>Ga0209382_10000622_pt1 | contig 57937 bp, 55 predicted proteins | sample SoiMetdeltSBSDD5_FD_187599 | JGI IMG/M metagenome (GOLD analysis project Ga0209382, IMG submission 187599) | Bulk soil microbial communities from a Populus tree surrounding site in Tennessee, USA - Soil MetaG P. deltoides SBSDD5 (SPAdes) (version 2) | ecosystem: Environmental > Terrestrial >...
GAAGTACGTGATATCATGCGCGCCCATTTGCGCGATCTGCATGCCTTTTATGGGGAAGAGGCGGGAGTCAGGGTCGCGCGCAAACACATCGACTGGTATGCGCGAGGTCGTGCCGCAGGACACGCTTTACGTCATGCCGTGATGCAGGCCGAGGACGCGCAGACGCAACTCGCCTGCGCCGACGCGTATTTCGATTCTCTGGTAGAGCACTATGGCGCCGAAAAAAAGAACGAGAGCTCGTCGAGAGCCGATCGCAAGACCTGCGCCGCGCGCGCTGCCGCTGCGGACGATGACCGCGGAGGCGCTCGAGTCATACTTCGCGACGTTGAACGGCCACAAGCCGGGCCAGCTGTACGACCTGGTCCTGCGTGAAGTGGAAGAGCCGCTGTTCAAAGCGGTGCTCGAATACGTCGAAGGCAACCAGAGCCGTGCTGCCGACGTGCTCGGCATCAATCGCGGCACGCTGCGCAAGAAGCTGAAGACCTACGGCCTGGCGCAATGACCATCCGCCGCGCGCTGCTCAGCGTTTCGAACAAAGACGGTCTCATCGAGTTCGCGCAGGCGCTGCACCAGCGCGGCGTAACCATGCTTTCCACGGGCGGCACCGCGACGCTGCTCGAACGCAGCGGCGTCCCGGTCACGCAGGTTTCCAGCCACACGGGCTTCCCCGAGATCATGGATGGCCGCGTCAAGACGCTGCATCCGAAGATCCACGGCGGCCTCCTCGGACGGCGCAACGTCGACGACGCCGTCATGCGCCAGCACGGCATCGAGCCGATCGACCTGCTGGTGGTCAATCTCTATCCGTTCGCTGCAACGATCGCCAAGCCGGGCTGCACTTACGAGGACGCGATCGAGAACATCGACATCGGCGGTCCCGCGATGGTGCGCGCTGCAGCCAAGAATCATGACCGCGTCGCGGTGATCGTCGATCCGCTCGACTATTCCGCGGTGCTGGACGAGCTGGCGCGCAGTGCAGGCGCCCTCTCGGAAGCGACGCGCAAACGTCTCGCAGCCAAGGCGTTCGCGCACACGGCGAGCTACGACGCGGCGGTCGCAAGCTATCTCGCGCGCGTCAACCAGGGCGAAGGCGAATTCCCGCAGTCGATGACTCTTAGCTTCGAGAAGCGCATGGAGCTGCGCTACGGCGAGAATCCGCACCAGACCGCAGCGTTCTACCGCACTCCGGCCGCGCAGGGCGCGAGCATCGGTTCGGCGAAGCAGCTCCAGGGTCGCACGCTGTCGTACAACAACATCGCCGATGGCGATACCGCGTTCGAGTGCGTGCGGCAGTTTGCGGATCCCGCCTGCGTCATCGTCAAGCACGCCAATCCGTGCGGCGTAGCCATCGCGAGCGATGCGCTGGCGGCGTATGACCGCGCCTTCAAGACCGATCCCACGTCCGCGTACGGCGGCATCATCGCGTTCAATCGCCCGCTGACGGGCGCCATCGCTCGCGCGATCCTCGACCGGCAATTCGTCGAGCTGATCATCGCTCCGCAGGTCGATGCCGAAGCCCTCGAACTGTGCAAGCGCAAGGAAAACGTGCGCGTGCTCGTGACCGACGGCCTCGCCCCGAGCAATGTGCGTCATGAGTACCGCAGCGTCGACGGCGGCCTGCTCGTGCAGACGCGCGATGCGGGCATGGTCGGCAAGGCCGAACTCAAGGTGGTCACGAAGCGTCAACCGTCGGCTGCCGAGCTCGACGACCTGCTGTTCGCGTGGCAGGTGTGCAAGTACGTCAAGTCGAACGCCATCGTGTATGCGAAGGAGCGCATGACCATCGGCGTCGGCGCCGGCCAGATGAGCCGCGTCGTGTCGAGCCGCATCGCCGCGATGAAAGCGAAGGACGAAGGGCTGACCGTGGCCGGCGCAGTGATGGCGTCCGATGCATTCTTCCCGTTCCGCGACGGCCTCGACGTCGCCGCGGAGTTCGGCATCCAGGCCGTGATCCAGCCTGGCGGCTCGATGCGCGACAACGAAGTCATCGCCGCGGCCGACGAGCACGGCATGGCGATGGTCCTCACGGGCATGCGGCACTTCAGGCACTGATGAAGGTTCTGATCCTCGGCAGCGGCGGTCGCGAGCATGCGCTCGCATGGAAAGTCGCGCAGTCGGCGCGCGTGGACCAGGTTTATGTTGCGCCGGGCAATGCGGGCACCGCGCTGGAGTCGCGCGTCACGAACGTCGCGATTGCTGCGGACGACATCGCCGCGCTCGTCGAGTTCGCGCGAAGCGAGCGCATCCAGCTGACGATCGTCGGGCCGGAACCGCCGCTCGTCGCCGGCGTCACCGACGCGTTCGAGGCCGCCGGCCTGCGCTGTTTCGGCCCGCGACGCCTCGCCGCCCGGCTGGAAGGATCCAAGGCGTTCACGAAAGACTTCCTCAGCCGCCATCGCATTCCGACGGCTGCTTACGCGACTTTCACGCAAGCGAATTTCGATGCGGCCTGGGTACGCGCGCAGCGCGCGCCTTTGGTCGTGAAGGCCGACGGCCTCGCAGCCGGTAAAGGCGTCATCATCTGCGAGACGACCGACGAAGCGGTCCGCGCCGCGCAGGCGATGTTCTCAGGTCAGTTCGGCAGCGCCGGCAGCACCGTCGTGATCGAGGAGTTCCTGCACGGCGAGGAAGCGAGCTTCATCGCCATCGTGAGCGGCGAGCACATCCTGCCGCTCGCGACGTCGCAGGATCACAAGCGTCGCGACGACGGCGACCGCGGACCGAATACCGGCGGCATGGGCGCCTACTCGCCCGCACCGGTCGTCACGGACGCGATCCATCGACGCGTCATGCGCGAAGTCATGGAGCCCACGGTGCGCGGCCTGATCGCGGACGGCACCCCCTACATCGGCTTCCTGTACGCGGGCCTGATGATCGCTCCCGACGGCACGCCCAACGTGCTCGAGTTCAATTGCCGCTTCGGCGATCCCGAGACGCAGCCGATCATGATGCGGCTCGCGTCGGACCTGACGGTGCTGTGCGACGCCGCGCTCGATGGCAAGCTCGATCGCGCCGATGCGAAGTGGGACTCGCGCGCCGCGCTCGGCGTCGTACTCGCGGCCGGCGGCTATCCCGATGCAGTTCGCAAGGGCGACGAAATCCACGGCCTGGAAGCCGCAGCGAAGCTGCCGGGCAAGGTCTTCCACGCGGGTACGCAGCTCCTGAACGGTAAGGTCGTCACGAACGGCGGTCGCGTGCTGTGTGCGGTGGGACTGGGCGCAAACGTCGGCGACGCGCAACGCGCGGCGTATGCGTTGTGCGACCAGATCCAGTGGGATGGCGTGCAATTCCGCCGCGACATCGGCTACCGCGCCATCGCGAGAGAGTCAGGCTAAAGCCCGACCCACAGAAGACATCTGATGTTCATTGTGGGTCAGGCTTCAGCCTGACTTCTTCAAATCCACTTCGAACGTCACCACCACGTTCCCCTGCGCGGTCTCGAACCCGTGCTCGATCCCTTCCTTGTTCGGCAACGTCTTCGCCAGCTCCTGCAGCCGCGAGCGCGGGATCGACACCCAGATACCTGTCGGGTCGCTGTCGAGCTGCCACGTCTCGAGCGCCGCCGACCGCACGTTCACCAGGAACCTGCGATCGCGCGGCAGACACAGCTCCAAGGTGATCGCGCGCCCCGTCAGCAACCGCTCCAGTTCGGCCGACGTAGCCCGGCAGCGAATGGCGCGATCCGAGAAGCGGACGTTCATCAATCGTCGTCGACGACGATCACGGCAGCGTGCGAGCGCTCGCCGAGCGTCACACCCGCCTGCGCAGGCTCGATCTCGACCAGGAACACCTCCGTGTTCTCGACGATCGCATCGGACACGAGCGGGATCGTCAGCGTGGCCGACTTGGCGCCGGCGGGAATCGTTTCGGTGCCCGGGCCGATGCCGGCGAAGTCGCTGCCCTGCTCCGCCGAGTTACTGCGCAGGCTCCAGCGGAAGGTCACCGGCTGCTGCGTCGAGCCGAGGCGCTCGACCACGATGCGCACGGAACCATCGCTCTCCGTCGTGACGTACGTGTCCTTGTCGAACTCCAGCACCACCGGGCGCGCGTTCGCAGCGGTATCCGGACGCGACGTCGTTGCTGCGGGCTTCGCTGTCGTCTTCGGCTCCACGGCCTTCGGCTGCGACTTCGCAGGCTTCTGCGCGACCGGAGGAGCCGTCGCAGCAGCTTTCTTGTCGTCGACCGGGGCCGCCGCCGGCGGCTCGATCTGTGGCGTCGCCGGTGTCGCGGCGGGCGCCGCGGCGGGACGCGTCGGCTGCGGATTGCGTTCGAGGTAGACGAACCCGGCTGCAACCGCACCGACCATCAGCAGGAACGCCAGCATTCCCAGCGCGCGCCGCCTCCATTGCCCGCGTCCGTCGTACGCGACGAGCGCTTCCGGCGGCACGAACTTGTTCGGCGCCTCGGAGCAGTTCAATCCCGCCAGCAGGTCGACGACGTCGATCTTGCGCTCGCCGCGACCCCACAACAGCGCGCGATTGAGCGTCTGCATCTGCTTGCGCGTCAGTCCGGGAATGTTGCGCGGACGCCGGCCGTTCGCACGCGCCAGCACCGCGGACCTGCCGCCGAACGGATGCTCGCCGGAGAGCAACTCGTACGCGATGCACGCAAGGCTGTAGACGTCGTCGCTCGGATGCGGCTCGCTGCCATTCACGCGCTCGACACTCGCGTATGCCGGCGCGCTTGCCGGCGTGGCATCGAGCGGCGATGCGCTGTGCAGGTCGAGCGGACGGTGACGCGCGAAGCCGAAGTCGAGCACGCGCACTTCGCCCGTCGACGTGATCATGATGTTGCGCGGCTTGAGATCGGCATGAACGATGTCCCGCCGATGTGCGTGCGCCAGCGCCGCGCCGACACTGCTGATGAGCGCGAGTGCGTGCTGACGCTGCATCGGCCCGCCGAGGCGCAGCATGATATCGCCGAGCAGCTCGCCTTCGAGCAGCTCCATCACGATGAAGTACGTGTCGCCGTCGCGATCGAGATCGAACACGCTGACGATGTTCGGATGCGACAGCGACTGCGCCTGATGGAACTCGCGCTCCAGCGCAGTCAGCGCCTCGGGGCGATTGTGGTAGTCGAGCTTCAAAACCTTGACGGCCACGTAGCGCGCCCCGGCCGCAAGATGCGCGCGATGGCGATCGAGCGCGCGATACACAGTACCGCTGCTGCCGCGACCGAGAATGGACAACAACTCGTAGCGATCGCGCAGCACGTCCTTCTGCTGCACTTCCTTCGCAGGCTCGCGCTGGGCTGTCTTGCGCGCTGCCTGCTGGACCTCTTCGCGCACCTCGCGCGTCGGCGGCCGCGTCGCCGGATCGAAATCGCGACGGAACAGCGTGGGGTCGACGAACGGCGGCTCGACATCCTCCGTCTGCGACGACTCGTTCTCGGCGAGCAGCTTGCGCCAGCGCGAGCCGGTCGTATCGAGCGTCGCCTCGGTCGCATCGCGCGGCGGTGCGCCGGTCTGGTTGGCGTTGCCGAACACCAGGTGAGCGATGTCGGCCTTCAACGTACGCGCCAGCTCGCTGTCGATCTTGCCGCGGCGCTGGTATTGGTCGAGCAGCGCGAGCGCGTCCCAGGGCGCGTCCGAGTTGCTGCGGCACACGGACAGAAAGGACTCCTGCATGTCCGCACGGTCGCAGCGCCCGCCGGCATAGTCGTCGAGCCAGCTGGCAAGCACGCGGCGTGCGTCACCTTCGTCAGCAGGTTCCTTGTCGATGGACACGCTCATGACCGTAGGGTGATTTCGGGGATTCCTGGGGAGATCGTGATCGTTGCAGCATGGCGGGCCACCTTCAAAGCAGCGGCTTTTCCATGCGGTAATCGTCCATGACGAAGCCGCCCCCGATGTCCATCACCACATCCGCGGCGATCCGGAATCCCAGGCGTTCGTAGGCGTTCACAGCCGGGTTTCCTTTGTTCACGGTCAGCCATAGCAGGTTGAGACCGCGGCGGCGGGCAAGCTGCTCAATGAACTCCATGCAAACCCTGCCGGTTCCTCCGCCGCGGGCGTCGCGTAACAGATACAGTTTGCTCAGGAACAGACTCCCGTCCGGCCTTGGCTGCACCGCGCAGTACCCGATGTCCTGGCCGTCCCGCTGGATCAAGAAATACTCGTACGCCTCGCGCAGCTGCCCGGCCACGGCCTCGCTGCTTTGAAACCGGTCGACCATGTAGTCGACCTGGGCCCGGCCGATCAACGCCACGTAGTACTCGTACCAGATCTCGCGCGCAAGCCCGGCAACCGCGTCGATCTGCTGCGGCGTCGTAACCGCCACGAATTGAATGACCTGGCTCATACGGCTCGGGCGCGACTGCGCTGCGCGAACGCGAGCATCGCCGACGTCATTTCCTGAGTTCCTGTTGCAGGCGCTGCTCGTCCAGCGCTCCGCACCATTTTGCGACCACGACGGTCGCGACGCCGTTGCCGACCAGGTTCGTCAGAGCCCGCGCTTCCGACATGAAGCGGTCGATCCCAAGGATGAGGGCTACTGCCGTTACGGGCAATGTACCAAGGGCGGATAGCGTCGCCGCCAGTACGATGAAACCGCTGCCGGTGACCCCCGCCGCCCCCTTGGAGGTCAGCAGCAGCACGGCCAGCAGGGTGAGCTGGTCGAGCAGGGTCATCGGCGTATTGGTCGCCTGCGCGATGAATACGGCCGCCATCGTCAAATAAATCGACGTTCCGTCGAGGTTGAACGAGTAGCCGGTCGGAATCACCAGCCCGACCACGGGCTTGGCAGCGCCGGCGCTCTCCATCTTCGCGAGCATGCGCGGCAGTACCGACTCGGACGAGGACGTGCCGAGCACGATCAGCAGCTCGTCGCGCAGGTAGCGCACGAAGCGCACGATGCTGAAGCCGTGCAGCCGCGCGATCGCGCCCAGTACCACGAAGATGAAGATCAGGCAGGTCGCGTAGAAGCAGGCCATGAGCAAGCCGAGCGACTTGAGCGTACCGAGCCCGTACTTGCCGATCGTGAACGCCATCGCGCCGAACGCGCCGAGCGGCGCGAGCCGCATGATGAAGCCGACGATGCGGAACAGCACCTGCGACATGCGGTCGACGAAGTCGTACACCGGCCGCGCGCGCTCGCCGACGGCGTGCAGCGCGAAGCCGAACAGCAGCGAGAACAGCAGCACCTGCAGGATGTCGCCCTTGCTGAAGGCGTCGAAGATCGTCGTCGGAATCACGTTCAGCAGGAAGTCGGTGACGCTCTGCTGCTCGGCCGCGTGCGTGTAGCTCTCGATGGATTTGGCATCGAGCGTCGAGACGTCGACGTTCATGCCCGCGCCCGGCTTCACGATGTTGACGATCACCAGCCCGACGATCAGCGCCAGCGTGCTCACCACCTCGAAGTACACGAGCGCGAGCACGCCGGTCTTGCCGACGGCCTTCATGTTCTCCATGCCGGCGATGCCGGTGACGACGGTGCAGAAGATGATCGGCGCGATCATCATCTTGATGAGCTTGATGAAGCCGTCGCCGAGCGGCTTCATCTGGGCCGCGAGGTCGGGCGCGAAATAGCCGAGCGTTATGCCGATCGCGATCGCGACCAGGACCTGGAAATAGAGCGACTTGTAGAGCGGAGCAGACGGCGCGACGGCGTTCTGCACGGGGGCTGTCTGCACTTGGACCTGGCCTCAGCTTCTTGTTTTCGCCGCCAAGGCTAGCATGAAGATGTCAGGCTAAAGCCTGACCCACGGGAGCAATTGTGGGTCAGGCTTTAGCCTGACTCTGTAGCCTGCATAGCGGTCAGACCGCCGCAGCCGTCCCAGGGGTGCCGTTCACCCAGATCCTTCCCTCACGCGCATCCATACGCACCACGACGCCCAGCGGGCGCCGGAACTCCTTGCACTCGACCGGCAGGCGCGCGTCCGAAAAGTACGCCTTCGCCAGGTCGATCACCGTCGCCGCTGGACCCTCCATTGCGGGCTGCTGCGGCGTGTGGCCGAAGATGCTGACTCGCCAGCTCTGCTTGCGCGCCCCGGCGGAGCGCAGCTCCTTGCAGAAGCGATCCATCAGCAGCAGGTCCGAGCTGAGCGTGTTGTCCGTCAGGTCGACCGGCTCGGTGCCGTTGATCGCGACGTAGCGAAGATGCAGCAGCCCGCCGACGGCCTGCGTGTCATCGAACAGGCAGACGGCGAGCGCCGCTTGCAGCTCGGAGACGAGCAACAGGGGTTCGCGAGTGACGCGGAAAGCATCCGGCTGCACCAGGATCTCTGGGGGTGTTTGCACCATGCGGCCGGCATGATGCGGGTCCCGGGAATGCAATAGTGTGGAGTGCATCACGGAATCGCCCGGAACGCCGCGGATTGCCCGGAGCTGACAGTTTTCGTTGCTCACTGTCATTGTTTGGCGACGTCGGTTTTAGGATGCAGTGCTCATCCTGGCGAATTACCGGAACTGCGTCGCGTGCCGCCGAAAGTGAGCGAGCCCGTTGCGATGAAAACTTCGCGCAAGAAATGCAGCAGTGCTGCAGCGAGGCTGAGTAGCGCGATCACGAACGCGATGGCGATCGGCAGCGCGAGATCGATGCGCAGCAACGCGCTGACGAACAGCGCTGCGACCACGAGCGAGACGAGCAAAGCCGACAGCACGGACAACGCAATCGCACGATTGATGAGCGTGGCCCGGCGCGAGAGCACGCGCAGACGTGCGTGCAGATCGTTCGCGATTTCGGCAGTCGCCGCCTGCAGCCGATCCTCCATGATGCGGGCCCGATCGATGATGCGACCGATGCGCGTAGCGAGCACGTTGAGCGTCGCCGCAACGCCTGCCAGCAGGAAGACCGGCGCGACCGCCGCCTGAATGACCGGAGCAACACCGGCAACGTGCAAGGGATCGTCCATGGCCGAACCCTACACGAACCCTGCAACCCTTGGCAGACGGGGCGCATCCAACCGACCATGAGCACCCACTACCCGAACCACCGGAGAATGAAGGAGTTTTCGATGAACAAGCTGTGTCTGGCATTGCTGGCCTGCCTGCCGCTCGCGGCGCTGGCCGGCGAAGGCAGCGTCTCCAAGGTCAATGGCTCCGTCCGCGTCGAGGCCGGTCAGTCGGCCGGCGACGTGTCGACGGTCAACGGCTCGGTCACGATCGAGGAAGGCGCCACGGCCGCGGACGTGGAGACGGTCAACGGCTCGGTCAATATCGAACGCAACGCGACGGTCCGCAGCGTGGAGAGTGTCAACGGCGGCGTGTCGCTCGCGGCGAATGCGAAAGCCGACAGTGTGGAAACGGTGAACGGCACGCTGCGCCTTGCGGAAGGCGCTCAGGTGAGCGGCGACGTCTCGGCGGTGAACGGCTCGGCGCAGCTCGCGAAGGGTGTGGACATCCGCGGCGGGCTTTCCAACGTGAACGGCAAGATGACGATCACGGCAGCGCATGTCGGCGGCGGACTGAAGACCGTCAACGGCGACATCACCGTCGGCCCTGACTCGCGCATCGAAGGCGGCATCCTGGTCGAGAAGCCGAACATGAACTGGTTCACCAAGGACCGTCGTCCGCCGCGCATCGTCATCGGTCCGGGCGCGGTCGTCGAAGGCAAACTGCGTTTCGAGCACGAGGTCGAGCTGCTGGTCAGCGACCGCGCGAAGATCGGCTCGGTCGAAGGCGCGAAGGCTGTCAGCTTCTCGGGCGATCAACCCTGAACAGAAGTCGCCGGCCACGCGAGCGCCGCCACCACTTCGGCGTGCAGCTCGCGATGGCCGGCAATGATCACTTCGCTCGCCCGCTCCGCGCGACCGCCGGCCCAATCGGTGATCACCCCGCCCGCGCCTTCCACGATCGGAATCAACGCCTGCACGTCCCACGGCTTGAGACCGGCCTCGACGACCAGGTCCGCACAGCCCGCAGCGACCAGGCACGGCGTATAGCAGTCTCCGCCGAAACGCGTCGAGCGCGCCTTGGCCGCGAGACGCGCGAATGCCTGTTGATGCGCCGGGCCCGCGAACATCGTCGGGTCCGTCGCGCACACCGTCACTTCAGCCAGGCGACCCGACTTGCGTGCCGACAATCGCGTCATCGTGTCGCCGCGACGTAGCTCGGCACCCGCAGCAGACCCGATGAAAGTCTCACCGGTGTACGGCTGACGCATGACGCCGACGATGGGCGCCGCGCCGTCGTTCAGCGCGATGAGCGTGCCCCAGTGAAGCTGGCCGAGCACGAACGCGCGCGTGCCGTCGATCGGATCGAGAATCCAGGTGTAGGGACTGGTGCCGGCGTGGAGACCGTGCTCCTCGCCGAGAATGCCGTGATCCGGATATACGCGGCGGATCTCGCGCCGGATCGCGGCCTCGGCTTCGCGATCCGCAACGGTGACGGGATCGAAGCCGCCGTCCTTGCTCTTGTTCTCCATGCCGACGCCCGCGCGAAAGCGCGGCAGGATCTGCTCGCCGGCGAGGTCGGCGAGATGGATTGCGAACTCGATGAACTCACGCATGGCGCCATGATACGGCGCCCTCCGGGCCGATTGAAAAGGCAGCGTCGTTTCGGTAGATCGTGGGCCGCATCACGGAGAACGAACATGCCCGCCAAATTCGTCAAGAGCATCGGCCGCACGCTCGACGCCCGTCCCGACCGTCTCGACCTGCGCGATCGCGAGTTCACGCCGAACGTGGTCTCGCTGCCGCAGCAATGGCCCGACGACGCGTCGATCCGTCGTCTGGTGCCGCGCTACTGCAAATCGGGCCTGGTGCTCAATCAGGGCGATGAAGGCGCATGCACCGGTTTCGGCCTGGCGTGCGTGGTGAACTATCTGCATTGGCGAGTCGGGCTCGGCAACGGCAATTCGCGCACGCGCCAGCGCACGGTCAGCCCGCGCATGCTGTATCACCTCGCGCGCTTCTACGACGAATGGCCCGGCGAGGACTACGACGGTTCGAGCTGCCGCGGCGCGCTGAAGGCGTGGCACAAGCACGGCGTGTGCTCGGATGACATGTGGCCCTATCGCGATAAGGCGGGTCACGTGCGCTTCCTGAAGCCGCACGACCAGTGGGGCGAGGACGCGTTGACCCGGCGGCTCGGCGTCTACTACCGCGTCAACCGCGCGTCGGTCGTCGACATGCAGGCGGCGATTCGCGAGATTGGCGCGATCTACGTGTCGGCCGACGTGCACGACGGCTGGGGCATCGAGGTGCGCAACAAGCCCATCACCGGACATGCCTCATTGCCGGCGGTCAAGCCGATGCGCAAAGCCGACTCGCTCGGCGGTCACGCCTTCGCGCTCGTCGGGTTCAACCGGGTCGGCTTCGTCGTGCAGAACTCCTGGGGGCTGCGCTGGGGCAATTGCGGGTTCGGCGTGATGCCGTACGAAGAGTGGGTCAAGTACGGCACCGACGCGTGGATCGCAGCGCTCGGCGTGCCGTCGGAGGCCGCCAGGACATCGAGCGTCCCGGTGCGCTCCAGGGAGCAGACTGTGATCGCGCGCGCCGGCGCAATCACGTTCACGTCGAGCTCGGCCAAGGAGCCGCCGCCCAAGGTTCGCAAGGAAGTGGCGCGGTGGAGCGCGGAGCAAGCGTATCGGCACACGATCGTGATGGGCAACGACGGCGCGGTGATCAATCGCATCCTGACGCACGAGAACGGCGCGACGTGCGTGCGCGACCTCGTTTGCGATGCGCCGCTGCGCTTCTGGCAAGGCGGCGCGAAACCGCGACGCATCGCTATCTACGCGCACGGCGGCTTGAACTCCGAGGACGCATCGATCGAGCGCATCCAGACGCTCGCGCCGTACTTCAAGGCGAACGGCATCTACCCGGTGTTCCTGACGTGGCGCACGGGGCCGACGGAAACGCTGTCGAGCATCCTCGAAGACGAGCTGAAGAAAGTGCCGCGACCCGAGGGCGACATCGGCGACATGTTCGACCGCGTCAAGGAAACCGCGGCGGAAGTGCTCGACCGCACCGTCGAGGTGCTCGCGCGACCGGCCGCCAAGCCGATCTGGAGCCAGATGAAACAGAACGCCGCTGCGGCTGCCGAGGCAAGTCGCGGCTGCACGATGCTGGCCGATGCGCTCGCGCAGCTCCGGCAGCAGGCGCCGCAAGCGGAGATTCACCTGGTCGGGCATTCCGCCGGCTCGATCATTCTCGGGCACCTGCTCGATCTGCTGCCGGCACGCAATCTCGATGCTGCGAGTTGTCACTTGTACGCGCCGGCATGCACCGTGCGCTTCGCGCTGGATCACTATACGCCGGCGATCGAGAAGAACGTGTTGCCGCGCAAGCGGCTGCATATCCACCTGCTGTCGGACGCCGTCGAGATCTGCGACACCGTCGGTCCCTATCGCAAGTCGCTGCTGTACCTCGTGAGCCGCGCGCTGGAGAGCTGCCACAAGATGCCGATCCTCGGCCTCGAACAGGCGTTCGACGCGAAAGCGAATCCGAAGTGGCACGGCGACGAGCTCGACAGCGTGAAGCGCTGGCAGAAGTTCTGGAGCGCGGGCGACAACGGGCTCGACGTGGTGAGCGACAAGCAGGTCTCGACCGGCTCGCTCGGCCGCCGCATCCGCGCCTGTCACGGCAGCTTCGACAACGACGCCGCGACGATCGAGACGACGCTGAAGAGAATCACCGGCGCGAAGCCGGTGTACGGCATCGAATGGATCGACTACTGAGACGCGTAGCGAACGATTCCGTCCGAGGTCACGCGCTGCAGTCGCCCTGCGAGCACCAGGTACTCGAGGTGCGCCAGAGCTTCGCCGAAGGCGAGGAACAAGTGCATGCCCTTCAGCTCGCGGCGGAACATCGAGGGCAGCAACTCGGCAGCAGTCTTCGGCTCACGGCAGCGCTCTGCGACCAGCACGAGCTGTTCCTCGTGATGCGAAGTGAGATCGTCGATGCGCTGCTGCAGGCCGTAGAACGGCACGCCATGCGAAGGCAGCACCAGCGTCTCCGGCGGGAGCTTGCGCAGCCGCTGCAGTGAGTCGAGATACGAGCCGAGCGGATTCTTGTCGGCGAAGCGAAATCCGTAGCTGATGTTGGAAGAGATCGACGGCAGCACCTGATCGCCGCTGATCAACACGCGCGCCGCTGCATTCGACAGGCACAAGTGTCCCTCCGCGTGACCGTCGGTCTGGAATATCAGCCATGCCCCATCGCCCCACTGCAGCGTGTCACCGTCGGCAACGTGACGCTCGACGTCCGGCAGGCCGCTCGTCATCCGGCTGAAGCGCTCCGGCTTGAACATCGGCTGGATTTGCGCGACGTCGCTCAGGCCGTGCGACCGGAAGAACGCTTCGACCTCCCCTGCTTGCGGCCGGCCCTCACCGGTGCTCATCACACGCACCATCTCATAGGTCCGCGACGACATGAGCACCGGGACGCGATAGCGCTCCTGCAGCCACGCCGCGAGCCCGCTGTGATCCGGATGAATGTGCGTGACGAACACGGCGCGCACGGGCTGCGTCGCGAACGTCTCGCGCTCGATCGCTTCCCACGCTTCCTTGCCCATCTGCACGGCCATGCCGGTGTCGACGATCACGCAGCCGCCATCTGTCGCGACCAACCACACGTTGATGTGATTGAGGTCCATCGGCAGCGGAATGCGCGCCCAGCGCACGCCCGGCGCGATCTCGACGCTCGAGCCCGGCGCGGGCGCGGCGACGCTCACGTATTTGAGACGCTTGGGTGCGGACGCGAACGCCTCGCCCTCCGCCGTGACGGCGGGAGCAGGCTGCGAAGTGTGGGATGTCATCGGTCGCGTATCATGCGGCGAAACGTTGGTAAAGGTGAAATTCCGCCATGCGATTCGTGCTCCCACGCCTGCTCCCTGGCCTGCTGCTCGCGCTCGCTTCTCTTGCAGGAACCGCATTTGCGGCGCCGTCTGCCGCCGAGCGCGCGCTCGTCAAGCGGGTCCAGGCGCAGGAGCAGAGCTCGATCGCGCTGCTCGAAGAGATCGTCAACATCAACAGCGGCACGATGAATTTCGCCGGCGTGCGCCGGGTCGCCGACGTCCTGCGGCCGCGCTTCGAGGCGCTCGGCTTCAAGGTGCGCTGGGAAGATGGCGCGGCGTTCGGGCGCGCCGGCCATCTCGTCGCCGAGCATCCGGGCCGCGGCCGCCACGTGCTGCTGATCGGCCACCTCGATACCGTGTTCGAGCCGAACCATCCGTTCCAGCGCTTCGAGCGCGTCGACGCGCAGACCGTGCGCGGTCCGGGAACGTCCGACATGAAGGGCGGGCTGGTGGTCGCGCTGGCCGCGCTCACTGCGCTGAAGGAAAGCAAAAAGCTCGACGGCATGCACATCACGATGGTGATGACCGGTGACGAAGAAGATTCGGGCCGGCCGCTCGAGCTCGCACGTGCGTCGCTGGTCGAGGCCGCGAAGGCAGCCGACGTCGCGATCGGATTGGAGAACGGTGCGGACGATCCGCACACCGCACTCACGGCACGGCGCGGCTACACGGGATGGCAGATCGACGTCAAAGCGCGCAGTGCGCACTCATCGCAGATCTTCGCCGAAGAAGTCGGCGCTGGCGCGATCTACGAGCTCGCGCGCATCCTGCACACGTTCTACCAAGAGCTGCATGGCGAAGAGCTGCTGACGTTCAATCCCGGATTGATCGCCGGCAGCACGCAGCTCAACTTCGATCCGAAGGTGCTGCGCGCGGAAACGTTCGGCAAAGACAACATCGTCGCGCCGGTGGCGGTCGCGACCGGCGATCTGCGAACGATCTCGCGGGAGCAACTGGAACGCACGAAGGAGCGGATGCTCAAGATCGTCGCGGCGAGCCTGCCGCACACGTCGGCCACGATTACCTTTCGGGACGGTTACCCCGGAATGCCGCCGACCGAAGGCAACCGCAAGCTCCTGTCGATGTACGACGCGGTCAGCCGCGACCTCGGCTTCGGGCCCGTCACCGCCGTCGATCCGCGGCGCGCGGGCGCGGCGGACATCTCGTACGTTGCAGATCAGGTCGAGATGGCGATCGACGGCGTCGGGCTGCTCGGTCACGGCAATCACACGCCGGACGAAGTCGCGGATCTGCGGACGTTTCAGAGTCAGACGCAGCGCCTGGCGGTCCTGCTGCTGCGCCTGTAGGTCGGGCTTCAGCCCGACAATCCGTGCTTGAAGAGATCACCGAGCGGCCGCGCCGTGCGGCTGCCTGGAAACGCCTGCTCCTCGAGTCCGCTCTCGGCCGCGCCCAGGTGCGAGGCGAGCACGCCCTTCATGATGGATCGCACATCGAGCGTCGGCCGCAGGTCGCGACCTTCGTAGAGCGCGCTGTTCGCAAGTCCGGGCCAGTCCGTCACGACGCGTCCGCCCGCGACGGCACCGCCGGCGAGAAAGGCGCACGTCGCCGTGCCGTGATCCGTACCGCCCGTGCCGTTCACGGCGACGGTCCGACCGAATTCCGTGACGACGAGCACTGCACTTCGAGCCCACGCCGCGCCGAGCGCAGTACGCAAGCTGCTCAGCGCTTGATCGAGACCGCGCAACCGATTCGCGAGTTGCCCGCGCTCTGCGCCTTGATTCGCGTGCGTGTCCCAGCCGCCTGCTTCCAGCACCGCGATTCGCGGACCGTCCGCGGCCGCGAGAAACTTGCCGGCCGCCGCAGCGACCGCGTTCAACGCATTGAGCGGATCGCGCCGCCCCACGCTCATCCCTTCGCCCGCGACGCTGTCCGCGGCGAGCGCCGACTGCAGACGGCTCGCGAAATAGTCATCCGTGGAATACAGGTCCGCGATGCGTTGCAGTGTGTCCGAATCCGTTTCCGGCAATCGCGACGGCGCCCAGGATCCCACGCGTGCAGCGCCACGCAACACCAGCGGCACGTTCTGCGCCAGCGCCAGCGCGATCCGGTCCGTCGCGCGACGCTTCGCTTCGGGCAACAGCGGCAACGCCCGATTCAGCCAGCCGTCGTGCGCGGCCTTCGCAGTGCCCGTGCCGTTTTCGAGCAGATCCTGGCCATCGAAGTGCGAGCGCTCGCGATACGGCGAGGCCACTGCGTGAAAGACGAGCAGCTCCTTCGCCTGGTAGCGCTCGTGGAGCTGCGTGAGCGACGGATGCAGCGCGAACGTTCCATCGAGCTTGAGTTGCGGTGATGTGATTGCGAGCGCGCCGCGCTTCGCGGCGTAGGCGCCATCGCCGTACGCCGGCACGGCAGCGAGCCCATCGAGCGCGCCACGCAGCAGGACGAGCACGAAGCGCGCATCGGTGGCCACGTCGGCGAACACGCACCTCGGCAGCATGGCAGTCGCGCCCGCCGCCAGGGCTCCACTCATGAATGCGCGCCGACTGGTGATATTCGGTTTCATCGGCGTTGAAATTCCGGGCTGGCGAGCAACAACGTGATGCCCTGCTCTGCGCTGGCGGCGCGAGTAATCGCGGTGCGCGTGCGCTCGTTCAGCGCCGCGCCGAGCGATCGTTGGCCGAGATTGAGCGGCTGCTCGCGGGCGGCGACGCGGCCCGCGACGGACCCGGCCCATTCGATCCGTTTCAACAGCGCGTCCGGTCCGTCCCAGTGCGTGGCCGTGTCCGGCCAGCCCGCGGGCGAGCACGGCGTGTAAGGACGCTGTCCGAGCAGATCGAACGGCGCAGCGACCTGGCGCGGCTCGGACGGCACGAAGTCGAGCATGCGCAAGCTCGACACGACCAGCTCGTGCGGCGTCTTGAATTTCACAGCAGGACTGGCCCACGCCTGCGGCGTGTCGAGCACAGCTCGATGCACCGTCGGCAGGTCGCCGTCGCTGTCGCGAAACGCTTTGGCGATGCGCTCGACGGCTTCGGGCGGCGGCTCGTCGGCGATGAAATGCCGCGCGAGCTTGAACGCAACGTGTCGTGCCGTCGCGGAATGCCGCGCGAGATCGGCGAGCACGGCGCGCGGCTGCGCGACACCGGACTGACCGTAGCGCGTGCCGAGGATCGTCTTCGCGCCCGGCTCGTGCGCAGCATCGTGAAACGCAAATTTGCCGAGCTCGCCTCCGAGGAACGGGCGATCGGTGCCGAGCGACCAGCCGGTGAGCGCCTTCGCGAACGTGGTGACGTCCTGCTGCGTGTAGCCGCCGTCGACGCCGAGCGTGTGCAGTTCGAGAATTTCGCGCGCCAGGTTTTCGTTGATGCCGAGCTTGCGATCGCCGGCCGCCGCGCGCCGGTTGCGCCGTTGCGCGAGCTGCGAGCCCGGGCCGATCGACGCCTGGTTGTCGAGGTACAGGATCATCGCCGGATGCGCTTCGACGGCGGCCAGCATGTCCGCGAACCTGCCGGCGACGTGCGGCCGGATCGCCTCGTTCTCCAGCGTTCCGGCGAGCGCCAGCACCTGCGGCTTGTCGGCGGAGACTGCGAAGTGATTGGTCCAGAAATGCACCAGCCGTTCGCGAAACGACTCCTCGCTGGCGACCGCGACGCGGTAACGCGCAGCAACCTGGTCGAGATAGTACGGAGCGAGCTTCGCGCGCAGGCCGCCGAGCAGGCGCTTCGCGGCCTCCTTGTCCGACTTCGCGTCGTCGCGATCGCGCCGCAGCTCGGAATAAGTCTTGAAGATCTCGGCCGACGACGGCAGGCCCCGGATCTCTGCCGGCACCGGCCGCGAGCCGGTGGCCTGCTTGAGCAGCCAGCCGCGCGCATCGTCGCGCGCGCGCTCCAGTTCGCCCGGGCGGGCGCCCAGGCCGAAGCGATTGGCCGCAATGACGGCGTCGAGGGTCATGATGCTGACAACGCACATGCGAGGTGGCGGTTGACGCGCCTCGAAAGGCGCACCCTAAAATGCTCATGGATGCTGCTCGCGCCACTGTTCGCGTCGCATGCCTGGGGCTCGCCCTGCTTGCTCTGCCGGCGCTGGCCCAGACGCCGGACGTCGCTGCGACATGCCCGGATGCCATGCGCGAAGGCGCTGAGTTGCGCAAGGCGCCTCGACAGGAGCTCGCGAGCGCGACGCGACCTGCCCTTCGTTACAACCTGCTGCTGATGGCGCGACATGACCAGGAGGCGCGAGCGTACCTGCTCTCGGGTCACGACCGCATCGACCCGGCCACGCCAGAAGGCGCACGCCTGGCCGAGGTGGACGCGAGAAATCTCCGGCGGCTGAAACACATCGTCGCCCTGGACGGCTTTCCTACGGCGGCGATGGTCGGTTTCGACGGCGTCGAGGCAGTCTTGTTGCTCACGACTCATGCCGCGGCCGATCCGGATTTCCAGGAGCAGGTGCTGAAGCTGGCAGCCCCGTACGTGCGTAGCGGCGAAGTGCGCGCTGACCAGGTGGCCACGCTCACGGATGACTTGCTGCGCGCTCGGGGCAAGAAGCAACGCTACGGCACGCAATTCGAGTTTCACGATGGCGAGTTGCGACCCGCTCCTATCGAGGACGAAGCGAACGTCGATGCCCGGCGGCGGGAAGTCGGATTGCTGTCGCTGGCAAACGAAGTGTGCCTGACGCGCGCACTGTTCAGCGCGCCGGCGAGGCAGTGAGATTTACGAGCCGGTCATCGGCTCGGACACGAACTCGGTTTCGGTTTTCCTGGTCGCGAGCAGATCGACGACGCGCTCGTCGCTGCGCAGGATGAAGCTGTTGCCCGTCTGCTGTTTCGCGAGCTTCTTGACGTGCGCGAGCAGGTGCGCGACCGCGTCCGCACTGCCCGCACCGGTCGTCTGCGAATCCAGTGCTGCGACGGAGACTGTCAGCAACGGATACGTCTGCTTCTTCTCGTCGCGGTCGGAGGCCGTTATCTGACCCGCTGCTGCGTGCTCCGGCGAATAGAAGTTCGCCACCGTCGCCGTGAAGCGCTGGATGATGCGGTTGACGCGCTCGCGCCAGTCCGCCGAGCGCATCACCACGATGAAGTCGTCGCCGCCGACGTGCGCGACGAAATCCAGGCGCGCCGAGAACATGTTCTTGAGCAGGCCCGCCAGGTGCAGGATCACCTGGTCGCCTTGCCCGTAGCCGTACACGTCGTTGTACGGCTTGAATGAATCCAGGTCGAAATACGCGACGACGAAGCGCTTGCGGTTCTCGATCAGGCGATCGATACAGCTGCGCAGCGCCGCGTTGCCCGGCAGCAGCGTGAGCGGATTGGAATGCTTGGCCGACTGCAGCTGCTGCTCGGTGATCAGTCGCAGCACGTCGATCGTCTGGCCGAGCCCGTGGTAACGGCCGTCCTTGGTGATCACGAACTCCTCGGTCAGCCGCGGACGACCCTTTTGCGTCACGAGCCGGCTGACCTGCTCGAGTCGCAACTGGCCGTCGACCAGCAGCGTCGGCGACTCCATGACGGCTGTCACCGGCTTCTTGTTGTAGATCTCCGGGTGCAGCGGCTTCGCCAGCAGGTCGAAGAGCTGCTCGCGGCGAACCACGCCGAGCGGCCGCCCGTCCTGCACGACCGGCAGCGTCAGGTGATCGGGATGATCGCGGAACAGGTCGGCGAGCTCCTGCACGCGCATGTCGGGCGCGACCGGCCGCACGTAAGCGGCGATGTGCTCGGCGCACAGCGCCGTGTGCGTGACGATCGAGCGGTCGAGCGATTCGAGCTGCTGCAGCGCCGCCATCGGCGCGACGTCCGGCCGGCCGAACAGGTTGCCCTGCAGGCGATCGATGCCGAGATCGACCAGCTCGCGGCATTCGCGCTCGGTCTCCACGCCCTCGGCGACGACACGGCAGCCCATCGCGCGGCCCATGTCGAGCATCGAGCGCACGAACTCGCGCTTGGTCTGGTCGGCATCGATGCCGCTGACGAAATAGCGGTCGATCTTCACGTAGTCGGGCTTGAGCTCGGACCAGGTGCGCAGGCCCGAGGAGCCGGCGCCGAGGTCGTCGATCGCGATCGCGCAGCCCGCTTCGCGCAACCGCTGCAGCGTCGAGCGCAGGCGCGCGTAGTCGTCGAGCAGACTTTCCTCGGTCAGCTCGATCACGCAGCGATCCGGCGGCACGGCCGCCAGCGCGGCGTATTCGAGGAAGCGCGTGGCGAACTGCGGCTCCTCGTAGATCGTGTCGGGCGAGACGTTGACGAACAGCAGCCCCGCAACGCGCGAGGCTGCAAAGCGCTTGAATGCGTTCTGAATGCAGAGGAAATCGAGCTGCAGCTTCACGCCGCTCTTGCGCGCCGCCTCGAACAGGTTCTGCGGCGAGTGCAGCCAGCTATCGGACGGCCCGCGGGTCAGCGCCTCGAAGCCGCAGATGCCGCGCGAGCGTGGATCGACGATCGGCTGGAACAAGGTCGAGATGCGCCCCTCGCGCACAAGCTCGGTGATCTCGTGCGTCGCGGCGTCGAGCCTGCGCAAGCGCAAGGTCGGCGAGTCTGGGCGGGCTTCGGACATGCGCCAGGAATGACCCGGGACGGGTGGTTATCAGGTGCATTACGTTAATCGCCCGGACCCGCCCGGTCCGAGATGCGCATCGCAACACTGAGGCGGAGCCTGACACGGACGTCAGGCGGATGACGAAGAAGTGTGATCAGGGTCACGAAGAGGAGTCAGGCTGAAGCCTGACCCACGCTGCTTTTGTGGGTCGGGGCTTCAGCCCCGACGCCCTAGCGCTTCATCGCGTCGAAGAAGTCCGCGTTGGTCTTCGTGTCCTTCATCTTGTCGATGAGGAACTCGATCGAGGCCAGCTCGTCCATCGGGTGCAGGAGCTTGCGCAGGATCCAGATCTTCTGCAGCTCTTCCTGCGAGGTGATCAGCTCCTCGCGACGCGTGCCGGAACGGTTGATGTTCACCGCCGGGAACACGCGCTTCTCCGAGACGCGGCGATCCAGGTGGATTTCCGAGTTGCCGGTGCCCTTGAACTCTTCGTAGATCACGTCGTCCATGCGCGAGCCGGTGTCGATCAGCGCGGTCGCCAGGATCGTCAGCGAGCCGCCCTCCTCGATGTTGCGCGCGGCGCCGAAGAAGCGCTTCGGGCGCTGCAGGGCGTTCGCGTCGACGCCGCCGGTCAGCACCTTGCCGGAGCTCGGCACGACAGTGTTGTAGGCGCGCGCGAGGCGCGTGATGGAATCCAGCAGGATCACGACGTCGCGCTTGTGCTCGACCAGCCGCTTCGCCTTCTCGATCACCATCTCGGCGACCTGCACGTGACGCGTGGCCGGCTCGTCGAACGTCGAAGACACGACCTCGCCGCGCACGGTGCGCGCCATCTCGGTCACTTCCTCGGGACGCTCGTCGATCAGCAGCACGATCAGGTACACGTCGGGATGATTCGACGTGATCGAGGTCGCGATGTTCTGCAGCAGCATCGTCTTACCGGCTTTCGGCGGCGAGATGATCAGGCCGCGCTGGCCTTTGCCGATCGGCGCGACGAGATCGATGATGCGTGCGGTCAGGTCCTCGCTCGAACCGTTGCCGCGCTCGAGCTTGAGGCGCTTGGTCGGATGCAGCGGTGTCAGGTTCTCGAACAGAACCTTGTGGCGCGCTCCTTCCGGCGAATCGAAGTTGATCTCGCCGACCTTCAGGAGCGCGAAGTAGCGCTCGCCGTCCTTCGGCGGACGGATCAGGCCGGAGATGGAATCTCCGGTGCGCAGGTTGAAGCGGCGGATCTGGCTCGGGCTGACGTAGATGTCGTCCGGGCCGGCTAGGTACGAGCTGTCGGAGGAGCGCAGGAAGCCGAAGCCATCCTGCAGGATCTCCAGCACGCCGTCGCCGTAGATGTCCTCGCCGCTGCGCGCATGCGCCTTGAGGATCGAGAAGATGATGTCCTGCTTGCGCGAGCGGGCCAGGTTCTCCAGGCCCATCTTCGTCGCGATCTCCACCAGCTCGGACACCGGCTTGAGCTTGAGCTGCGTCAGGTTCATCGACTGACGCGATGCTGCGAGCTCGGTTGGGGAGATGATGCCTACGTCGTCGGCGTCGAAGTCGTCGACCGGCAGGTCGTCGTGCATCTGCCGATGATTGCCGCCGCGGTCGCGGTTGCCGTCGTTGCCGCGGTTGGGACGACCGCCGCCGCCGCCACCTTTGCCCGGGCGGTTACGGGCCTGATTACCGAGATAGCCTCTCACAGTTTGCTGTCCAGAAATGCGACCAGGTCTGATTTACGGGGGGCTCCGACCTTCTGGCCTTCGACCTGGCCGTTTTTGAAGAGGATGAGGGTCGGAATGCTGCGCACGTTGAAGCGCTGCGATGTCTTGGGATTCTCGTCGACGTTGAGCTTCGCGATCGTGACTTTGTCGCGGTACTCCTCGGCGATGTCGTTCAGCATGGGGGCAATTGCCTTGCAGGGGCCGCACCATTCGGCCCAGAAGTCGATCAGGACCGGACGACGCGCCTTGAGCACGTCCTCCTCGAAACTGGCGTCGCTGATATGGACGATTTTGTCGGTCGTGTCGCTCGTCACCCGAAAATTCTCCTGTGAAGTACGCAAGCCTGCCTGCGCGAGGCACGGGCTCGAAGTCGTGGGCTCGAAGTCGTAGTAAAGAGAACCCGAAGCAAAACCGAAGTGACTCGTCTGTCGTGCTCGGGCACAATGCGGTGGTTCTAAAGGCTGGTCAGCCTCCGTCAAAACTCTCTATCGAGCTCAGACATCAACATCTATTCGACATGGCACCCCACATGGCACGCCGGCGGGGGTCTTTTTACGAGGAGCTTGGAAGCCGGTGATCCGGTCGGGGCGGGAGCGGAGACTTCCGCTGCGTTGGCGGCTATTAGAACCGCAGCACTGGCAATTTGCAAGCGGGCCCCAAGCAAGCTTCCCGGCTAACTCTCCTCTCGCATGACTCATCATTAATGGCTGATTCGCATTTAACAGAGCTGTCCTTCTCGAGCCTGCACCTGCCGGAAACGCTGCAGAAGGGCCTGGCCGACGCCTCGTTCGAACGCTGCACGCCGATTCAGGCACAGACGTTGCCGCAAGCGCTGGCCGGTCTCGATGTCGCCGGGCAGGCACAGACGGGAACGGGAAAAACCGCTGCATTCCTGGTCGCGATGTACGCGCGGCTGATCCGCTCGGAGCCGCCGGCGTCGCGCACTGTCACCGCGCCGCGCGCGCTGATCATCGCCCCAACGCGCGAGCTGGCAGTGCAGATCCATCGCGACGCCGAAGTGCTCGGGTCGCACACCGGCCTCAAGCTCGGGCTCGCGTTCGGCGGCGTCGACTACGACAAGCAGCGCCACGTGCTCGAGCAGGGCGTGGACGTCCTGATCGGCACGCCCGGACGCATCATCGATTTCGCGAAGCAGCGCGTGTTCGATCTGCGCGCGGTGCAGGTGCTGGTGCTGGACGAGGCCGATCGCATGTTCGACCTCGGCTTCATCAGCGACATCCGCTGGATCCTGCGGCGCCTGCCGGCGCCCGAGCACCGCCTCAACATGCTGTTCTCGGCGACGCTGTCGCATCGCGTGCTGGAGCTCGCCTACGAGCACATGAACGACCCGACGCTGGTGCGCATCGAGCCGGACAAGATGACGGTCGACCTCGTGCGTCAGGTGATCTACTACCCGTCGAACGACGAGAAACCGCGCCTGCTGGTCGGGTTGCTCAAGCACATGGATCCGCGCCGGAGCATGGTGTTCGTCAACACGCGGCGCGCGGCGGAGCAGATCGAGCAGTTCCTGCGCAGCAATGAGATCAACGCCGAGGCGATCTCCGGCGACGTGCCCCAGCGCAAGCGCCTGCGCATGCTGCGCGACTTCCACGAAGGCACGCTGGCCGTCCTGATCGGCACCGACGTCGCATCGCGCGGCCTGCACATTCCCGACGTCAGCCACGTCTTCAACTACGACCTGCCGCAGGACCCCGAGGACTACGTGCATCGCATCGGGCGCACGGCGCGCGCCGGCGCGGAAGGCGACGCGATCAGCTTCGGCTGCGAGGAATACGTCATTTCGCTGCCGGATATCGAGGCCTACATCGGCCGCAAGATTCCCGTCGCGCCGGTGCCGCAGGACATGCTGCCGGAGATCGTCGCGCTCGTCCCGGTACGCCGGCATGGCTCGTACGGCGGCCGCGGCCGGCCGCACGATAGTGGACCGCGAGGTGGCGGGCAGCGCGGCGGCGGACGCCGTGGCGGTCCGCGTCGCGATGGCGGCCCACGTCGCGATAGCGGTCCGCGTTCGGCTCGACCGCCACGGCCCGAGCGTCCTGCGGCAGCGAGCGGCGATGCCGCGCCGAAGCAGGAAGGCGCGCCCGGCGGCGATGCGACGAAACGGCGGCGCCGGCGGCGTCGCGGCCGTCGACCCGGCGAAACCGCGCCGAACCCCGAAGTGACCCCGGACTAGGCTTCACGCACGGATTGTCGGGCTAAAGCCCGACCTACAGGAGCAACTCCACGCGCTCGACTGTGGCGAAGCCATCTATCTGCCGCGCGTGCTGCGTCGAGTCCGGGCGCGAGATTGCGAATATCTGTCCGATGCCGTGCGCCCGTGCGGCATTCAGCACGGCGAGGCTGTCGTCGACGAACAGGCAGCGCGCCGGATCGTATGCCAGCTGTGCCTGCAGCAGTGTCCAGAATTCCGAGCGTTCCTTCGGCACCCCGAGATCGTGCGAGCTGACGATGCGCCGGAAATAGCGCGCGACACCGGTCTGCCCGGTCTTGATCTCCAGTACGCCGCGATGCGAGTTCGTGACCAGCACCGGATCGAGGCCGCGCTCGTGCAACGTTTGCAGAAACCGCTCGGCGCCCGGAAGAAACCGCACGTGTTCGCGCACTTCGCGTTTCAGTTGCGCGATGTCCAGCGACAGCTCGCGGGTCCAGAAGTCGATGCAGTACCAGTCCAGCGATCCCTGCTTCGCGACGAACAACGGCGTGAGCTGCGCGCGCGCCGCCTCCAGCGACAGGTCGTGCCGCTGCGCGTAGTGCACTGGCAGCACTTCCAGCCAGAAATAATTGTCGAAGCGGAGATCGAGCAGCGTACCGTCCATGTCGAGGAGCACGGTGTCGATCTGGTCCCAGCGCAGCATGGTCTTCGGTGTCCGGTAACGTTGCGCCGTATCATACGGTTTTCAAGTTTCTCGAGAGGGTGGAATGGAGCTCGGCTGGGGTCTACTGACGGTCATCCTGCTGGCGGCAGCGGTCCTGTGGTTCTGGCAGGACAGCCTGGCCGCGCGCGAGAGCGCGAATGCCGCGGCGAAGGAGGCATGCGATCGCCTGAGCCTGCAGTTTCTCGACGGCACCGTGGCGTTCGCCCGGCTCTCGCTCGTCCGTGTCGACGGCTGGCTCACGTTTCGCCGCACTTACGTCTTCGACTACACGGCGACGAGCATCGAGCGGCGCCAGGGCTTCGTGCTGCTCACGGGACGTCGGGTCGAGTCCGTCGGCTACGCGCCGGGCGAGACGCAAGCGGAGGCCCGGGTCGTGCGACCGGAGCCCGTCGCGCCGCACAGCAACGGCAATGGCGGCGGCAAAAACGTGCTGGAGCTGAGCGATTGGCGCGAGCGGCAAAAGCCGCAGAACGACGGCCATTGAATGCTCGCCAGCCGCGGGTCTGTTGCGTAAAGTACGCAGCGATGACCGAATCGGAGAACAAGGTCGAGACCGAGACGTTCCGGCGGCTGGAGCGCCTGAGGGAGCTGCGCATCGAGCATCGCGACCTGGACGACGTCATCAACCGGCTGCAGATGGACCTGTATGTCAACGAAGTGCAGCTGCGACGCCTGAAGAAACGCAAGTTGATGTTGAAGGACCAGATCGCGCGACTGGAGAGCGAGCTGATCCCCGACCTCAACGCATAAACAAGAAACGCCACCGACGATGCAGGAACTGCTGCGAAATGCGGGCCGCCAGCTCGAGGCGCTGCTCACCCCGTCGTCGCTGCTGCAGATCGCCGCAATCCTGGTCGCCGTCCTGCTCGCGCTGTGGTTCGGACGACAGGTCCGCAACACGGAGCGCGCCAAGGCGGCACTGGTCCAGCGCGGTTTCCAGGCGCGCGTCACCGAAGCGATCCTGATCGTCAGCCCGCACATCGCTGCGCTGGTGCTGGTCGCCACGTTCGGCGGCGTGCTGCACGCGATCAAGGCGCAGAGCCACCTGGTCGATCTCGCGATCACGCTCGCCGGGCTGATGCTGTTGATCCGCCTCGGTGTCTACATCGTCCGCATCTCGCTCGGCAATCGCACCAAGGGTTGGGGCGACACGATCACGTTCGTGGTCTGGGGCGTGCTCGCGCTGCACGTGCTCGGCTGGTTCGATCCGCTGGTGCAGGCGCTCGACAGCGTCGGCATCAACGCCGGCAAGGGCAAGATCACGCTGTGGTCGGTGCTGAAGATCCTGTTCACGGTCGGCGCGTTCATGCTGGTCGCGATCTGGATCGCGCGCTGGTTCGAGCGGCGGCTGATGGCGATGCAGGGCCTGGCGCTGTCGATGCGCATCGGCATCGCGAAGTTTTCGCAGGCGTTCCTGGTCGGCCTGTCGATCCTGCTGGGCCTGAACGCCTCGGGCCTCGATCTCACCACGCTGAACGTGCTCACCGGCGCGATCGGCATCGGCCTCGGCTTCGGCCTGCAGGCGATCGCTGCGAATTTCGTCAGCGGCTTCGTGCTGCTGATGGATCGCTCGATCAAGCCGGGCGACGTCATCAGCTTCACCGGAACGACCGGCACCACCACCGAAGGGTTCGGTTGGGTGCAGGAGCTGCGCGGCCGCTACGTCGTCGTACGCGACCGCGACGGCGTCGAGACGCTGGTACCGAATCAGCACCTGATCACCAATCCGGTCATCAACTGGAGCTACACCGATCCGCGCGTGCGCCTGAAGCTCCCGGTGCGCGTGAGCTACGACTGCGATCCGGAAAAAGCGCTCGCAGTCCTGTTGCAAGCTGCCGAAGGTCAGCAGCGCATCCTGCGCGAACCGGCGCCGGTGTCGCGCATGATGGGCTTCAACGACTACGGCTTCGACCTGGAGCTGCGCTTCTGGATCTCGGATCCGCAGGAAGGCGTAAACAACGTGCGCTCCGACGTCAATCGCTCGATCTGGCGGCTGTTCAAGGAGAACGGCATCAAGATCCCGGTCGCGCAGCGCGAAGTCTCCGTGCACATGAGCGATCGGAGCCCGATCGCGCGCGACGTGTGATCATGATCGAGATTCCTGACGCGGCCATCGAGCTGCGCTTCATCCGCTCCGGCGGTCCCGGCGGCCAGAACGTCAACAAAGTCGCGAGCGCCGTGCAGCTCCGCTGCGATCTCAAGGCCTGGCCGACTTTGCCCGAGCGTGTACGGCACCGGCTGCGCACGCTTGCCGGACGACGTCTCACGGACGACGACGTGATCGTCATCACCGCACAACGCTTTCGCACTCAGGAACACAATCGACGCGACGCGCTGGAACGTTTGTCGGGGCTGGTCGAGCAAGCGAGCATCGAGCCGAAGGTGCGTCGTGCGACGAAACCAACGCGCGCCTCGAAGCAGCGGCGGTTGGAACACAAACAGCAGCGGGGCCAGGTCAAGCGCTCGCGCGGTGCAGTCAAGGATTTCGATTGAGTCGGGCTTCAGCCTGACGTCACAGCGCAATCGCAATACCCAGGCGCCACTGCGACTCCAGCTTCTTGTTGTAGTCGAGCAGGCTCTCGCCATACCCGTTGAAGTACTGCAGCAGCAGCCAGCCGGTGAGATCGCCGCCGCTCAGCTTGGACAGCGGATACGAAGCATTGAGCTCGATGCTGCCGAAGTCGCTGCGCGTGCCCTTGCGCAGCACGGTCCAGAAGTCGAGCCCGCCCTTGCTGCCGACGCCGAACAGCCAGTCGACGTAGCCGCGATAGTGCTCGATGTCCGGGTTGTCGCTCTCGGAGATGTAGTTATGGATCAGCGGCGCGAAGTACGCGCGCAGCCCGTCCGGGTCGCCCCAGGTGAGCGTCGGTCGCACGTACAGCATGTTGTAACTGCGCGAGTCGTCTCCTTCCTTGCCGTTGGATTCGTGGCCGATGCCCGACTCCAGCCCGAGGCGCAGCTTGCCGCCGAAGTCGCGTGCCAGATCGTAGTTGCCGTAGAACAGCCGCGGGCGATAGCTGGAGTCCGTGAAGGGCTTGGAGAGCTCGCCGAGATCCCACAGCGCCGTCTGCGAGAACGACAGGTACAGGTCGTCGATCCACGGCATCCGTCGCGCCAGCCGGCCGTGATCGTCGAACAACCGGAAGCGCAGGCTGATCTGGAATTTCGCATTCAACCCGCCGTCGCCGCCGACGATGAAATACACGGGCTCGTAGATGGACACCGCAAGCGGCGGCGGCTTGTCGATCAGCGCAGTGCCAGCCTCGGCCGCTGTCTCGACGCGCAACGCGAGGCGATTGGTCGTCAGGTCGGTCAGCGTCAGCGTCGCGGTCTCCGCCGGTGCGGCCGGAAGGTCGCCTTGCAGCCGCACTCGCAAAAACTGCCGGGGCGCAACTTCGAGCGCGCCGCTGCGCTCCGGGCGCAGCTCGAGTGTCGCCTGCGCAGTAGCAGTTTCCAGGCGTGCGTGCACTGTGGCCGGCAGCTCGAATCTGAGCGGCGCATCGCTGTCGTTCAGAACGGTGAGATCGACGCGCAACGGCGCTCCGGCACGCGCGGTGCCGTCCGGCATCGACAGGATGAATTCGGCGCGCGCGAGCGGACTGGCCGCGAGCAGTGCCGCGACAGCGAGCAGCGGAGTGAAATTCATGATCTCCTCAACGATGCGTCACTTGCAGCACGCTGTTGCGGATCTGTTCGTGCAACACGAGCTGCGCGTCGTCGGCGACAGCCGGCAGCATGTCCGTGTAGGTCAGCCGTCCTTCGGCGCTCACGCCGAGCACGTTGCGGGCGCGCAGCAGGTCGATGAAATTCTTGAACAGCGCCTTGTCGAAGAACTCCGGCGAGTTCAGCTCGTAGAGCAGCGACATGCGCTGCGCCATCAGCTGGCATTGCGATTCCAGGACGTCCTGGCTGATGCGTCCGCTGCCCGACTTCAGCAGCACCGAGATCACGAGGTAGTAGCGCTCGATGATCGGCACCGTCACGTGCGCGAGCACCGACAGCTGCACGGCCTCGGTCGAGCCGGTCGGCGGACGCCGCCACTGCGCGCCGCCGTCGACGGATTCCAGCAAGCCGTGATTCGCCATGTCGTCGAGCGTCTCGAGCACGGCAGTGGTGACTTCGTCCTCGCGCCAGCGCAGGAACAACTCGTCGTACATGTACGGGTAGATGCGCCACATCAGGCGCTGGATGTCCTCGGTGCGCATCATGCGATTGTTGAGGAAGCAGCACGCGACCAGCGACGGCAGCACCAGCAGGTGCAGCACGTTGTTGCGGAAGTAGGTCATCAGGACCGAGTTCTGCTCCGTCATCTGCAGCACGTCGCCGAGCGGATGCTTGTTCCGCTGCAGGACGCCCATGCGCTCGCCATGACGCACCATCGACACGCCGTCGGCATCCGTGATCCACACGAGCGGCGAATACGCCGCCTGCCGCAGCAACGACGCGTACAACTCCAATTGCCTGATCAGGTCCGTCTCGAGCATCGACTGCTTCGGCGTGGCGAGCAGCACCAGCGCGATCAGATTGATCGGCGTGACGCAGGCCGCGCTGTTGATGTTCGTCATGATGCGCGATGCGAGGTCGTCGACCGCGGGCGGCAGCCACGGCGGCCGGTCGTCCTTCTCGCCCTGCCAGTCCGGCGCGTGCCGGCGCAGCACCTCCTCCAGGTGCACGGGCTCGCCGAAACTGACGTGGACCTTGCCGAAGCGCTGGCGCAGCGTCGGCAGCGTCCGCAGCAGCGTGAACACCGATTCCTTTTGTTTCGCCTCGCCGGACAGCTCGCCGATGTAGGTCTTGCCTTCGACCAGCCGCTCGTAGCCGAAGTACACGGGCACGAACACGATCGGGCGGCGCGGATCGCGCAGGTAGCTGCGCAGAGTCATCGACAGCATCCCGGTCTTCGGCTGCAACAGGCGCCCGGTGCGGCTGCGGCCGCCCTCGATGAAGAATTCGATCGAATGACCGCGGGCCATCATCAGCCCGAGGTACTTCATGAACACCATTGTGTACAGCGTGTTGCCCTTGAAGCTGCGGCGGATGTAGAACGCGCCGCCCTTGCGGATGAAGCGGCCGAGCACCGGCATGTTCAGGTTGACGCCGGCCGCGACGTGCGGCACGACGTAGCCCTTGTAGTAGATCGCGTAGGACAGCAGCAGGTAATCGATGTGGCTGCGGTGGCACGGCACGTAGACGATTTCGTTGCCGTCCGCGACCTTCTGCAATTGCTCGAAGTGATGCAGCTCGACGCCGTCGTACAGGCGCGTCCAGAACCACGTCAGCACGCGCGCCATGATCGCGACGAACACGTGCGAGTAGTTCGCGGCGATCTCCGCCGCGTAATCCTGCCCGAGCTTCAGCGCTTCGCGCCGCGAGATCTTCTTGGCCCGCATCTCGTCGGCCATCGCGCGCCGCACCGAGCCGGCGCGCAGCACCTGCGTGACGATCGTGCGTCGATGCGACAGGTCGGGCCCGATCGCTGCCGCACGCTGCCGGGCGAGCGCGAGGCGCAAGGTGCGCGTGAGACGTCGCACGGCGCGCGGCGCATCGGCGCCCTCATCGAGCGCGGCCCGCAGTGAAACCGGATCGCCGAACTGCACGAACAGGTTGCGCCCGTTCACCACGACCGAGAGAAAGCGACGGAAGCGGCCGACGCGCTCCCAGTTCTCCGACAGCAGCACGCGCAACCACGACCCTTCGCGGTCCGGCGCGCGCCCCCACATCACCGTCACGGGAATGAGATCCACTTCGAGCGAGCGGTCGCTCGCCGCGGCAGCCACGAGCTGGCGCATCGGCGCGGAGATGCGGTGATCGATGCGGTCGCCCCAGAATCCGGTGCGACGCTCGAGGAACAGCACGGAGCGCGAGGGCAACGGCGGCTTCAGACCGTCGAGCGGCTCGGGCAAACCGTGTTTCGCGCAGGCCTTCTCCAGCGCAATCAGGTCGGCGACGCCGAGGACATCGAGGACGTAGCAGATCGGCCGGTCGTGCTGCGCATAGCGGCGCCGCAAGTCGTCGGGCAAAACGTGCGGCCGCGCCCACCACGACAGCGGCGCGCGCAGCAGCCCCAGCCACAACCGATCGAGCCCGGAAAGATCAGCCATGCCAGCGGTGGAGCTACTGGTCGCTCTCGTTCTGTTCGACGGCCCGGTCGGTGGCGCGCTTCTGCTCCATCACCACGTTCTCGACGTTCTTGGCCTTCTCCAGCGGCGTCACCGCGATGTCGCGGAACACCGTTTCCTCGACCGGCGGCGGCGGCTTGCGCGGCTCATCCGCGGCACCACAGGCTGCCAGCAACAGCGACACGAGCAACATCGACCCGACCCGCTGCATGGCGAACATAGTTTCTTCTCCTTCTGGCTACAGCCCACAGCCTACAGCCTACAGCCTCATCCCGGCAGTCTGCGCAGGAAGCGGTCCAGAAACTCACACACCTCGTCGACATTCGCGGTCAGGCGATGATCCGAATCGATCAGGTGCAGAGTGGTCCGGTGCTGCCGGGCGTAGCGCACGCTGTTTTCCGGCGGCACGACCGTGTCGTTCCAGCCGTGCACGATGGTCACCGGGCAGCCGGCCGGCGGCGTCGGTGTGTACTGCTCGTAGCCGGGCATGAAGAACGCCGGGGCGAGCACGAACACGCCGCGCACCGGCACCGTGCCGGCAGCGGTCATGCAGACGTGCGCGCCGAGACTCGAGCCGACCAGCACCAGCTTGCCGGGCAATTCCTTGCAAGCCTCCAGCAGGCGCTTCACGCGCACGGCCGGATCGGTCATGCCGCGATAGTCGACGGATTCGACGTTCAGGCCGTGCGCCCGCGCGACTTCCGCCATCGCGACGATCTTCGTGCCCCACGGGTCGCCGTCCAGACCGTGCGAGAACACGATGTACGGTGCGGTCATGCGAACGGATCTCCGTCGGCCGGGCTCGAGAAATCGGCCGCGCGCGGATCTGCGAGATGTGATGGGACGACGTTGCGCAAACTAGAGAAAATGGATTCGGTGCGGCCCGGATACTGCTGCTCCCATTCGCGCAGCATCTTCTTGATCTCGGCGCGCTGCATGTTCTCCTGCGAGCCGCACAGCGTGCACGGGATCAGCGGAAATTGCCGCGCGCGGGCATAGCGCTCGATGTCGCGCTCGGCCACGTAGGCGAGCGGCCGGATGACGATGTGCTTGCCGTCCTCGCTGCGCAGCTTCGGCGGCATCGCCTTGAGCTTGCCGCCGAAAAACATGTTGAGGAACAGCGTCTCGACAATGTCGTCGCGATGATGGCCGAGCGCGATCTTGGTGATGCCGTTCTCGCCGGCGTAGCGATACAGCGCGCCGCGGCGCAAGCGCGAGCACAGCCCGCACATCGTCTTGCCTTCGGGAATCACGCGCTTCACGACGCTGTAGGTGTCCTGCTCGATCACGTGGAACGGCACACCCAGCGCAGTCAGGTAGTCGGGCAGCACGTGCGCGGGAAAGCCCGGCTGCTTCTGGTCGAGGTTGACGGCAATGATCTCGAAATCGACCGGCGCGCTGCGCTGGAGCGACAGCAGGATGTCGAGCAGCGTGTACGAATCCTTGCCGCCGGACAGACACACCATCACGCGATCGCCGTGCTCGATCATGCGGAAGTCTTCGATCGCCTTGCCGACCTCGCCGCGCAGGCGCGCCTGCAGGCGCTTGAAAGTGTTCGATGGCGCGAGAACGGCAGACATTCGCTTCACTCTTCCAGGTATTTGCCTTCAACGTACCGCAGCCACGCGGCGGCGGACAGCGGCTTGCCAGTGGCATTGCGAATCAGCGTCGGCATGCTGACAGTCGCCGCGACGGAGTGCACGTTCTGCCGCAGCCAGTCGAACAGGCCGGCGAAATGCCCTGCGGCGATCTCCTCGTCCAGCTCCGGGCGGTCGGCACGCAGGGTCTCGTAGAGCTGGCCGGCGATCACCGCGCCGATCGCGTACGACGGGAAATAGCCGAACGAGCCGACGGCCCAGTGCACGTCCTGCAGGCAGCCTTCAGCGTCGTTCGACGGCCGTACGCCGAGGCGGTCCTGGATGCGCGTATTCCAGGCTTCCGGCAGATCCTTGATCTTCAGCTCGCCTTTCAGGATTTCGTTCTCGAGCTCGTACCTGAGCACGATGTGCACGGGGTAGGTCACTTCGTCGGCGTCGACGCGGATCAGGCTGCGGCGCACGCGGATCAACAGCCGGTACACGTTTTCCGCTTCCCACTCCGGCGCGCTGGCCACGCCGGCAGTGCCGAACGCCTTGTCCAGCAGCGGCTTGATGTAGCGCAGGAACGGCCGGTTACGGCCGATCAGCATCTCCAGCAGCAGCGACTGGCTTTCCTGCATCGCCATGCCGCGATCGCGGCCGACGGGCTGGCCGCGCCACGCTTCCGGCAGGCCGACGTCGTACATCGCGTGGCCGGTTTCGTGCAGCACGCCCATCAGTCCCGTGAGCGGATCGGTCGGACTGAAGCGCGTCGTGATGCGGATATCGCCGGGCACGCCGCCGGTGAACGGATGCTCGCTCTCGTCGAGCCGGCCGCGTTCGAACGGGAAACCGATGGCTTTCATGACTTCGAGCGCGAGCTGGCGCTGCTTCAGAGGCGTGAAGCGGCCGGCGATCTCCAGCGGCGGGCGCCGCGCCTGCAGCTCGATCACCTCCTGGATGAGGCTGGGCAGGCGGCGCCCGAGCGTGGTGAAGATCGCGTCGATCTCCGCGCTCGTCATGCCCGGGCTGAACTCGTCGACGAGCGCGTCGTAGGGATCCAGGTTCAACGCCTTGCCGAGCAGGCTGGCCTTGTCGCGCAGCAGGTTCACGACTTCTTCGAGGTGCGGCGCGAAGATCGCGAAATCGCTTTTCTGCTTCGCCTCGACCCACTTCACCTCGGCGCGCGCCGTCGCCTTGGCGAGGCGGGAGACGAGATTCTGCGGCGTGGCGATCGCGTGCTCGCGCTCGCGACGCATCTCGCGGAGGTTGGCGGTCTGCCAGTCCTCCAGGCCGGCACTGTTCGCTTCCGCGCGCGCGATCAGGCGGGAAACCCGGGGTGAAGTCAGCAGCGCATGACTCTCGGTCTCCAGCGCGGCGAGTTGCTCGCCCCGCAGGTCAGAGCTGCCCCTGGGCATCATCACGGCGGAATCCCAGCGCAGAATGCTCGCGGCGCCGCGGAAGGCGTGCAGCCGTTTGAACTCATGCTCGAGCTGTTGATAGGGCGTCAGCGCCATGGGAACCCGCACGAAAAAAGGCCGCGCATTCTAGCAATGCGGCCCGGCGGGCCGGCCGCCAAATCATTTGGAGTTCATTTATCTTTTATTTACGTTCCGAGCAGAAATTCAAGCGTCTGCGCCTGGCGACTTACAAAAAGGTTATCTGGGTCCGAGGAACTTGCGGCGCCAGTCACCGTCTTATTGACCGTCCTCCTGCGAGAGCGTTCGTTACAAATCGGACGCTTGGGACGAGAGCCGGCAGCGTGTCGCCACCTGCCGGCTTTTTTATTGGTGTTGTGGGTCAGGCTTCAGCCTGACCTTCAGCGGGCTTCTTCTCACCTCGCAGCTTCTCGATCAGGTGCGCGATGTACTCCGGCGACTGCGTGTTCCTCGCAACGTAGCCGTAGACGACCGGCACGACGTACAGGGTCAGCAGCAGCGAGAACATGACGCCGTAGACGACCACGGCGCCAATCGCCTTGCGGCTTTCTGCGCCCGCGCCTGAGGCGATCAGCAGCGGGATCGCACCGAATACCGTGCACAGGCTCGTCATGAGCACCGGACGCAGGCGGATCGCGGCCGCTTCGATCACGGCCTCGTGGAACTCGATGCCGCGATCGCGGAGCTGGTTCGCAAACTCGACGATCAGGATGCCGTTCTTGGCCGCGAGGCCGATCAGCATGATGCAGCCGATCTGGCTGAAGACGTTGATCGAGCCGGAGGTGAACCACAGGCCGAGCAGCGCGCCGGTCACGGCCAGCGGCACGGTCATCATGATGATGAAGGGGTGGCGGAAGCTCTCGAATTGCGCCGCCAGCACCAGGAAGACGATCACCAGCGCGAGCATGAACGTCGCGTACAACGCCGAGCCGGAGCGCTTGAACTCGCGCGACTCGCCGTCGTAGTTGATCTGCGCATTTGCCGGCAGCTCGCTGCGCACCAGGCCTTCCATGTAGTCCAGGGCTTCGCCGAGCGAATAGCCGGGGTTGAGTCCGGCGGAGATCGTGATCGAGCGCAGCCGGTCGAAGCGCTTCAGCTCCGTGGGACCGGCGACTTCCTCGACGTGCACGAGGTTCGACAGCGGGATCAGCGAATTCGTGGTGGACGAGCGCACGTAGATGTTCGTCAGGTCGCTCGGCGTCGCACGTCCCTCTTCGCGAGCCTGCAACATCACGTTGTACTCCTCGCCGCGGTCGAGGAATGTCGTGACGATGCGCGAGCCCATCAAGGTTTCCAGCGTGCGCCCGACCGTCGTGAGCGACACGCCAAGGTCGGCGGCGCGGTTGCGATCGACGGCCACTTTGAGCTGGGGCTTGCGCGCGTAGTAATCGGAATCGAGGTTGGTCAGACCCGGGTTCTCTCCGGCCTTGGCCAGGATGGTGTCGCGCCAGCGCGCCAGCTCCTCGTAGTCGCTGCCGCCGAGCACCACCTGCACCGGTGCGCTGAAGCCGCGAATACCGAGACCACCCGGTGTAATGACTGTGGCGCGGACACCGGCGAGATTGCGGAGCATCGGACGCAGGCGCGCCGCGATCTGCTGCGCCGATTCCTTGCGCTCGTCGAAGTCCGACAGCGAGAGCACGACGCGACCGACGCTGACTTCGCCGCCGCCGCCGAAATTGCCGATGCGCGAGAGGATGCGCCGCGCGTTGCCCTTCTCGACCTCCGCCATCGCGAACTGCTCGACCTGCTTCAGGTAGCGCTCCATGTATTGCAGGCTCGAGCCTTCCGGCGCGGTGAGCATGATGATGACGCGCTGACGATCTTCGGACGGCGCGTACTCGGACGGCAGCATCCGGAACAGGATCACCGCCAGCAGGATGGCGGCTGCACCGGCGCCGACGATCAGGCCAGGCGCATGCAGACCGTTGCGCAGCGAGCGCTCGTAGGTCGCGGACAGCCATTTGAAGAAGCGGTCGACCGCGTGCGCGACGCGGCCGCGGACGATGCCGTGACCGAAGATCTTCGAGCTCATCATCGGCACCAGCGTCAGCGACACCAGCGCGGAGAAGCCGATCGCCGCGGCGATCGTGATGCCGAACTCGCCGAACAGGCGACCGATGTTGCCGGGGATGAACGAGATCGGCAGGAACACGGCGATCAGCACCAGCGTCGTTGCCACGACCGCAAAGCCGATTTCGCGGCTGCCGTCGACAGCCGCCAGCAGCGGCGGCTGACCGAGCTCGATCCGCCGCACGATGTTTTCCAGTACGACGATCGCGTCGTCCACCACCAGGCCGATCGCGAGCACCGCGCCGAGCAGCGTCAGCACGTTGATCGAGAACCCGGCGAGCACCATCACGATGCTCGCCGAAATGATCGAGACGGGAATCGTCACGGCCGGGATCAAGGTCGCGCGTACCGTGCCGAGGAACAGATAGATGACGATCAGCACCAGCAGCAGCGCGATCACGAGCGCGTGAATCACCTCGTTGATCGAGCCGCTGACGAACACCGTGTCGTCGATGTTGATGCCCATCTTGATGTCGGCGGGCAGCGAGCTCTTCACCAGCGCCATTTCCGCCTTCACGCCCTTGGCGACATCGAGCACGTTCGCAGTGGACTGCGGAACGATGCCCAGGCTGAGCGAAGGCTTGCCGTCCGAGCGCGCGACGTTGCGCAGATCCTCGGCCGCGAGCTCGACCTCTGCGACCTCGCCGAGGCGCACCATGTAATTGCCTTCGCCGCGGCCGATCACCAGCTGACGGAAGTCGCTGGGCGTGTACAGGCCGGTATCGGTGTGCAGCGTGAACTCGCGCTGGCTCGATTCGATGCGACCTGCCGGCAACTCGACGTTCTCGGCTCGCAGCGCGTCCTCGACGTCCTGGACGGTGAGCTTGCGGGCCGCGAGCGCCTGCCGATCGAGCCAGACGCGCATCGCGAAGCGGCGCTCGCCGCTGATGCGAATCTGCGCCACGCCCTCGACGACGGAGAAACGGTCGACCAGATAGCGCTGCGCATAGTCGGTCAGCTGCAGCTGCGAGCGGCGATCGCTCTCGAGATTCAGCCACATGATGGGCTCGGAGGTCGTATCGACCTTCGCCACCTCCGGCGGGTCCGCTTCCTCCGGCAGATTGTTGAGCACGCGCGCGACGCGGTCGCGCACGTCGTTGGCGGCGGACTCGATGTCGCGGTCCAGGGCGAACTCGATCGTGATGCGCGAGCGCTCGTCCTGGCTGCTGGAGCGCAGCGTATCGACGCCTTCGAGCCCGGCGATCTGGTTCTCGATGACCTGCGTGATCTTCGTCTCGACCACCGAGGCCGAGGCGCCGCGATACACCGTGTCGATGCTGACGATCGGCGGCTGCACGTTCGGCGTCTCGCGGACCGACAGGCGGCTCGCGGCCATCAGGCCGATGATCGTGAGCAGCAGGCTCACCACCATCGCGAAGACGGGGCGGCGGACGGAAACGTCGGAGAGGATCATGATTCGCCGTTGGCTCGCGTGCCGGCTGCGAGCCCGTCATCGGCGCCTTGCACGCGCACCGGCACGCCGTCGCGCAGGTTCAGCGTGCCGTCGACGACTACGCCGTCGTCGGCGCTGAGGCCCTGCAGAACTTCGACTTCCCCGGGCCGGCGCCGGCCGATTTTGACTTCGCGCTTCTGCGCCTTGCCGTCGGCGACGACATAGACGAAATGCTGATCGTTCTCGGGCACGATCGCCTGCTCCGGCAGCATCAGTGCCAGGCCTTCGGGTCGCACCAGCTTGACCGTCATGAACATGCCCGGCCGCAGGCGGCCGTCGCGGTTGTCGATCAGCGCTCGGATCGCGACCGAGCGCGTGGTCGGATCGACGCGCGTGTCGATGCTCGCGACGCGACCCTCGAACGTCGTGTCCGAATACGCCGTGCTGCGTGCCTGGACGGCGAGGCCCGGCTGCAACGTCGACAGGAAGATTTCCGGCACGGAGAAATCGAGCTTGACGACGCTGAGATCGTCGAGCGTGGTGATGACTGCGCCGGGATTCACGAGCCCGCCGAGACTCACGTTGCGCAAGCCGACGCGTCCACTGAACGGCGCCGTGATGACGCGATCCGCAAGTCGCGAGCGCGCAGCCGCCACGCGAGCTTCGTTCGCCAGCAGCGTCGCCTGCAATTGATCGAGCTGCGCTTCCGAGAGCGCCTTGGTCGCGAACAGCTCCTGGCTGCGCTTGTACTGACTGCGACTGTCGCTCGCTGCGGCTTCGGCTGCTGCGAGATCGGCGCGTGCTTCGGTGTTGTCGAGCTCGACGAGCACGTCACCTTTGCGGACCTGCTGTCCTTCGCCGAAGCGAATGACGGCGACGCGGTCCGCAACTTTCGCCGTGATGTCCACTGATTCGTTGGCGCGCAGCGTGCCGAGCGCTTCGACCTCGTACGCAAATTCCTTCTGCGCGGGATGCGCCGTGACGACAGCTACGCCGCCGCCGCGTGCGGCGCCCTGGCCGTTCGGTCCACTAGCGGTGGAGGAAGACTTGTCGCCCGCGAACAGGTACCACGCGCCGCCAATCAGCACGAGCGCGGCGACCGCGACGATGACGAGGCCGTTACGAGTCACGTATTCGGTCAGCCTTCCGCCGGCGGCCGGCGGCTCCGGAAGTAATCGAAAGGAAAAGTATCTCACTACCGCGTTGCCAAACGTTGGAGGACGGGGCATCAGAGCGGCGCGGGCCCGCGAAGTTTCGTAGGAAGCGCGCCAGAGGTAGCCGGCCCGAAGAGTCGGGCCGGCAGGCGGGTACAGTACCGGCGGAAGGCCGGCGGAGCTGTAAAGAATCGTTGAGGCTGAAGGAGTTACGTTACTTGATTGTTACGGCTCGGCGTCCGAGGCATCGCTAATTCCTTCGAACAGCGCCGTCGTCAGATAGCGCTCGCCGGTGTCCGGCAGCATCGCCAGAATGACCGAGTCCTTCGGCGCCTTCTGCGCGACCTTCAGCGCCGCCGCAAACGTGCCGCCGGAGGAGATGCCGCAGAAGATGCCTTCCTTCGCCGCGAGCGCGCGCGAAGCCTGGATCGCGTCCTCGTCGGCGACCGGCAGGATCTCGTCGGCCACCGAGCGGTCGAGCACTGCCGGAATGAAGTCCGGCGTCCAGCCCTGGATCTTGTGCGGCTTGAACTCGGCGCCGCCGAGCAGCGATGCGCCGGCGGGCTCGGTCACGATGATGCGCGTGTCGGGCCGTGCCTTCTTGATGATGTCGCCGGCGCCGGTCAGCGTGCCGCCCGTGCCCCAGCCGGTCACCCAGAAGTCGAGCCGCTTGCCCGCGAAGTCGCGCAGGATCTCCGGCCCGGTCGTGTTGCGGTGATATTCGGGATTCGCCAGGTTCTCGAACTGGCGCGCGAGGAACCAGCCGTGCTTCTTCGACAGCTCCGCGGCCTTGCGCACCATGCCGGAGCCGCGCTCCGCTGCCGGCGTGAGGATCACCTTGGCACCGAGCATGCGCATGATCTTGCGGCGCTCGACCGAGAAGCTCTCGGCCATTACTGCGACGAACGGGTACCCCTTCGCCGCGCACACCATCGCGAGCGCGATGCCAGTGTTGCCGGAGGTTGCCTCGACCACCGTCTGGCCAGGCTCGAGCGTGCCGCGACGTTCGGCGTCCTCGATGATCGCGATCGCGAGGCGGTCCTTCACCGACGAGAGCGGGTTGAAGAATTCGCACTTCACGTACATCTGCACGTGCGCCGGTGCGAGGCGGTTGATCCTGACGACCGGCGTACGGCCGATCGTGCCCAGAATGCTGTCGTAGATCATGTGGCTACCCGATTGCGAAAAGAGCGGACCGTCGAAGGCCCGCGAGATTGCGCGCTGCGCTGCGAGGCCGTCAACTGCACTTTCGCTACTGTGCGGAGGCTCGTTGTTGCACTGCCAAATGACCGTCGCTAGAGTAGCCGCGCACATGAGCGAAGAACGGCTCATCAAGAAATATGCGAACCGGCGTCTGTACGACGCCTCGCAAAGCCGTCACATCACCCTCGACGACATCCGCAACCTCGTGGTCGGCGGCGTGCGCGTGAAGGTGATCGAAGACAAGACCAACGCGGACATCACGCGGGTGATCCTGCTGCAGGTGATTGCCGACCAGGAACAATTCGGCCGGCCGATCCTTTCTACGCCGCTGCTGGAAGCGCTGATCCGCTTCTACGGCAACTCGCTGCAGAGCTTCCTGAGCGCACACCTGGAAAAGAGCGTCGAGACCTTCATGAAGCAGAAAGAAGCGGATAGCGGATAGCCGATGGCGGATAGTTGGATGCCGCCAAAGTGAGGATCTGCTTCGTCGCTTCCGAGGTCGCGCCGCTGGCGAAGACCGGTGGGCTCGCCGACGTGGCGGGCGCGTTGCCGCGTCACCTTCGCGACCAGGGCCACGACATCCGCGTGTTCATGCCGTTCTATTCGAGCATCGGCACGGCGGCGTTGCAGATGGTGCCGGTCGAGGGCGCGCAAAACGTCGAGCTGCGCCTGGGTGCGCACGCGTATCGCTACTCGTTGCTCGAGGCTCGGCTTCCCGGCTCCAACGTGCCGCTCTACCTCGTGCACTGTCCTGCGGTCTTCGACCGCGCGACGATCTACACGATCGGCCCCGACGAGCATCTGCGTTTCCTCGTCCTGCAGCGCGCGGCGCTCGATGGCTGCCAGCGCCTGAAGTTCGCGCCGCACATCCTTCATTGCAACGACTGGCACACGGCACTGCTGCCGATGCTGCTCAAGACGCTGTACGCCTGGGACGGCCTGTTCCGCGCGACGCGCACGGTGATGTCGATTCACAACATCGGCTACCAGGGCTGGTTCGACGCATCGACCACGTACGACGTCGGCGGCAACGTCTGGGATTTACTGGCGCCCGAAACGCGCGCCGGCGGTGGATTCAACTGGCTGCGCGAAGGTGTGCGCAACGCCGATGCAGTCACGACAGTGAGTCCGACGTACGCGGTGGAGATTGCCACGCCATTGGGCGGACACGGCCTCGATGCGGTGCTGCGCGCACGCCGCGATGGCGTCGTCGGCATTCTCAACGGCGTCGATTACAGCGAGTGGAATCCCGCGACCGATCGCTATCTCAAGCACCCCTACTCGCCGCAGGACCTGTCGGGCAAGGCGCTGACGAAGCGCGCGTTCCTCGATTGGCTGAATCTGCCGGTCGACTCGGGCTCACCGCTGCTCGGCATGGTCACGCGGCTGACCGTGCAGAAGGGCATCGACCTGCTGTTCGACGTGCTGCCGGAAATCATCGCGACGCGCGATCTGTCCTGCGTCGTGCTCGGTAGCGGCGAAGCTCGTTACGAAAGCTTCTTCACGAGCCTGCAGCAGCGCTTCCCGGATCGCGTCGTGTTCCATCGCGGCTACAACGAGGAAATCGCGCACCTGATCGAAGCCGCGAGCGACGTGTTCCTGATGCCCTCGCTGTACGAGCCGTGCGGCCTCAACCAGATGTACAGCCTGAAATACGGCACGGTGCCGATCGTGCGCCGGACCGGCGGGCTCGCGGACTCCGTGCAGCACTGGAATCCGGCGACCCGACGCGGCACGGGAATCGTCTTCAACGATTACGATGCGCCGGCAGTCCGCTGGGCCCTGCACGGCGCGCTGGATCTGTTCAAGGACCGCGACGGCTGGCTGCAGATCATGCGCAATGCAATGGCGCAGGATTTCTCGTGGGACCGGCAGAGCCGCGAATACGTGCAGCTCTACGAGCAGCTCACTACCGCAGGATTTTGATGCTGACCGTGCCGGATTGCTGGAACGGAATCTTCTTCGCCATCGAGATACCGGTCAGCAGCTTGCCTTCGACGACGTACTGCACCTGCTCGCGGCCGTTCAGCCGGGACAGCAGCCGGCCCGCGCCGGCGACGAAATTGGTCCGCACGAGCATGTCGAAGTCCGCATCGCCCTTCGCAGGCACCGTGAACGGCTTGTTGCTGACGCCTTCGGAGAAGCTGTCGCCTTCCAGGAAGAGCTTGTAATCGATGCCGGTGATCGGCAGCTCGCGATCGTTCGGGTTCTCCACGTTCAGGCGCACCAGGAACTGCTGGTTGAAGATATCCGCGGAGGTCATGGCGACGCTCACCAGCGTGAGCTGCGGCACTTCGAGCTTCGGCCCCATCGCGCTGCAGCCGCTCAGGCACACAGCGAGGCACAGTACGGCACCAGCCAGCAGTCTTTTCATCAACGTTCCCCCAGAAAATATCTCTCGCCAAGACGCCAAGCGCGCCAAGGAGAGAATTCGAGTCTCAGACTATTTTCTTCCTTGGCGTCCTTGGCGTCTTGGCGAGAGATTTTATCCCTTCTTGATCAACCGGGCCGCCATGTCGCGCGTCACCAGCGCAACGCCGCCCTCGCTCATATAGAACCGCCGCGCGTCGTCCTCCGGATTCACGCCGATCTGCGTGCCCGGCGGCACGGCCGCGCCGGTATCGACGATCGCGCGCTTGATGACGCTGCCTGCGCCGACCCGCACGTCCGGGAAAATCACCGACCGCTCCACGTAGCTGCGCTCGTCGACACGCACGTTGGAGAACAGCAGGCTCTGGTTCACGTGCGCGCCGGAGATGATGCAGCCGCCGGACACCATCGAGTTCACCGCCATGCCGCGCCGGCCCTCTTCGTCGAGCACGAACTTCGCCGGCGGGTACTGGCGCTGGTAGGTCCAGATGGGCCAGTCCTCGTCGTAGATGTTGAGCTCGGGGTCGACGTGCACCAGCTCCATGTTCGCTTCGTAGAACGCGTCGACGGTGCCGACGTCGCGCCAGTAGTGCTGTACGCGAGTGTTGGTATCGGTGAACGGATAGGCGAACACCTTCAGCGAGCCGAGCGCGTCGGGAATGATGTTGCGGCCGAAATCGTGGCTCGTATCCGGGCGCTTGGCGTCCTCTTCGAGCAGCCGGTACAGCAGGTTCGCCTTGAACACGTAGATACCCATCGAGCCGAGCGCGAACTGCTCGCGGCCGGGAATGCCTTCCGGATCCTTCGGCTTCTCCGAGAACTTCGTGATGCGATAGTCCGGGTCGACGCTCATGACGCCGAACGCCGTCGCCTGCTCGCGCGGCACCTCGACGACGCCGACGGTGATGTCCGCGCGCTTCTCGACGTGCGAGGCGAGCATCGGGCCGTAGTCCATCTTGTAGATGTGGTCGCCGGCCAGCACCAGCACGTGCCGCGGATGATGCAGGCGGATGATCTGCAGGTTCTGGTAGAGCGAGTCGGCGGTGCCGCGGTACCAGAAATTGCCCATCTGCTGCTGCGCCGGAATCACCTCGACGAACTCGTCGAACTCACCGCGCAGGTAGCCCCAGCCGCGCTGGATGTGCTGGACCAGCGAGTGCGCCTTGTACTGCGTCATGATCGAGATGCGGCGGATGCCGGAGTTGACGCAGTTCGAGAGCACGAAGTCGATGATGCGGAACTTGCCGCCGAACGGCGTCGCCGGTTTGCAACGGTGATCGGTCAGGTGCTTGAGGCGCTCGCCGCGCCCGCCGGCCATGATGACCGCGAGCGTGTGCCGCGTGATGCGGCTGACGTAGCGCCTGACCGGCACCTGCCTGTGAATCGAGGGCGCACTGGCTTTCGAACGCCCGAACGTTGGCCTTTCTTGCATGTCAGGAGCTCTCGTATCCCGTGCAACCGGAGTCGACCTTGCTGCCATGGTACCGCTTGCCTGACGGGCGGGCCTTCGGCATTGTGGAAAAAGCCTCGCGACCGTGTCCCGGTTCCTGATCCATTGCTGAATGTACATACACACCCGAACGCCGAGCCGTGTCCATAGCGTGCTCCTTTGCATGCTCTCGACGCTGATCGCCTGCAAAGTCCATGCACAGGCGCAACAGACGGACACCCCCACTGCTGCCCCGGCGCCCGCGAAATGCCTGCCTGCAGGCAACGGTTACCTGCGCGCGCGTCTCTCCGGCGCCGTCAACACCGAGCTCAACTGGGGCAACGACGGCACGGAATGCACTGGCGCCGTTCGTCCGACCGACGGCGGCATCCGCATGCGCTTCAGCCGGCCGGACGGCACAAGCAAGCTGGTGCTGGTGTTCGGCATCTCGAAGCTCCGCGAGGGCCAGCCGGCACGCAACGTCCCGGTGAACGTCACGCTGATTCGCGAGGGCGCGGGCGAGTTCTTCAGCACACAGGGCGATGACAAGTGCACACTGGATCTGGTGACGCAGGATGTGATCGTCGGCATTCCGCACCGCTCGCGCTCCTATCGCGTCACGGCTCGCGGCTTCTGCACGCAGCCGGCGCGGGCCGTGCGCGGCAAGGGTGCGGTGCTGCTGTCGCGCTTCGACTATGCTGGGCGTGTGGATTTCGAGAGTCAGGACACGCAACCCGACGACATACTGACGGCAGGCAAACAATGAGGCGAATCCAGAACTCCGCGGCTGCCTTCCTGTGCGCAGTCCTCCTGTGGTCGACAGCCGTTGCGGCCGAGAGCAACGACGCGCGGCAACTCGACCGCATGTTTCCGCGCTCGACGCTGCAGATCGCGACGCCGGACGCCAAGCTTCACAAGATCGACGTCTGGGTCGCGGATACGGACCCGCGGCGCATGCGCGGTCTCATGTTCGTCGAGCACCTCGCCGACGACGCCGGCATGCTGTTCATCTATCCGGAGCCGCAGCCGGTCGCCATCTGGATGAAGAACACGCCGCTGCCGCTGGATATTCTGTTCGTGCGCGCAGACGGCCGCGTGCATCGCATAGCCGAAAACGCTACGCCACAGTCGACCGATACGATTCCCTCCGACGGCATCGTGCTGGCGGTGATCGAGCTCAAGGCCGGCACCGCAGCGCGCATGAACATCCGGCCGGGCGCGCAGGTCATCCATCCCGCGTTCAAGTTGAAGTGACGAACGGCAGGATTTCTGCCATCGGTCACTGCACCCGGGTCACCGCAGTCGCCCGATTACCGGAGATCAGCCGGAATGAGCCGAGCGTCCCGGCGAGAATCGTCACGGGGTCGCCGACCTTGAGCGGAAAGTAGGCACCGCTGTCCTTCTGCGCCCACACCTGACCGTTGTCGAGTGTGACCACGAGCTCGCCGCGTGTTCGTGTTTCGATGGCCGTCACAGTTGCGCCGATGCGCTTCGCCGCCGGCTCCTGCGGTGCGGCTGCGCGATCGAAGCACGCGAGACGGAGCGCGTCATCCTTCTCGCGTGTGCACGCAGCAATGCGTGTGGCAAGTTCGTCGTCGGCCGCAAGCGCAGGACCGGTGGACGCTGCCGCGAGCAACGCTGCAGCCAGAAACATGCGCAAGACTTTCATAGTCGATTCGCCTTCATGAATTGCCACGCGCTGCGATTCACTTCGAGCGCAACGTCCGCATAGCGATGAGTGTGCCCGGCAATGACCGTGACGCTCACCGGATGACCGGCCTTCTCGAGCGCGCTCTGCGTCTTGCGCACGGCGAACAGCGGAAAGTACTCGTCCTTGTCGCCGACGAAGATCGCGAGCGGAATCTTGCGCTGCGCGTACTGCACGGCGCGGAATTCGCTCGCCGTACGCCATGCGCCGGCATGCACCGCGGTGGCCGCGAACAGTTGCGACTCCAGCATCGACAGCGTGAGCGAATACACTGCGCCGCCCGAGCTGCCGAACAAGTACACGCGTCCGGCGTCGATTCGATGCTTCGCAGCCACTTGGCCGATGACCGCACGGATGAACTCCGGACTGTCGGCACGCAGATGCCACGCTTCTCGCTCGCGTGCATCCGGTCCGACGAGCACGATGCCCTCCTGCTGCGCGAGCGGCTGCCACCAGCTCACGATCGCAGCGCCGCTGCCATACGAGCCGTGCAACAGCACGATCAGAGGCGCGGGAGCAGCAGATGCCGACGCGGGCGCAAACAGCGAGTAGCTGCGCTTCAGGCCCGCGAACTGAAAGGTTTCCTTCGACGGCTCCTGCGACGTCGACGCGACAGAGTCCGCGCACACGCCGCAGACCCACGTCGCCGACAACACGATCGCGAGCATCACTCGCGTGATCACGATTGCATGCACGATTGTCTGCGCACAAAAGGACAGTGAGGTCCTGCTGCATTGTCGATCATGCGGTACACGCTTGCTAGACTCGTTGCATGCGTGTCGAAGCGGCCGACCCGGAGAATCCGGCAATCCTCAACGAGACCGCTCTGCACGAGCTTCGTCGCGGCAACGTCACAACGGCTCGTGAATTGCTGGAGCGCGCGGTGGCGCGCGACGGCTCGAACACACGGCTGCTCATGAATCTGGCTGGAACGCTGCGCCGGCTGGGTCTCGCAGCAGAAGAGTTGCGCATCATCGAGCGCGTGCTGGCCGTGGAGCCGCGCCACTTGTTCGGCTTGCTGCAGAAGGCGACTTTGCTGGAATCGCAAGGAAAGCAGCGTGCCGCCGCCAAGGTGTATCACAACGCACTCCAGACGATTCCACCGGGCACGACAGTTCCCGGTGCGCTGCGCGGGTTGATCGAAAAAGCAGTGGCGGCGACTCAGGCGAACGACGCTGCGCTCGAAGCCTGGCTGGGCGAGCAGTTGCAGGAATTGCGAGTCCGTCACGCGCGCGCGGAGCAGGACCGCTTCGATCATTGCATCGATGCACTCCTCGGCCGCCGCCGCATCTTCACGCCCGAGCCGACGTTCCTGCACTTTCCGCAGCTTCCGGCGCGCGAGTTCTATCCTCGGGTGGAGTTTCCGTGGCTGGCGCAGCTGGAAGCCGCGACGGCCGGGATTCGCGAGGAGTTCGAGCGCGTGTTCGCCGAAGATGCCGCGAGCCTCGAACCGTACATCGCTTATCCGCAAGGTGTGCCGCTCGATCAGTGGGCGGAGCTCAATCATTCGCGGCGCTGGAGCGTGTTGTACCTGTGGCGCGACGGCAAACCGCTCGAAGAACACCTGCGTCGGTGCCCACGCACTGCGCAACTCCTCGGGAAGCTGCCGCTGCTGGACGTCGCCGGTTACGCGCCCACTGTCTTCTTCTCGATCCTCGACGCGCAGTCGCACATCCCCGCGCACACCGGCGTTACGAACACACGCGTCATCGTGCACCTGCCGCTCATCGTTCCGCCCGGCTGTCGCTTCCGCGTGGGCTCGACGACGCGCGAGTGGCGGCCCGGCGAGGCCTGGGTCTTCGACGACACGATCGAGCACGAGGCGTGGAACGACAGCGACGTGCCGCGCGCGATTCTCATCCTCGATGTCTGGAACCCGTATCTCACGACCGCGGAGCGCGATCTCGTGCGCACGACGGTAATGGGAATAGCCAGGTACTACGGCGACTCGTCGCCGCTGGTCGAAGGTCACTGACCGTGCGCCGCTCTACATTGATACTCGCAGCAGCAATTTCCCTCGTCGCTGGAACATCGAGCGCGGAATCCGCCGACACGATTCCGCCCGCCGTGCGCACCTGTGCGCGGGTGAAGGAGAATCTCGAGCGGCTGGCCTGCTATGACAAGGCGGTCGAGCTGGCGGAGCTGACTTCGCTGACCGCGCGCGTCAAAGCATTGAGCCACGACGCCACCGGCGCGCTCCTCATCGATCTCGAAAACGGACAGCAGTGGCTGCAGCTCAGCGGTTCGAGCTCACCGCTCCTGGAAGTCGGTCACGAAGTGACGATCACGCGCGCGGCGCTCAATTCGTTTCGCATGACGACGCCGAGCGGGCGCGCGCTGAAGGTCAAGCGCGTGCAGTAGTCGCACCCGCTCTCAGATTTCCCACTCCGGTTTACGGCCGCCGCCGTGCGCGTCGATCGACTCGAACAGCGAGACGACCAGCGCGCGTTCGTCCAGCGTCAGCTCCGGGCGCCACACGTCGAACAGCAGGATCACTCGCGTCTGCGAGCTGCGGTTCCAGGCTTCGTGCTCGATCGTGTCGTCGAACAGCCAGGCGTTGCCCTTGCTCCAGTCGCGCAGCTCATTGCCGACGCGGAACGTGCACTGCCCTGGCACGATCAGCGGCAGATGACAGATCAACCGCGTGTTGACCAGGCCGTTGTGCGGTGGAATGTGCGCCCCGGGCCGCAACAGCGAAAAAAGGACCGACGGCGAGCGGTTCGGCACGCGCGCGAGCGGCACGTCCTGCAGCGCCTGCATGGTGCGCGGGCAGCGCGCCGCGTTCTCCGCCACGACTTCGCCGTTCTTCCATAGATAGAAGGCGCTCCACGCCGGGTTGTTGACCATACCCGCCTGCTCGTTCGGCGGACGGTCGCGCTTGGCCTGCACATACGGCGCGAATGCGGCGGGCTCGTGCAGGACAGCTTCGAGCTCGGCACAGATGGCGTCCGTCTCGCGCTCCAGTGCATCCAGCCACGGGAACGGCTCGCGCTCGTAGAACTGGATCTGCGGCAATCCAGGGAAATAGTAGTAGCGGGGTTCCTGCAGATAGATGCGCTTCTTGCCGAGCACGATGTCGAGCGACTGACCGAAGCGCTTGCTGCTCGTCGCCGCGTCGAAACCGCGCGCCTGCATCTGGTCGACGATGTACTGCTGGTACTCGTTCGCGTAGCGCTCGTACATCGACCGCGCCCGCTGCAAATCGGGCAACAACTCGCGCGGCACCTGCTGCGGCGGACCTGCCGCCTTCAGCGCCGCGAGGTAATAGGACGACGCGGCGCGCGCGTCGCCGGCGTTCGCGAGGTGATCCGCCTTGAGAATGAGGGCGCGAACGTTGCGCGGCTCTGCGGCGAGCACCCTCTCGATCTCGTTGATGTTCATGAGCGTGATTGCACAGGTTGCTGCCGTTATAGTAGTCCAATGACTGAGAGTCCCGCAGGCCTGAACAAGGCAGCCATGCAGGCGATGGGCGCCGGCGACTTCGCCGGGGCGCAGGCGCTGCTGCTGCGGCTGGTCGCGGCCGACCCCTCGAGCATTCCGGGCTGGTTGAATCTCGCCGCCGTCCGACGTCGCCTCAACGACGCGAACGGCACCTTTGCCGCCCTGCGCGAGGCGTTGAAGATCGAGCCGCGCAATTTTCCCGCCCTGCTGATGCAGGCCTCGATGCTGGAGCGCGAAGGCAGCATGAAGGCTGCAGCCGCGATGTACGGCGCCGCGCTCTCCAACGCCCCGCCCGACAGCTATCTCGACCCGGCGACGCTGCAGGCCGTCGCACACGCACGCGAGGTTCATGGCAGACATACGCGCGAGCTGAACGATTTCATTCGCGCGCGGATCGGTGACACGCAGAGCCAATGCTCGGCGCTGGAACGGCGTCGACTCGACACTTTCATCGATACGACGCTGCGCATCCGCAAGCGCTATCAGCAGGAGCCGCTCGAATACTTCTATCCCGGGCTGCCGGCGATCGAGTTCTACGAGCGCACGGAATTCCCGTGGCTGGCGGACCTGGAAGCGGCGACCGTGCCGATGCAGCAGGAGCTCGCGCAGATCCTGCGCGAGGACCAGGCCGGCTTCGCACCGTATGTCCATTACGCCGACCACCACCCTGTCGACCAATGGCGCGAATTGAATCACTCGCCGCGCTGGAGCGCGTTTCACTTCTACGAGAAGGGCGAGCCGATCGCCGAGCGCTGGCAGCGTGCGCCGGCGACGACGCAAGTGCTGTCGCGCCTGCCGCAAGCGCACGTGCCGTTGCGATCGCCCTCGGCGCTGTTTTCGGTGCTCCAGCCGCACACGCGGATCCCGCCGCACACCGGCGTCGCCAACTTCCGTCTGGTGGTGCACCTGCCGTTGATCGTGCCGCCGGGCTGCGGCTTCCGCGTCGGCAGCGAGACGCGCGAGTGGCGCATCGGCGAGGCCTGGGTGTTCGACGACACGATCGAGCACGAGGCATGGAACGACAGCGATCAGACGCGCATCATTTTCATCTGCGACGTCTGGAGTCCGCGGCTGTCAGTGGACGAGCGCGCCGCGATCAGTGCAATCATTCAGGCCACCGACGCCTTCAACGGCACCCAGCCGACGTCCAGCGTCTGAAGATCCGGAGGTAGACCCGTCGTGCTGCTGAAGATCCGCAACCTGCTCACGCCGCCCGAGATCGCGCGGCTCACGGCCTTGAGCCGCGAGCTGCGGTTCGTCGAGGGCCGCGCCACCAATCCCGCCAACGAAACCAAGAACAACCTGCAGGCGGACACCAGCGATCCGAAGCACGCCGAGGCAGCGCAGCTCGTCAGCACCGCGTTCGCGCGCTCGCGCGAGTTCATGGACTTCGCGCTGCCGAAGCGCGTCGCGCCGCCGCTGCTGAGCCGCTACTCGCCGGGCATGAAATACGGCGCTCATGCAGACGCGGCGCTCATCCCACTGGACCGCTCGCGCCTGCGCTCGGACGTCTCGTGCACGGTGTTCCTCAACGACCCGGCGAGCTACGAAGGCGGCGAGCTGTCGATCGTGATCGGCAACCAGGCGATCGCGTTCAAGGGCGCGCCCGGCGAGGCGATCCTGTATCCGTCGACCACGCTGCACGAAGTCGTGCCCGTGCGCAGCGGCGAGCGGCTGGTGGCGATCACGTTCATCGAAAGCTACATCTCCGATCCGCATCAGCGCATGCAGGTGTACGAGCTGAACGACATCGCGGCGCTGGAAGCCACCAACATGCGCTGGGAAAGCCGCGTACGGCTCGACGTGGTGCGCCAGAACCTGATGCGCATGTGGTCGACCACGTAGCCGCCGATGAGCGATCCGCAGGCCCTGCTGCGCAGCGCGGAAGCGCTGGAAAAGGCCGGGCGCCTCGCCGAGGCTGAAGCCGCCTATCTGCGCGTGCTCGCGATCCGGCCCGACCTGCCGGACACCTGGTACAACCTCGCGCGGCTGCAACGGCGGGCCGGCCGCTTCGACGCGGCGCTCGCGTCATATCAGCAGGCACTCGATCGCGGCGTCTCGGAGCCCGAGGAAGTTCATCTCAACCGCAGCGTCATCTATTCCGACTGCCTGCGGCAGGACGAAGCTGCGGAGCGTGAGCTGCAAGCAGCGCTGGCGCTCAATCGCAACTACGTTCCAGCGCTGCTGAACCTGGCAAACCTGCGCGAGGATTTCGGCAAGCAGGCCGAAGCTCGCGCACTCTACGAAAAAATCCTGGAGTTGCAGCCGCGCTGTTACATCGCATTGGCGCGCTACGTGGGTCTGCAGAAGGTCACGCAGGCGAATGATCCGCTGATCGCGAGACTGCGCGCGGGTATTGCGGATTCCAGTGCGTCGGCGGCCGATCGCGCCGATCTCGGATTCGCGCTCGGCAAGGCGCTCGACTCCGGCGGTGCGTGGGACGCAGCGTTTGCCGCCTACGCTGCAGCGAATCGCGACAGCCGGCAGAGCGCCGCACCGCGGACTGCCGTTTACGATCGTCGCGCACACGAACGGTTGATCGACGAAATCGTAGCGGCGTTCCAGCCGGGTCAGCCGAATGCTCTGCGCCTACCCCACTCCGTGCGTCCGCTGTTCATCTGCGGAATGTTCCGCTCCGGCTCGACGCTCGCGGAACAGGGGTCAGCCGAATGCTCTGCGCCTACCCCACTCCGTGCGTCCGCTGTTCATCTGCGGAATGTTCCGCTCCGGCTCGACGCTCGTGGAACAGATCCTGGCCGCGCACTCGCAAGTTGCGGCCGGCGGCGAGCTCGCATTCCTGCCGTCGCTGGTGCGTTCAGAGCTGGCGCCCTTCCCTGCGACGATGGCGACGGTGTCGCAGGCAAGACTCGATGAGCTGGCCGCGAGCTATCTCGACCTGCTTGCGCGACTGTTTCCGCACGGGGAACGCGTCACCGACAAGCGGCCGGACAACTTCCTGTACATCGGCCTCATCAAGCGCCTGTTCCCGCAAGCGCGCATCGTCCACACGGTGCGCGAGCCGCTCGACAACTGCCTGTCGATCTACTTCCTGCATCTCGATCACGGCATGAGCTATGCGCTCGATCTCGCCGACATCGCGCACTACTACGTCCAGTACCGCCGCTTGATGGCGCACTGGCAAGCACTGTACGGCGCGGACATCTTCGATCTCGACTACGACGCGCTGGTGCGCGAGCCGCGGTCCACGCTCGAACGGCTGATGCAGTTCTGCGGCCTCGAATGGGAAGAGGCATGCCTGTCGTTCGAACAGGGAACAAGAGCAGTGAAGACGGCGAGCGTGTGGCAGGTCCGGGAACCGCTGTATCGGCGATCCTCGGGTCGGTGGCGCAACTACGCCGCGCACATCGCGCCGCTGCAGAAGTCCCTTCGCGACGCTGGAATCGCGACGGACGGCTAAGGCCCGACGGGCCGCGTCCGGATCCACTGCGACAGCACCCACTTTTCGCCGGACGTCGGCGGCAGGCCGGCGTGCACGGTGTCGTGATCGGGCCCGCCGCCGGCATCGATGTTACTGAACAGCAGCGCGTCGCCGCGGGCGCCGCGATATTGCCAGTCGAGGCGCGGGAATTGCGTCGCCCCGCCCTCGTAGCCGTCGTTCAGATAGATGAGAAACGTCGCGGCACGCTGGCCACGCGCGGCGAGGTCGTGCGCCAGCTCCGGCGTGTTCGGCTCGATGAAGTCCGCGTGCAGCGCGAACTGCTCGCCCGGCGAATAGTGCAGCAGTTTCGCGATCTCGAAATGCGTGACCGGCGCGCCGCACGCCGCCGCGATCCGGTCGCGGAGCAGGCTGAGCGCGACGTCGGCATTGAAGATCGTGAACGACAGCTCGCGATTCGTGCGCGTCTCGGCGACCTGCGGCGTCGAGCTGCTGCGATAGACCTTCGCACGTTGCAGTCCGCCACTGGCGGCGCGACCGATGAGCCACTGGCATTCGTCCGGCGTTGCAAACCGCTCGACGACTACGATGCGCGGCTTCTCGAACACGACGCGCGTGTCCGGCGCGGCACGAAGCGATGCCACGTCGACCTTGCGACGCAGAGCCGCGATATCGTTCGCCGAATCCCGCGCCAGCAGCTGCAGCTCACGCAACGCTGAACCCCAACCGAGTTCCGCGGCACGCGCGAGGTAATCGAGCGCGGCATCGATATTGCGCCCCTGAGCCACGCCCCATGCAGCGCAAACCGATAGCAGCGACGCAGCTTCACCGCCGCCGCGCGCGACCGCCTCGCGCAACGTTGCGAAAGCTTTCTCGGGCGACGGCGGCATGCCATCTCCGACGAGCTGACGCTTGCCCAGCGTCGTGAGTGCAGCGACGTCGCTCACCGGAGAACCTCGGCTACCGCTGCGTGCGCTCTCGCAAGATTCTCCAGCCAGCGCAGGCCGGCGCCGATCTGCGCTGCATTGTTCTGCCGCGACTGGCGCAGCAGCTCGCTCCGCACCTGCGGCGAATACTCGAAGTCCGGCGATTTCGAATAGCGCGTCAGCACCGGGCTGCGGCCGATGTCAGCGAGCCACCGCGACTCGATCGGCAACTGAAAGTGCGAGGCAACGCGACTCACCTGCCCCGCGATGTCTGCGAGCAGCCCATCGAAATCGAGCGGCAGGATGCGCGCGCCGAGACGAGCGACGGCCTCGTGCTGGTTCCAGGTTTCAGCGAGCCAGCTCATTGCTGCCAGCTCGCCGAGCGACAGCGCATGCAGCGGCGGCAACGGCGTCTCGATGCGCGCCTGGAGCTGGCGAATGCGCACTGGCGCGTGCCCGCGCAGATCGATGCCCGAATTCTTGCCGGCGAGCAGAGTCGCGAGATACGGCTCCGCTGCGAGATTCAGATAGACGCCATGCGCGCTGCCATGCCGTTCGAGCAAGCGCGCGGCAATCCGGCATGCGCTGCTGGTGGCCTTGAGAACGATGGTGTGCGTATTCCGGTAGCCGCGACTCCAGACCTTGAGTAGCGCTTGCTCCAGCGCATCGAAGGCAGGCGCACTCAGCAGAGATTCCGGGAGGGCCAGCACGTCGCGTGCGTCGGCCAACGTGCGCAGCGGCAGCGGCTCGCGCAGGGAGAGCACGCAGCCGCTCTCGTCGAGCAAGCGGCTGAGGAGCGTGGAGCCGACGTGACCGGTGTGGAAGATGAAATGCAGCGGCTTGCGCTCGCCGATCGCGGCCGTCGCTTCCACGATGCTCGCGAGGCTCGCCCAGCCGCCTTTGACGTCAGGCGCAAGGATGCGGTCGTCGAGAAAACTCGCAGCCCGGTAGGTGCTCTCGCTGACGCGGATGAGCAGCGCAGCGTCGCGCGCCAGGTCGACCTTCTGCAGGTAGACGTCGGGTGACGCGGCGAAGCCGCTGAGCAGAGACTCGCTCAACGGACTCGCGCGACCTTGCTCGAACGGCCGTTCGCGATCAGCACGAACGAGCCGAGCGCGCCGGACTCGATCTTGACCGTATCGCCGACCTTCACTTTGAGCTTCGAGCCGCTGATCTTTTCGGCCCACACCTGGCCGTTGTCGAGCGTCACGACGAGCTCGCCATGCGCCTTGGCGCCGACCTCGGTGACCTTGCCCGTGATCTCGCTCAGCTGCTCGTGCTTCTCGGGGTTGAGATCGCCGCGCGCTCCGAACTTCTCTTCGGCCGAGAGCGGCGGGACCACCGCGACCTTCGGCGCGGCGGCCGGCGGAGGACTCGCTGTTGCCGCCACCGCTGTTTCCATTGCGGGCGGGGCGCGGCGCAGGCCTGCAACGACGGCATCGAAGCACCGCAACCGGCGCGCTTCATCCGTTTCCTTGGCGCAGGCGAGCAGCGCATCGTTCGTGCTCTCGGCCTTCGCCGGCGCAAACCCTGCGCTCGACAGCACGACCGCCAACGCCGCGTTGACCACCCACCGATTCATGCCGACCCCTCCGTGCGCTCATCCGAGCGCAATGCTGTTTCGACGATCACGCCGGCCGCGACCAGCTTCGCGAGCACGCCGCGCAACTCCACCGGGTCCACGCTCACATTGCGCGCCAGGGCGTCACCCAGCGAGAAAAACCGCTGCTTCACGATCCACTCGACCGTCGGATGCGTCGCGCCAAGCGCGATCTCACCCTGATCGGTGACTGCGACATAACCGCTATCGCGTCGCATGACCTGTGCACGACGCGCGATCTGATACCAAGTCGCCGGCGGCTGCGCGGGTAACTCGTATTCCGCACTCACGCTGGACAGGCCGCGCTGATGGATCATCAGGTCGGTGGCGAAAGCTGGCGAAGTCATCACCGTCTTCACGCGCTCCGCGAGCGACGCGAGCCGTTCACGCAGCCCCGCCTGATTACGTGCGTCCGGCAGATACTGGCGGAATGCGCTCTCCCCAGTGAGCGCGCTTTCCAGGAGTTTGAACAAGGCCAGTCCGGTTGCGGGCGTCACTCCGAAGCTCACGTGGAGCGACGCCTGCGCGCCGGTCAGTGCATCGTGATACTGACCGCGCGGCAGATAAAGGATGTCGCCGGGCTTCATGACAGCTTCGAACAGCAGCTTGCCGCGGCTCGCCGTGAGCCACTTCTCCACCTCGTCGCCCGGCGGCAATGGCGCGACGGGTGCATCCGCCCGCGACTCGTAGACGCGCCAGGTCTTCTCCCCCTCGACCTGCAACGCGAAGACGTCGTGCAGATCGAAGTGCGTCTGGAACGCCTGGACACCCTTGAACGAGCAATACACGTTCGCTGCCACGCGCGCAGCGAACTCGCGCTCGAGCGCGTGAGCGACGGCCGCTACTTCCGGACAGACGCGATGAATGTGATTCGCGATCAGGCTGGCACCCACGCCGAGCAGCGCCTTGACCTTGGCCGGGTCGGCCGGCGCCTTGATCCCCGGGCGCAAGTCGGTCGTGTCGCAGTAGTTCTCACGCAGCGCCGCGCGGCTCTTGAAGTAGACCTTCAGCGTGTCCTCGTTCCAGTACGGAGCGATGGCCAGGACCTCGTTGAAGCGCTGCCAGTTCAGCACCAGCGGACCGCCAGCCGCCTCGCGGCGAATGTGGATCGGACGCTTGCCGAAGTACTGCGCGCTAAACGTGTCCGCGTCGAGCGGGGCAATGAAGGCCGCGAAATCCATGGTGCCGTTAACGCTAGCACAGCGTTGACACTGGTGCTGCGCCCATGTTTTCTTCGAGCCATGCAGCAGGATGAGGAGGTCGGACTTCCCGTGCGCGCGGGGCTGGCCCCGACCGGCTTGTACCTGGCCCTGCGCCGCATCGGCCGCGACGAGCTGCAGGACGCGTTCATGCAGGAGACGGTCGCGCGCGTGCCGACGCCGGAGCGGATCGTGCACGTCGCCCGCGACAGCGCCGGCTGGGCCCCTCGCGCTACGGCGCCCGTCGGAGTCATCTTTCACGTCGCGCGTTGCGGCTCGACTCTGATCTCGCAGTCGCTCAAGCGGCTCGGGGACCTGGTCGTGTATGCCGAGCCGCAGCCTGTCAATGAAATCCTCGCGCCCCCGCACAAATGGCCGCGCGCCGATCTGATTGCGGCTCTGCGCACGCTCAGCGGCGCTTTCGCGCGCCACGCGGGCGGGCATTACGTGCTGAAGCTCAGCAGCTGGAACACTCTCTACTGCGACATCGTGGCGGAAGCCTTTCCGGGCACGCCGTGGATTCTCAGCGTGCGCGACCCCGTCGAAGTAGGTGTGTCCCTGCTCGCGAGCCCGCCGGGATGGTTTCAGGGCACAGCGGAGGCGGCTCGCGGGCTCGCCGCGCAGGTAGATCCCGGACGCGGGGCGAAATCGCGAGAGGAATTCGTCGCGCGCACTTACGGCGCGTTCTGCGCGGCGGCGGCGAGACTCGACGTCAGCCGTGGGCGGCTCGTGCCGTATGAGCTCCTGCCGGCAGCCGTATGGGACATCGTCGCGCCGCACTTCTCGCTGTCGATCGATCCTGCCCAGCGCGAGCGCATCGCCGAGGCGGCGCGCCGGCACGCAAAGGCCCGCGTCGGAACGGTCGCGGAGTTCACCCCGGACGTCGCGGCCAAGCAGGACGCCGCATCGCCCGAGCTGCGCCACGCAATCGACGCGCTCGCCCGTCCGCAACTCCAGCGCCTCCTGCAATTGCACGCGGATACAATGCAACGGTGAACACTTCAACAGTCGACCGCGACATTCGGGCCACCCTGCTCGCCTGCGAGAACGAGGAAGCGCGCGGGAACCTCAGCGGGGCGCTCGACATCGTCGCGACCGCGCTCGCACGCGACGGCGAGCATCCGGCCCTGCAGCTCAAGCGTGCGCACATCCTCATGGCGCTGCGGCGGCGAGCCGAGGGAACTGCTGCCGCCGAACGGGCGCTGGAAATCGCGAAGCCGGACCCGCGACTGTTCGAGGCCGTCGCCTCGATCTATCTGCAGATGAACGATGCCGGACGGGCGAAGCCGCTGGTGTACCGGGCGCTCGAGCTGGCTCCCAATGACCCGACGCTGCTGTACCGCGCGGCACTCAGTCATTTCTATCTGAACGAGACGGCCGAGGCGGATGACTTGCTGGCACGCGTACTCGCGATCGGGCCGGGCAACGGTTATGCGTGGCACGTCCGCTCGCAGCTCGCGACGGCCACGCGCGAGGCGAACCACATTACCGAGCTGCGCGCGGCGCTGGCGCGGCCGCGGGCGCGCGAGATCGACACGATGCTGGTGGCCTTTTCGCTTGCGAAAGAGCTGGAGGACATCGGGGAGTTCGCGCAGTCGTTCGAAGTCCTGCTGCAGGCGAACGGCATCAAGCGCCGGTCGCTGAGCTACGACGTAGCGGACGACGCGCGCACGATGCAAAGCGTCATGACCCACTATTCTGCCGATGCGATGGAGGGGCTGCGCGGCGGAGATGAAACACCGGGTGCAATCTTCATCGTCGGTATGCCGCGTACGGGCACGACGCTGGTGGAGCGGATCCTGGGCAGCCACTCGGCGGTCGCATCCGCGGGCGAAACCGTGGACTTCCCGGAGGAGATGACGGCCGCGGCACGCGCGACCCACTCGCGCCTGGGATTGACCGACCCGAACCTGCTGCGCGCCTCGCTGCAGATGGATTTCGGCGACGTGGGCCGGCGCTATCTGGCCGCGGTCCGGCAGCTCACGGGCGCGGCGCGCTATACGATCGACAAGCTGCCGTTCAACTTCCGTTACGCCGGCCTGATCCACACGGCGCTGCCGCAGGCCGC
>Ga0209382_10000623_pt1 | contig 57855 bp, 48 predicted proteins | sample SoiMetdeltSBSDD5_FD_187599 | JGI IMG/M metagenome (GOLD analysis project Ga0209382, IMG submission 187599) | Bulk soil microbial communities from a Populus tree surrounding site in Tennessee, USA - Soil MetaG P. deltoides SBSDD5 (SPAdes) (version 2) | ecosystem: Environmental > Terrestrial >...
GTGCACTGGTTCCTCAACGACCGGCACCTGGTCGAGAAAGACCTGCGCAACTACTGGGGCTACAACTCGATCGGCTACTTCGCGCCGCACCAGGATTACGCCTCCTCGCTGCAAGCGGACCGCGAATTCAAGACGATGGTGAAGGCGCTGCACTCGGCGGGCATCGAGGTGATCCTCGACGTGGTCTACAACCACACGGCGGAAGGCAGCCACCTCGGCCCGACGTTGAGTTTCCGCGGCATCGACAACGCGGCGTACTACCGCCTGGTGCACGACGATCCGCGCTACTACATGGACTACACCGGCTGCGGCAACACGCTGAACATGCTCCATCCGCGCGTGCTGCAGATGATCATGGACAGCCTGCGCTACTGGATCACGGAGATGCACGTCGACGGCTTCCGCTTCGATCTCGCCGCGGCGCTGGCGCGCGAGCTGCACGAGGTCGACCGGCTCGGCGCGTTCTTCGACATCATTCACCAGGACCCGGTGATCTCGCAGGTGAAGCTGATCGCGGAACCGTGGGATCTCGGCGAAGGCGGCTACCAGGTCGGGCGCTTCCCGGTGGGTTGGACGGAGTGGAATGGCAAGTACCGCGATGTCATCCGCGACTACTGGAAAGGCGAGGGCGGCCTGATCGGCGACCTCGCTTATCGCGTCGCCGGCTCGAGCGATCTGTACGAGCACAGCGGCCGCCGCCCGTACGCCAGCGTCAATTTCGTGACCGCGCACGACGGCTTCACGCTGCGCGACCTGGTGAGCTACAACGAAAAGCACAACGAGGCGAACAAGGACGACAACCGCGACGGCGAGAATCACAACCGGAGCTGGAACTGCGGCGCTGAGGGTCCGACGGACGATCCTGAAATCCGCGCGCTGCGACTGCGCCAGAGCCGCAATTTGCTCGCATCGTTGCTGTTGTCGCAAGGCGTGCCGATGCTGCTCGCGGGCGACGAAGTCGGTCGCACCCAGCAAGGCAACAACAACGCCTACTGCCAGGACAACGAGCTGACCTGGCAATCGTGGGAGATCGGCGAGGAGGACGCGCAGTTGCTCGCGTTCGTGCGCAGCCTGATCCGCCTGCGGCAGGAGCACCGTGTGTTCCGACGCCGCAAATTTTTCCAGAACCGCGCGATCCGCGGCGAAACCGTGCGCGACATCGTGTGGCTCGATCCCGCCGGCACGCAGATGTCGGACGAGCAGTGGCGCGACGGCTTCGCGCGCAGCCTCGCCGTGTTTCTCTCGGGCCGCGGACTGGACGAGCGCGACGAGCGCGGCCGCACGATCGTCGACACCGATTTTCTCGTGCTGGTGAACGCGCATTACGAGACAGTGGAGTTCAAGTTTCCCGCGCAGCCGGAAGATGCGCGCTGGGAGTTGCGCATGGACACCACGAACGCGTCGTTCAATGGGGAAGAGCGAGTGTTCGCCCCGGGCGATACCTACGCACTGCAGGGACGGGCGATGGCGCTGTTCGAATTTCCACAGCCGCGCGCCTCGTCATGAGCCGTGAACACGCCGCGCGCCACGTATCGACTGCAGCTCAATCGCGAATTCACTTTCGCTGACGCTGCCCGCGCCGTGCCGTACCTGGCACGCCTCGGCATCAGCCATCTCTACGTCTCGCCGATCCTCAAGGCCCGGCCCGGCAGCATGCACGGCTACGACGTCACCGATCACACCCGGCTCAATCCCGAGCTCGGCACGCCGGAAGACTTCGAGGCGCTGGTCGCCACGCTGCACGAGCACGGCATGGGATTGATCGTCGACATCGTGCCGAACCATCTCGGCGTGATGGGCGACGACAACGCCTGGTGGCTCGACGTCCTGGAGAACGGTCCCGCCGCGCGCTCCGCGCATCACTTCGACATCGACTGGCGACCGAACCGCAGCTCGATGCGCGATCGTGTGCTCGTGCCCGTGCTCGGCGATGTTTACGGCGCCGTGCTGGAACGCGGCGAGCTGAAGCTGCAGCTCGATGCGACCAGCGGCAGCTTCTCGATCCGTTATCACGAGCACCTGCTGCCGATCGATCCTCGCGAATACCCGCGCATCTTCGCGCAGGCACCGATTCCCGCGACGCTCCTCGCGGCGGACGAAGCGCATGCTGCGGACTTCGAAAGTCTGCTGAACGCGTTCGGCAACCTGCCGGCGCGCAGCGATACTTCCGAAGACTCGATCGCCATTCGCTATCGCGACAAGGAGGCTCACAAGCGGCGGCTCGTGCGTCTGCTGGAGCGCAGCCCGGAGATCCAGCAGCACATCGATGCGACTGTCGCGCGGCTCAATGGAACCCCGGGCGATCCTCGCAGCTTCGACGCTCTCGACGCGTTGCTCGACGCTCAGGCCTATCGACTGTCGTACTGGCGCGTCGCCGGCGATGAAATCAACTACCGGCGCTTCTTCGACGTCAACGATCTCGCAGCGCTGCGCATGGACGAGGCGGGCGTCTTCGACAGCACGCACCGGCTCACCTTCGAGCTGATCGAGCGCGGCTTGATCGACGGCCTGCGCATCGATCACGTCGACGGTCTCTACGATCCGCAGGCGTACCTGGAGCGCCTGCAAGCGAAGGCGCAGTACATCGTGGTCGAGAAGATCCTCGCGCCCTACGAGCGCCTGCCCGAGACGTGGCCGGTGCAGGGCACGACCGGCTACGAGTTCGCAGCGCTGACGACCGGCTGGCTGGTGTGCAACGAGCACGAAGTGCGCATGACGCGTCGCTATCGACAGTTCACGGAGTCTGACGCGACGTTCGAGCAGGTTGCATACGAGAGCCGGCGCCTGGTGATGCGCTCGTCGCTCGCTGCGGAGATCGAAGTGCTGGCGACGCAGCTCGATCGCATCGCGCAGCTCGATCGCCACACTGCCGACTACACGCGCGCAGCGATTCGTGAGGCGATCCGCGAAGTGATCGCGTGCTTTCCGGTCTACCGGACCTATGTCTCGCACCGCGGGGTCAGCGACGAGGACCGGCGCATCGTGAACTGGGCGGTGAACGTCGCGCGCAAGCGCAGCGTTGGCGCCGAGCTGACCGTATTCGACTTCCTGCGCGACGTGCTGCTCGGCGAGGGCGGCGAGGGCAGGTCGGAGTCCACGCGGCGCGCGATGCTGGAGTTCGCGATGAAGTTCCAGCAGGTGACCTCGCCGGTTGCGGCGAAGGGCGTCGAAGACACGGCAATGTATCGTTACAACCGGCTGGTCTGTCTCAACGAAGTTGGCAGCGATCCCGGCAGGTTCGGCACTTCGTCGGCAGCGCTCCACCAGGCCAACGCGGAGCGGGCGCGCGCGTGGCCGAACACGATGCTCGCCAGCTCGACGCACGACACGAAGCGCAGCGAAGACGTGCGAGCTCGTATCGCCGTGCTCAGCGAGCTTCCCGACTTGTGGAAATTGCACCTCGCGCGCTGGACGCGCTTGAATCGCAGCAAGCGTCGGCAGATCGGCGAGGATCCCGCGCCGGACCGCCAGGACGAATATCTGCTCTATCAGACGCTGATCGGCGTCTGGACGCCGACGGAAGATCCCGCGACGCTCACCGAACGTCTGCAGGCCTATGCCGTCAAGGCTGCGCGCGAGGCGAAGCGCTCCACTTCGTGGATCGCGCCGAACGCAGAGTATGAGAAGGCGCTCGGCGACTTCATCGGCGAGCTGCTCGCCGACCCGGAGCGCAGCGCGTTCCTCAAGGACTTTGGCTCGCTCGCGGCGACGGTGGCGTTCTTCGGCCACATCAACTCGCTGGTGCAGACAGTGCTCAAGATCACCGCGCCCGGAGTGCCCGACTTCTATCAGGGCACGGAGCTGCCGGCGCTGACGCTCGTCGATCCCGATAATCGTCGTCGCGTCGATTTCGACGCAGCGGCGCGGCAACTGGACGTGCCGGAGCGCCTGAGCAAGCTGTACGTGATCCGCAAGCTCCTGCAGCTTCGCAAAGATGATCCGGAGCTGTTCGCGCGCGGCGACTATCAGCCGCTGCAAGTCGATGGCGCTCGCAAAGAACATGTGTTCGCCTTTGCGCGCAAACACGAGAACCGAAGCTGCATCGTGATCGTGCCGCGCTGGCCGGCGAAGTTGCTGGACGGCGTGACCGAGCTGCCTCTCGGCGAGCATGTGTGGGCAGACACGGGGATCGCATTCAGCAACGGCTCGCCGCCGCCGCGCATGCGCGACGTGTTCACGGACCGCGAGCTGGTGCTGGAAAATTCGTTGACTGTTGCGGGCGTCCTCGCGGAGTTCCCGCTCGCGGTGCTCGTGGGTCAGGCTAAAGGCTGACCCACGAAGCGGCGCACTTCGCGAATTCGCTCGATGTCGGAGCTGTGATACGCCGAGCAGCGCGCGCTGTCTTCCTGCTCGTCGCGCGCTTCTTCGAGCCCGCACACGTCGTAGGTGAAGCGGACGAACAGCATTTCCGGTGCCGGCTCTTCGATACGGATCGTCAGCGTGCTGCCGGCGAAAGCTCCGGCGGCGTCGGCGCGGATGCGCAGCGATTCGTTCGGCACCAGCTCGACCTCGTCGCTGGTCGCGCAGCGGCCGCGGCGGATTTCGCGGCGCAGCCGGCTTGGGCCGATTTCCTCGATCGATGCGGAATCGATCGACTGATCGAGCAGCTCCGGTGCGAACACCGTGTGCTGCAAGCCGGCCCAGAGCTGTTCGCGCGTGAGCCAGGCGCCGGCGATGTTCGCCGGATCGTTGATCCTTACGATGTGTTCGTGATGCAGCGGCTGCGCCATCGTCAGTTGATGGTGAAGCGCTCGAGCGGCGATCCCAACTGGCTGGCGCGCAACGGGCGCGAGTCGAAGCCGTCGAACACCAGCACGCCGCGGGCTTCGTAGGTGCCAGTGCGGACCTGGTCGCCGCCGTCGGAATCGATCTGGTCCCAGGTGGTCGTGAACGTCATGGACTCGCCCGGCGCGAACTGCAGCGTTCCCGGCGTAGGCGAAGGCGCTGCGGACTCCTTCGAGAGCTGCCAGACGATGGTGTTGCTGTTCTCACGCACCACCACGAAGTCCGACGTCCGCGAGTCGGTGAAATCGATCGTCTCGGTGGTGTCGCGCCGGTTGCGCACGGTCAGGATCATCTGGATCAGCTCCTGCCGCTGAAAACTGTCCGTGATGTTGCCCTGGGTGTCCTGGAGCTGCAGCGTCGCGACGAAGGTCGGGTCGTCGCCGCCGTCCCCGCTGTTGTCGGAGCCCCGCAGGCTGCAGGACCGGTTCGACGAGGCGGTCCCCGCGCAGATGACGAGGATGCCGACGAGAGTTGCGAGGCGGCGCCAGCCGTGGGTACGTGTTCGCTCCATGAAACCAAGCTTAGCCCCGTGGCGCCGTCCGGTCGACGGGCCGCAGTTGCGACCGGCTGTCGCAATTCGGCCGCACCCTGCACCAAAGGACACGTCACGGCCTCCCCGCCGTTCTCTATTCTGGCTCCCTCTCCGGCCCGGCGCCGGCATAACAGTCCAAGAATGGGGCAGGGGCGAAGGGCGGAAATGGACCGAGGCGTAATCGTGGGCGGCGGCTTGATTGCGGCGAGCTTTCTCGTTGCGGTCCTGCTCAATCGCTCGGCGCACGAGGAAGCGGTTCCGGCGGAGCGCGAGCCGCCCATGGACGTTTGCGACGACGTCGCATCGTCTCCGCTTCGTCCCGTCCGTACCCCGAACAATGCGACTGACGCGTGTCAGCGCGCGCGGTCCGAATCGTTGAAGCGCTGACTGCAACGTAGTATGACCGCGGACGATGCTGTCCGCCGTTACCAGAATCTCTGCACTTTCCTGCGCGCTGCTGGCAGCGGCTTGTGTGCGCTCTCCCGAGGAGCTGGTGTTGTCGGGCCCGACGATGGGCACGACCTACACCGTCAAAGTTACAGCTCCGCCCGCATCGCTCGACGCCGCCCGGCTGCGGTCAACGATCGACGAGGTGCTCGCACAGATCGACCGGTCGATGTCGGGCTATCGCGGCGACTCGGAAGTCGCCCGCTTCAACGCGAGCGCTTCCACGCAGTGGTATGAAGTTTCCGCCGAGCTGGCGGCGGTCGTGCAGGCGGCGCTCGACATCAGCGAAAAATCCGGCGGCGCATTCGACATAACGGTCGGGCCGCTGGTGGCCGCCTGGGGCTTCGGTCCAGCGGGGCAGCCGCAAGTCTTGCCCAGCACCGAGCAGATCACGCAGCTCGGCGCAGCGGTCGGCCATCGCAAGCTCCATGTGCGCCTCGAGCCGCCGGCCTTGCGCAAGGATGCCGCGGCGCTGTCGATCGATCTCAACGGCATCGCGCCCGGCTTCGCCGTCGATCGGTTGGCGGAGCGATTGCGGGCGCTGCACGTCGAGGACTTCATGATCGACATCGGCGGCGAAATTCGCGCGCAAGGACGCAGTGAGCGCGGCGAGCCGTGGCACATCGCCATCGAGCATCCAGTGGACACGCGGCGCGCGCCGTATGCGGGTGTGTGGCTCGACAACGCGTCGATTTCCACTTCGGGCGAATATCGCGACTACTACGAGCGCGACGGCCGCCGCTATTCGCACACGATCGATCCGCGCACCGGCCGGCCGCTCGATCGGGCACCGGGCTCGGTGGCCGTCATCGCAGCGTCGACGGCGTTCGCGGATGGATGGGCCACGGCGCTGAACGTTCTGGGTCCACACGAAGGGCTGGCGCTCGCGGCGAAGGAACACATGCCTGTGTTGTTCATCGAGCGCGACGGTGATGGCTGGCGCTCGGTGTCGACGCCGGAGTTCGAGCGCTATCGCGTCAAGTGAACTAGTTGTCACCGCTGACGGCGCCGAGCGTCGCACCGATGCCTTCGTGGATGACCAGGTCGGCAATTTCATCCAGCTCGGTCGGGTCGCGATTGACGATGACCAGCGTCGCGCCGTTCTGCTTCGCACGCAGCGGAAAATCCGCCGCGGGAAATACCGACAGCGACGAGCCGAGCACGATGAACAGATCGCACGCCATCGTCTCCTCGTGCGCGCGCTGCATCGGGAGCTGCGGCATCGGCTGACCGAACGAGATCGTCGCGGACTTCAGGATGCCGCCGCAGGCTTGGCACGGACCGACGTTGCCGCTCGCCTGGAATTCGCGCTCGATCTCCGCGAGCTCGACGCGCAGCGCGCAGCCGAGGCAACGGGCGTAAGTGGCGTTGCCGTGCAGCTCGATGACTTTGTTCTCCGGGACGCCCGATACCTGGTGCAGGTTGTCGACGTTCTGCGTGATGACTGCGCTGGCTTTCCCGGAAGCGATCAGCCGCGCGACTGCTTGATGGCCGCGATTCGGCTGCGCGCCGACCCAGCCGTCGCGATTGTCGAAGCGGCGGCGCCACGACTCGCGACGTTTCTCTGCCGACGCGAGAAACTCCTGGAAATAGATCGGCTGCATCCGCGACCAGATGCCGCCGGGACTGCGGAAGTCCGGAATGCCCGACTCGGTGCTGATGCCCGCGCCGGTGAAGAACAGCGAGCGGCGGCTGCGGTCGAGCAGAGTACGCAACGATTCGACGTGTGAGGACAAGGAGAAGCCTCCCCAGGGCGCTTCTCCAAGCCTACCGTCGCCGTCCGCTAACCGCTATCCGCGGGCTTGTTGAGCTGGATCTCGCTGCGCAGGGTGGCTTCCAGCCAGTCGTTCATCGTGATCATGCCGTTGCCGCGCGCCGGCAGGAGCGTGTGGATGCCGATGATGATGCCGGTCCGCTCGTCGATGACCGGTGCGCCGGGCGCGATGCCGCGCGAGTCCATGTCGTGCGTGAAGCGTGCGACGCTCATGCCTTCGCGGCGCTCGTACGCCATGCCGCGTGCCTTGCGCTTGCTCGTCGACCAGACGCTGTCGGCGCGATATCCGACCATGATCACTGGCGCCGCATCGCCGGTGAAGCGGCCGAGCGGCATGGTCTTCTGTGCGTAACGCGAAGGCTCGGCCAGGCGGAACACTGCTACGTCCTTGGCGGACTGGCCGAACGTGCCAGCTTCCGCTGCCCACTCCGATTTGATGTAGGAGACGGGAATGCGCTCGCGGATCTGGCCTTGCGAGTCGATGCTGTTGTACATGCAGTCGGTCGCGTCCAGGCGGCCGAGGCCGGTCTCGAACGTGTGCGCGACCGTGACGCCGATGTCAAAAGCCCCGACGAGAAAGGCGGTCGACGTCTGAATGCGGCTGCCGGCGACGACGCAGGCCACGATGCCGACGCCGCTGAACGCGGACAGATCCTTGTCAGTGAGCTCGGCCGCGCGTTGCACGGCGCTGTCGGGATTCGCTGCGCGCTGCAGAGCTGCTTCGTAGCGATCGGCCGACAGATCCTGGAGGCGCTCGCTCGCGCCGGCGCTCGTCGCGACTGCCGAGCCAACAAGAATGAGGACGAATAGTTTGTGCATGCCCCGCTGCCCGCTGTTTCACAGACATCCAATCGCACAGCACGTTCGCAATCCAAGCGGCTTTTTGCTTTAGGGCAAAGCCTTAAAGCTTCGTTCGCCCGGACCTGTCCGCCGATCTGCTACACGCGAACGCTGCGGTTGCGGGACCAGCCTATGCCCGTCATCCGGTGGGAGCGGTGATGGCCCTCACAAAAGAAGAGCCCCCTGGCGCTGCGTCAGCGCACAGGGGGCTCGCAGGCAGGAGCGCTGCCTGTTTACGGTGGCGTTACGACTTCGCAGCAGCCTTCTGCTCGGCCTCGGTGAGCTTGAAGGTCACCGCGACCTGCGTATACGCCTGGATCTTGTTCGTGCCGTCGGTGGCCGCGACGAAGCGCCACTTACGGACCGCTTCCGTTGCTGCCTGGTCGAGTCGCGCGAAGCCGCTGCTCTGCGTGACCTGCACGTTCGAGGCGCGACCGCTCGTGTCGACCAGCACCTTCAGGCGCACGGTGCCCTCCTCACCCGCGCGACGCGAAGCCGGCGGATAAATCGGGTCGACGCGATTCGCAGTCTTCAGATCCTGCGCGGGTGCACCCTGCTGCTGCGAACCGCTGATCGCGTTCGCCGAGGCCGGCACCGGCACGTCGGACGGCGGCGTCACCGCTTCCTCGAACTGGACTTCGGGAACGGGCTCGTCGACTGCGACCGGCTGGTCGATCTCCGGCTTGATCTTGACCTCGGGCTCCGGCTCGGTCTGCGTCGCTTCGGGGATGAAGACCGCTTCCAGCGGCGCAACGAACGCCGGCTGGTGGACCACGCCAGTCGCAACCATCAGGCCGTAAACGATGAGCACGTGCAGAGCCGCGACCACGATGAACAAGCCCGTGCGGCGCGGTGTGCTGGTGCTGGAAGCACCAGGACGCGAGGTAAGCGTTGCCATAGGCCAGAAACCTCCGAATTCGTTCTAACAGGTTCGCTCCTGCACGCTCAAAACGAATATGCAGTGCAAAAGGTTCGATCCGACGCGGCGTCGGCCGGCACCGTCAAATCGAAAAAGTTCCCGTAAACTGCACGCATGAGTGCGAATTTGCCGGATCTGCAGCACAGGCTGTTGACCGACATCGAGACGCGATTACACGCCGCGCGCGAGCACGATGGCCCGTGGCAGGAAATCCTCGCCGACGAGCGAGTGAGTGCATCGTTGCCGCGCGTGTGGGCATGCAGCGAATTCGTTGCCACTGCATGCCTGCGTGCTCCGGGGCTGCTGCACGAGTTGGTTCGCAGCGGAGAACTGTTCGAGCGCGCACCTGAGGATTGGTTTGCGCGCGAAGTTGGCGAGCAAGCGCGTGGCGCCAGCGAAGCCGAAGCAATGGAGTCGCTGCGCCGCTTTCGCAAGCGTCACATGGTGCGCATCGCGTGGCGCGACATCGCCGGCTGGTCGGATCTCGACGAAACCCTGCGCGATCTTTCTGCGCTCGCCGATGCCTGCATCGGGTTCGCCTGCTCATATATGTATGACGCACTGGTCGCTCGCTACGGCGTGCCGCGCGGCGCGGACAGCGGGAAGCCGCAGTCGCTGATGATCCTGGCGATGGGCAAGCTCGGCGGCGGCGAGCTGAATTTCAGCTCCGACATCGATCTCATCCTCCTGTACCCGGAGGACGGCGAGACAGATGGTACGCGTGCGATCGACAACGCCGAGTTCTTCCTGCGGCTCGGCCAGAAGATCGTGCAGCTCCTCGCGACGCCGACGGTCGAGGGGTTCGTGTACCGCGTGGATCTGCGGCTGCGCCCGTTCGGCGACAGCGGCCGCGTCGCGCTCAGCTTCGGCGCGTTCGAGCATTACCTGCAAGAGCACGGCCGCGACTGGGAGCGTTACGCGTACGTCAAAGCGCGGCCGCTGACTGCGATCGAGCACTACGCCGAGCTGTACGACGAAGTGCTGCGACCGTTCGTCTATCGGCGCTATCTCGACTTCAGCGTGTTCGAGTCGCTGCGCGAGATGAAGGGCATGATCTCGCGCGAGGTCGAGCGTCGCGAGCTGCAGGACAACGTGAAGCTCGGCCCGGGCGGCATTCGCGAGATCGAATTCATCGTGCAGTCGTTCCAGCTCATGCGCGGGGGCAGCGACCGGCGGCTGCAGAGTCGCGAGCTGCGCGCGGTGTTGCCCCTGCTCGTCGGGCAGCGATTCCTGCGGCGCGAAGCCGTCGCCGAGCTGGATGCAGCGTACCGATATCTGCGCGTCGTCGAGAACCGGCTGCAGCAATGGAACGACGAGCAGACTCATCAGTTGCCCGAGGACGAGATCGGCCGCGCGCGCCTCGCGCTGGCGATGGGTGCGAGCGACTGGAAGGCGTTGAGCGCAGAACTGACCGAGCATCGGCAACGCGTCGCTCAGCACTTTGCGCAGACAGTGTTCGGTCCGGGCTCGAGCACGCCGACGGAGAATGAGAAGCGTGCGGTGCTGGTGGACATGGATGCTCCTCCGCTCGACCAGCTCCGCGATACTTCCTACTACCGCCGGCTGGACGAAACGGGCCGGCGCAGACTGCATGAGCTGCTCGGACGAGTGCTTCCGCTCATCGAGCAGACGAAGTCGCCCGCGGCGACATTCGCGCGCGTTCTGAAAATCCTCGAGCGCATCGGCGGCCGCACTGTCTATCTCGCGCTGTTGAACGAAAACGCGATCGCCCTGCGCAGGCTCGTGGCGCTGTGCGAGCAAAGCCAGTTCCTGGCCGACCAGATTGCCGCCCAGCCGCTGTTGCTCGACGAGCTCATCGACGAGCGATTGATCGAGGAAGCGCCGACGCGGGCGCAGTTCGCAGACGAGCTGGCGGTGCGTCGCCAGAACATGCAGAACGAAGAGCCGGAGCGCCAGGTCGAGCTGCTGCGAGAATTTCAGATCGCGGCCTTGTTCCGGGTCGCAGTGGCCGACCTGATCGGCGGCCTGCCGCTGATGAAAGTGAGCGACCGTCTCACGGACATCGCAGAGTTGATCGTGCAGGAAGCGCTGGTGCTGGCGCGGTCGCAGATCGAAGCGAAGCACGGTGTGCCGCGTTACACGGATGCGAGCGGCCAGGTTCACGTCGCGAACATGATCGTGGTCGCGTACGGCAAGCTCGGCGGCCTGGAGCTCGGCTACAGCTCCGATCTCGACCTGGTGTTCCTGCACGACTCGAGCGGCGAGGCGCAGCGCACCGATGGCGCTCAGCCAATCGACAACACGCTATTCTTCCAGCGGCTCGGACAGCGCCTCGTCCACCTGCTCACGGTTCACAGCGCTTCGGGCCGCCTGTACGAAGTCGACACGCGCTTGCGCCCCGCCGGAAATCGCGGCCTGCTCGTGCAGTCGCTCGCCGCATTTCGCGACTACGAGTTTCAGGATGCCTGGACCTGGGAACACCAGTCGCTGTTGCGCGCCCGCGCAATTGCCGGCCCGGCGCAGTTGTGCGAGCAGTTCGAAAGCGCGCGGATCGAAGTGCTGCGCAAGGCCGTGAAGCGCGATGGCCTGCGCGACGAAGTGCGGCGTATGCGCGAGCGCATGCGCGAAAACCTGTCGAAGGCCCGCGCCGGGCAGGTCGACCTCAAGCAGGACCCCGGCGGCATCGCCGACCTGGAGTTCCTGGTGCAGTTCTGGATGCTCAAGTGGGCGGATCGCTATCCCGAGATCGTCACGTTCTCGGACAACATCCGCCAGCTCGAAAGCCTGGCCTCCGGCGCGATCGTGCCCCAGGACCGGGTCGACTTCCTGGTCGCGACCTACCGCGCCTACCGTCAGCGCCTGCATCGCCTGTCCCTGGATGGCACGAAGAACCTGGTCGGGGACGATGAATTCGTCGCGGAGCGGCGCGGCGTGCTCGAAGTCTGGGAAGACAACCTGCAATAATGCGCGCCATGAGTATCGACCCCACGCCCGAGCCCGGCAAAAAGCTGATCCAGCCGAACGCCAAGAACCAGTACATGGTGACGGCGACCGACTTGCCGCTGTCGTGCCCGATGCCCGGCATGTACCTGTGGAATTCGCATCCGCGCGTGTTCCTGCCGATCGAGAAGACCGGCTGGGCGAAGTGCCCGTACTGCGGCGCCGAGTACACGCTGATCCGCTGAAATGTACGTCCCGCGCCACTTCGCCGAGACCCGGGTCGACGTTCTTCACGACCTGATCCGGCGCTATCCGCTCGGCACGCTGGTGGTCAGTGCGCCGGAAGGATTGGAAGCCACGCACGTGCCGTTCGAGATCGATGCGCAACCTGCGCCGTTCGGCACTCTGCGATGCCACGTGGCGCGCGCCAATCCGATCTGGCAGCAGCTCGCCGCGGATCTGCCGGTGCTCGTCGTGTTCCAGGGCGAACAGAGTTACGTATCGCCGAGCTGGTACGTGTCGAAGCAGGAGAACGGCAAGGTGGTGCCGACATGGAATTACGCTGCCGTGCACGCGTACGGCACTGCGAAGGCCGTTCAGGACGCTGCGTGGTTGCGGCAAATGGTCGAGGATCTGACGAACCGTCACGAGCACGGACGCGCCGATCCGTGGCACGTGAGCGATGCGCCCGCCGAGTACGTCGAGAAGCTGCTCGGTGCCATCGTCGGCATCGAGATTCCGGTGACGCAGCTCATCGGCAAATGGAAGATGTCGCAGAACCGCCCGGTCGCTGATCGTCAGGGCGTCGTCGCCGGTCTGGAACGCGACGGCACGCCGGCGGAAGCCGACGTCGCCGCACTGGTCAAAACCACGCTGTGAAAACCGTCGGCTACTCGGGCACGCCGCTCGCGAAGAAGCTCGGCATCAAGCCCGGCACGAAACTGTTTCCGGTCGCTGCGCCGGACAACTACTACGACCTGCTCGCGCCGCTGCCGGCCGGCGTCAAGCGAGTGCGCAAGATCGACGATGCAGACATCGCCCATTTCTTCGTGACCACTCGCGCGCGCCTCGACAAGGAGGTGCGCGCCGCGCTGGCGAAGCTGCAACCGGATGCGATGATCTGGATCTCGTGGCCGAAGAAAGCCGCGAAGGTCGAGACCGACATCACCGAGGACACGATCCGCGAAGTCGCGTTGCCGCTCGGCCTCGTCGACGTCAAGGTGTGCGCCGTCGACGAGACCTGGTCGGGGCTGAAGCTCGTTATCCGCAAGCAGCTGCGGAAGTGACTGCGCCGCTCTCGGTCCTGAAGCCTTCGTCGACCCAGCCCGTCATCCCGCCGATCATGATCTTCACCGGCCGCCCGAGTCGCGCCAGCCGGACCGCCGCCCGATGGGCGCCGTTGCAGTGGGGGCCGGCGCAGTAGACGACGAAGATCGTCTCGCGCGGATAGCGGCCCAGCATCGACTCGATCAGCTTGCGATGCGGAATGTTGATCGCGCCGGGCGCATGGCCGTTGGCGTAGAGATCGGGGCTGCGCACGTCGACGAGTAGAAAGTCCTGGCGGCCGTTGCTCACGGCGTCGTGGACATCCCAGCAATCGGTTTCGAAGCGGAACGCGCTCTCGAAGTGCGCGAGGGCAGCGGCGCTGTCGGCGGGCGCGATCTCGGTGACGGAAGAGGGCATGGTGGTCTCCTGAGGCGAAGAAGTCAGGCTGAAGCCTGACCCACAAAGAGCAGCTCCGTCCTGTGGGTCAGGCTTTAGCCTGACGACATCCTATCTGCGCCAGCCATCGCCGCCTGCTGGCGCAATCGTCAGCTTCCGGTAATATCGCGCCATGCCGCGTCCCCACCTCGTCGTCGCGCTCGCCTACGACCGGCTTTGCACCTTCGAGTTCGGCTGCGTCGTCGAGCTGTTCGCGTTGCAGCGGCCGGAGCTTGACGTGCGCTGGTACGACTTTGCCGTCTGCGCCGCGGAGCGTGGCCCACTGCGGGCGGCGGGCGGCATCACCGTGACCGCGCCGAACTCGATCAAGCTGCTGGATCGTGCCGACACGATCGTCATCCCCGGCTGGCGCGATGCGAACGAGCCGCCGCCCGAAGATCTCTTGCAGCGGATTCGCACGGCCCACACACGCGGTGCCCGGCTCTGCTCGATCTGCTCAGGCGTGTTCGTACTCGCGGCCGCGGGCGTGCTCGACGGCAAGCGTGTGACGACGCACTGGCGTTACGCAGAGTTGCTCGCGCAGCGCTATCCGCAGATTCGCGTCGAGCCCAACGCGTTGTACATCGATCAGGGCCAGGTGCTGACGTCGGCGGGCTCCGCGGCGGGCCTCGACATGCTGTTGCATCTAGTGAGACGCGATCATGGGCCGAAGGTCGCGAACCAGGTCGCGCAGCGCCTCGTCATTCCGCCGCACCGTGACGGCGACCAGGCGCAATACGTGCCGCGTCCGGTCGCGCCCGACGAATCGAGCCGCTTGTCGCGGCTGCTGGACTGGATTCGCGGGCACCTCGGCGAGGAGCATTCGATCGCGTCGCTGTCGCGCCGTGCAGGCATGAGCCCGCGCACGCTCCTGCGCCGCTTCAAGGAAGCGACCGGACTCGCGCCCAACGAATGGCTGGTCCGCGAGCGCGTCGCCGCGGCACGCGAGATGCTCGAGTCCGGCCGCGTCACGCTCGGCCGCGTGGCCGAGCGCGCGGGGTTCGGTTCGCAGGAGTCGTTCCGGCGGCACTTCCGGTTGCAGGTGGGAGTGGCGCCGGCGGCCTATCACAAGCGGTTTCGGGAAAGGGGTCAGGCCAAAGCCTGACCCACAGGCGGCTAGCAGGCCAGTGAAGGCAGCCTGCTAACATCGCGGGAATGAGTACGACGCTGACGACGACGCCCGCCGCCGACGGCTTTCGCATGCCTGGCGAATTCGAGCCGCACTCCGGCACCTGGCTGCTGTGGCCGGAGCGGACCACCAACTGGCGGTGTGGCGCGAAGCCTGCGCAGGCAGCCTTCGCCGCAGTCGCCACGGCCATTGCGACGGGCGAGCGGGTCACCGTCGGCGCCTCACGTGCGCAATTCGTACACGCGCGGTCGATGCTCCCCGACGCGATTCGCGTGGTCGAAATGTCGAGCGACGATTCCTGGATGCGCGACGTCGGTCCGACCTTCGTCGTCGACGCTCACGGCGCGGTCCGCGGTGTCGACTGGATGTTCAATGCCTGGGGCGGGCTCAGCAGCGGCCTGTATTTTCCGTGGGACCAGGACGACCTCGTCGCGCGCAAAGTGATCGAAATCGAAGGGCGCGACCGCTATCGCGCGCCGTTCGTCCTGGAAGGCGGCGCGATTCACGTCGACGGCGCCGGCACCTTGCTCGCCACCGAGCAGTGCCTGCTGAACCCGAATCGCAATCCGCACCTGGACGCCGGGCAGCTCGAAATCCTGTTGCACGAGTACCTCGGCATCAGCAGCGTCATCTGGCTCGGCAAGGGCGTCGTCGACGACGAGACCGGCGGGCACGTCGACAACCTGTGCTGCTTCGCGCGGCCCGGCGAAGTCGTGCTGACCTGGACCGACGACAAGCGCGATCCGCAGTATCGCGTCTCGCTGGATGCGTACGAGCGCTTGATGGAGGCGCGCGACGCGCAGGGCCGGCGACTGAAGATTCACAAGCTGCAGCAGCCGGGGCCGCTGTATCGAACGCAGGAGGAAACGCGTGACATCGACGCGGTCGACGGCCGCACGCCGCGTCCTGTCGGCGAGCGACTGGCTGGCTCCTACGTCAATTTCTACATCGCTAACTCGACCGTCGTCGTGCCGCTGGTCGATTCGCGACGCGACCGCCATGCGCTGCGCTCAATCGCGCGCATTTTCCCGGAGCGACGCGTGATCGGCGTGCAGGCGCGCGAGATTCTGCTCGGCGGCGGCAACATCCACTGCATCACGCAGCAAGTCCCGGCGGGTGCGCGTGCATGAACGCGCGCACCCGCGACTATCGCAAGCTCGTGCCCGCGTTGCACGACGACTTGCTGGCCGCGCAGCTCGACGCGACCAAGCTCGCGAAGTTCTCGGTCGCTGTGATCATCAGCGGCGTTCCGGCCGCGGGCCGCAGCGAGACGGTCAACAAGCTGATCGAATGGCTCAATCCGAAGTACGTCACCGTGCGTGCGTTCGGCGAGGACGACGCCGACGCCGATCATCCGCCCATGTGGCGTTACTGGCGCGCGCTGCCCGCATTCGGCCGCGTGGCGTTTTATTTCTGGGGCTGGTACGGGGAGTATCTGCACACCGCGCTCGAGGGGACGCACAAGGCCAGGCGGCGCGGCGCGCGTCAGCTCGCACGCATCCGGCAACTCGAGACGATGCTCCGGGCCGACGGCGTGCACGTCGTCAAGATTCACCTGGACCTCGATGCTGACACGCAGCGCAAGCGATTGAAGAAGCTGCGCGCCGACAAGCTGACGCGCTGGCGCGTGACTCACGAGGACCTGTGGCTCGCGCGCAATCACAAGATCGTCCGCAAGGCGATCGACCGCTGTCTCGCGGCGAGCGATCAGCCGGCGGCGCGCTGGCATCTGATCGACGGCGCCGACGAGGATTACCGCGAAGTCCGCGCGGGCGAGCTCCTGCGCGACGAGATGCAATGGGGAAATTCCTCATTTCAGGCCGGCAAGCGCCAACGTGTGCGCTCGCGCGTAATGAGGAATGTCCCCAAATTGCCTCGCGCGCGCATCCGCAAGGTCGACGACGACGAGTACGACCACGAGCTCGAAAGGCTGCAGGGTCACCTGGCGTTGCTGGCGCGCCGGGCGAAGTTCCGCAAGCACGGACTCGTGCTGGCCTTCGAGGGCATGGACGCCGCGGGCAAGGGTGGCGCGATCAGTCGCATCACGCGCGCCCTGGACGTGCGGCAATACCAGGTCGTCCCAGTCTCGGCGCCGACTGCAGAAGAGCGCCTGTATCCGTATCTATGGCGCTTCTGGCGCGACTTGCCGGAGCGCGGGCACATCGCCATCTTCGATCGTTCCTGGTACGGCCGCGTGCTGGTCGAGCGCGTGCGCGGGTTCGCTGCACCGGCGGACTGGCGGCGTGCGTATGCGGAGATCTGCGAGTTCGAGCGCCAGCTCACCGAGCACGGCCTGATCGTCGCGAAGTTCTGGCTGCAGGTCAGCAAGGCCGAGCAGCTCCGTCGCTTCAAGGCGCGCGACGAAGATCCGCTGAAGCGCTTCAAGGTCGATCCGGAAGACTGGACCAACCGCACGTTCTTCGACGCGTACCAGCAGGCCGCGTCTGAGATGGTCTCGCGTACGCACGCGCCTGCAGCGCTGTGGAACGTCGTGCCGGCCGACGACAAGAAGAGCGCGCGCTTGCACGTGCTGCGCATAGTGTGCGAGACGATCGAGAGGGGATTGGAGGAGTCGTAATGCGTCGCATGCTGATGTCACTGACCGCGCTTGGCCTGCTCGTCTTCCTTGGCGCCGCGCATGCCGTCGAGATCCGCTTTTATCCCAAGCAAGTGCGGTCGTACGAGCTGGACGCGACCCGCAACATTCGCAGCGTCGTGCTGCAGAACATGGCGATCGTCAACGACAGCAAAGCCGACGTGACGGTTCTGGAGGTCGTCATCGAAGTGCTCGATCGCGGCGTGGCCTACGAGTCGCGAACGGTGCGCACGCCGGAGCTGGATCGCGCAGCGACTGCGGGAGCGAACCTGCAGAGCTCGGGCATGCTCGGGACGCTGGCATTCCAGTTCGGCGGGACGGCGCTGTTGCCCAAGGGCACGACGCTCTCGGCAACGCGGGTACTGAAGTCCGGCGCCGCAATGCTGCTGATGCACCAGGTTCTGACGTTCGATGGCAAGCGCGACTCGGTGCGCGTCAACGTGCGGACGCTGACAGGCATGAACGAAGCATCGGTGTTCATCCTGAACAATGCGTCGAGCATGGGATACTCGTTGCCCTTCGACGGCATGTGGCACGATGGCGCGGCGCCGTCGCTGCACACGCATCATCGTTGGGCGGTTCCGGAGGAATTCGCGCACGACTTCACGCGCATCGGTGCGAACGGGCTTCCTTATTCCGGCGACGGCACGAAGCTGACCGACTACTACGCATACGGGCAGCCGGTGCTGGCTGCAGCCGACGGCCAGGTCATTGCAGTGCTGAACGATGAGCCGGAGGACACGTCGCTGCTGCAACGGCCGGGCGAGGCGCTCGACGCGTACGTGAAGCGCATCATCGAACGACAGAATCAGCAGCTCGCGCGCGGCGCACGCGGCATCGTCGGCAATCACGTCCTCATCCAGCACGGCCAGGAATACTCGCTGTACGCACACCTGCAGCCGGGAAGCGTCAAGGTGAAGACTTATGAAACCGTCACGCGCGGTCAGCCGATCGCGCTGGTCGGCAGCTCGGGGAGCTCGACGGAGCCGCACCTGCACTTTCACGTCTGCGACGGGCCTGACGTGCTGTTGTGCGCCGGCATCCCGGTGCGGTTCGAGAACGTGGAGATCTACGGCGCCCTGCAGTCGCGACAGCTGCAGAGCGGCGACCTGGTGAGGAACAAGAAGTAGCGGCTTACCAGGCGCGGCGCAGGCCGAAGACGAACACGACGTCGGATGAGCTCTCGACGGCGATGTCTTCGCTCACTGCGATATCGAGACGCCAGCCGGATGCGAAGCGGTAGTCGCCGCCGACCGTGAGCACGAGTGCCTCGCCGAGGAAGTCGAGCGCGGCGTCGTCGAACACTGCGCTGTGGGCGTCGAGCTGTGCTTTGAGATCCAGCCCGCGCCATGCATTCCAGCCGATGCCGACCAGTGCGCTCCAGGCGACGCTGCTCTGCTGGGCCGAAAGCCGCTCACCGTCGCCGAGCCACGTAACGCCCGCTTGCCCGAACGCCGACCAGTCTTCGCCGAGTCGATGCTCGCCCGCGATGGCGAGCGACACGTCGGTGGCGCCGCTGCCGGTCAGGCGATCGGCATCGCCGGAAGGCACCTTGACGCTCAACCAGGCCGCGACAGCGCCGGAAGTCGTGTCATACAGCGAGCGACCGAAGTCGAGCGAGATGTCCCCGAGCCCGGACTGCGACGATTGCACGTCGAGCAGGACTGCGCCGTCGCTTGCGTACGCGACGCGGATGCGATCCGTCGGCATGATCGCCCGCGCGCCCTCGGGCAGTCCGAAGAAGTCGTGCCAGCTATCGATGGCATCGTCGAGCACGCCGCCGCCGGTATAGCGATAGGGGATCTGCAATTGCGCCGCGAAGCCGTTCGACCACGAGCGCCCGATCGTCACGCGCGCCTCGCGCACTTCAGCATCGACGATCAATTGCTCCGAGCCGTCGCGCTGGAGCAGCGAGGTGCTCGCCCAGTTGAGATCGGCCGCGACCGTCCACGATTCAGCCGACAGGCGAGCAGGCAGCGCCGAAGGCAGCCCATAGCCCGCCAGCAGCGGATTGAGATCGCGGGTGGGGAAGGGATCCGCCGCAGCTGAGTTCGCGATCAACAGTAGTACGAGCGCTGTAGGTCGGGCTTTAGCCCGACTCCGGTCCCGCGTTCTCAAAACCAGACCGACACGAACGCCTGGATGACGTTGGCGCCGAAGGTGTACAGCGGCTCGGTGCCCGCCGCGCGGAAGTTCGGGTCGGAGACCGGCAGCAGCGCGAAGCGCGCGTCGCGGAAGTCGTCGTATTCGAACTCGATGCGGTCGTAGCGGATGTTGAGCGTGCCCTTCTTGATGAAGCGCCAGCCGCTCGGCAGGAAGTCGTACGTCGCGCCCACGCTGAGCGCCTGGCTGACGAACGTCGACAGCTCCTTGTCGCGTGCCAGGAAGTTCTGCTGGTTGGGGCGGTCGAACAGGTCGGCGTAGAAATCGGCATTGCCCTGCGAGTAGTAGCGGTAGCCGACCTCGAAGGTCCACGGCCCCCAGGGATGCGTGTAGCCCGCCTCGAACGTGTTGGCGTCGATGCCCCACGTGTCGGTGAAGAAGCGATAGCCGCCATGCACGGCTGCACGATAGGGAAGGTAGTAACGTGCGTTGAATGCAACGGCGTTGCTGGTGCGCGTGCGCGGGTAGACCTCGCGCGCCAGTGCGAACAGCCGGGTATCGGTCGGGTTGATGAACCGATACGAGCGATACGGGTTGTTGAGGAACCCCTCGTCGGTGATGACCTCGAGCTGCAGCGAGCTGATGATGCTCTTGGTCAGGATCTGCGACACGCCGACGCGGTAGCTCCAGCGGTCGATCGGCTCCTTGAACGTCGGATCGATCTGGTCGGTGACCGTGTCGCGCCGGCGCACGACGTCCTTGCCGCGCGAGAAGCCCATGCTGATCGTCGTCAGGTCGCCGAACAGGTCCTGGCTGATGCCGAACGAGGTCGTCTCGGCCTGGTAGTCGTCCTCTTTGCTGTTCGTGTAACCGAGGTTGTAGGTGGTCTTGCCGCGCAGGTATTCGAGGCCGAGGCTGTACTGATCGCGCTCTTCCTTGTATTCGCTCGCGCCCGACACTTCCACGTCGATGGAAGCGCTCGTGACCATGTCCATGTAGTAGTTGGCGCTGATCGCGTACTTCTCGGCGAGCTTCTTGCGCACCAGCACCGACGGGCCGTGAATCGTCACGCCGCCGCCGTCATAGCGGTGATAGAGCATGTCGGCGCGATCGTCCGCGAGCACGCCCGCGAACGATGCGACCGGCAGCAGGAGCAGGGCGAAAGCGACGCCGAGCCAGCGCTTGCTGGCCCGGGCCGAAGTTTCCACGCCTCTGGCCCTATTCCTGGCCTTCTTCATATCAATTGCAGCCGCAGCCGCCGCCGGCGCTGCCCAGCGCGCCGCGCGCGCCTTCGCGCGCTTCGAACACGTGGTCGAGGTACGCGGTGGAGACCGGGTTCGGATCGAACGACATGATCGGATCCGCGAGCGCCTGGCGCTCATAGGGCTTCACCCACGGCTCGATGTTGCCGCAGCCCGTCAGCACCAGCGCAGCGAGCGCCAGCGAGAACAGCTTGGTCTTGCGCACGGTCACGTCACTCCTTCAGCAACGCGCGAATCTGGTTCAGGTACTCGCCTTCGTCGCCGCTCTTGTAGCCCTTGTGCAGGTACCGCACGTTGCCCTTGCGGTCGATGAACACGGTGCTCGGCATCGCCTTCACGTCGTACATCGCGCTGACCTTGCTCTCGCGGTCGAACAGCACCGGGAACGATACCGGCGTCTTGCTCAGCCACTCCTCGGCGTCCTTGCTGTTGGCGTCGACGTTGACGCCGACCAGCGTGAAGCCGAGCGCACTGTAACGCTTGTGCATCTGGTCGAGTAGCGGCATCTCCTGGCGGCACGGTCCGCACCAGCTCGCCCAGAAGTTAAGCATGACGACTTTGCCTTTGAGCTGCGCCAGCGACACGGTGTCGCCGCTTCGCGACGGCAGCGTGAACGACGGCGCCATCGAGGCGCTCGCGCCTACCAACGAAGTCACTGCCAGTGCGCCGGTCAGAGCCGCTGCACGCATCCATGATTTGAGCTTCGAACCCATGATTCGTAGATCCTCTTCGTGCGGACGCAAACGCCCAATGCGTATCCTCGCTCAGAAGAAAATCGACAAACCGAGATGTGCTTCTAGGTTATTGACGATCTTTTTTTCGCCCAGCAAGTCGATGTCGTACACGTGATCGCGCACGTCGAAATGCACGGCAATCCAGTCGGCGGGCAGGATGCGATAGCCGAAGCCGCCGTTCACGGTGAAGCGATCGTCGCCGGCGAACGTCGTGTTGCCGATGCCTGCAACCAGGTAGAACGCAGTGTTGTACGCGCGGTTCTCGCCGAGAAATATTTCGCCTGGCAGCGCGTTCCAGCCCACGGACAGCGCGTAGTACGTGTAATCGCGCTCGCTGTCGGTCAGCAGATCGGCCGAGCCGGACAGGTTCTCGTAGCTGGTGCGGCCCGCACGCGACTGGCCCGCGGTCGCTTCGAGGAAGAAGTCTTCGGTGAGGTGATAAGCGAGGCGCGCGCCGTACACGACGTTGCTCTCGAAGTCCTCGATGCTGAGCACGCCGACGTAAGCGCCGACCTCGAAGTCCTCCGTGTCGATGCGGGTGCGCTTGATCTCGCGGCGCTCCACCTGCGGATCGATGATCGGCTTGTCGGACGGCTCGCCGGTCACCGGCTCGGCGGCCGGCACCACGACGTCGGCAGCCGCGGGCTCGCCGCGCCGGAACAGCGAGCAGCCCGGCAGCGTCGTCGCGGCGACCGCGATCAGAAAAAGAAGGCGAAGCCCAGATACTTCCATTCGTCCACTTCCTCGTTGTCGTCGCGGCTCGTGAATACGATGTTGTTGCGATATTCCGAGCGCAGCATGAAACGGCGGGTGAGATAGAACTGCAGACCGCCGCCGACATAGCCGATCTGGTCGTCGCGGTCGATCGATTGCACGAGCGTGGACTTCGGCTCGGTGAAGATGACGCCGGTGCCGAGCGTGAAGTAGGGCGAGATGCGCCATTCCGGCACGAACACGTGCATCAGGCCGAGCGTGGCGCTGTAGCCGTTGGAGAACTCGCCGATGATGTGGTTGAGCGTGAGCTCGATCGACAGGTTGTCGCTGAAAGCGTAGCCGCCGAACACCGAGATCATGCTGGCGCCGGCGAAGTCGCCGCCGGCAACGCCGGCCTGCCAGCGCCGGCTCATGTAGTTCTCGCGTGCCGGCTCCTGCAGGTCGAGCGGCTCGCCGGTCGGCTCGAGCGTCGCGATCATCTGCTCGCGCGGCGCCCAGCCCGAGACGCCGCGGTCGGTGCGGATCTCGAACCAGTCGGTGCGGCGCTTGACGATCGTGACCTCGCGGCCGCGCTCGACCACGTGGAACACGGGATAGCCGCGCCCGGGACCGGTGTGCAGCTCGATGAAGGGGTCGGCGATGAGGATCTTGCGCTCGTCGGCCCGGGCAATGCCCGGGCCGGCGGTGAGCATCAGCAGTGCAAGCAGCGCGAGCAGGAACCCGGAAGGCGTGAACGGTCGCCGCATCAATTTGCCGGGGCGACGAACGGGTCGTTGAAGTACTGCGCGCCGATGTCGAGCCATTCGGACAGCAAGCGTAACTCACTTGGTGACATAAAGTCGCGGTGATCCGTCTGTCCGCCGCCCGGCGCGTTCTCCATTTTGTTGAAGAAACGGCCCGAGGCAGCAGCACCGGCGGCGCTCATCGACGCCGGCACCTGGCGGAACTGCACGCAGGTCGTCACGTTCGTCGCCGGGTCGGTCTCGAACACCAGGCACTGGTCTTCGAGCTGTCCCATCGCGTTCACCACCTGGCCGACGTCGCCGAACAGCAGCTCGCGATACGCACGGAACTGGTCGGGCTCGTCGTCGGACGCGCCGTCGGTCAGGTCCAGGTCGCCGGCGGGCACCGCCACCATGTTGGCGGCGTTGACCGGCGCGTGACAGGTGTTGCACTTGTGGTTGATCGGCAGGTTCGTCACCGGATCGAGGTCCGGCATGCCGTCGTTGTTCGCGTCGACGAAGCGGTCGGTGTTCCACATCGGATGGATGTGCATCTCGTAGTGGATGGTGATGCGACAGGTGCTCGACCAGTTCGAGGTGCAGCTCGCCTTGACCGGCGCCGGCGTGCCTTTCAGCCCGTTCGCGCAAACGACGTGCTGGGTCGGATCGGACGGATTGGACTGCACGGTCGACGGACCGGACTTGTAGCAAGCATCGACTGAAGCAGTCGTCGCCGGCGTCGCCGGCCAGTAATCGGTGAACGCCAGGTCGACGCTCGGCTCGCAAGCGCCGCCGCACATCACGCGGTTGCGCACCTCCGCCATCGTCTCGCCCTGGTTGACGAACAACGCGGCGTTGGTGCCGGGGAACGGCGCGCCGCTCGGCGCGCCTGCGTTTACGGAAGCGGTGAGGCCGGCGCGGCCGTGCGCGCGCGGCGGGGTGGTTGCCGGGTTGTGGCAGCCGTTACAGGTGACGGTTTCGCCCGGCACGACCTGCAGCCAGTTCGTGTGGCGGCTGCCGAGCACGCCGTTCAGGCGGCGGCCGCGCGCGTCGAGCACGCTGATGTTCAATGCCACGTTCGCCGGCACTTTCACCTTCACCGAGCCGTCCGGCTCGATGGGCGCGTAGCCGAGGATGTCGCGCATGCCGAGCGCGCGGTTCGGGCCGAACGCGGTGTCGTCGATGTCGCGCGTGTCATCGTCCGGCTGCGATACCGCCTTCTCGATGCGCAGGAAGCGGGCAGGGCGCGTGGCGTATGCCGCGTTGGCCGGATTACGCACGGCAGCGATGCCGCCGGGCGCCTGATCGACGCCGTCGATGTCGTAGACGCTGCGGATGTGCAGGATACCGACGGCCTCGCCCAGCAACTCCTGCGGGAAATCCACGCCGGGTGCGCGATCGAGGATGACCGGCGGCACGATGCGCGGCGAGCCGGCGACCACTTCGGTATAGATGAAGCCTTCCTGCGGGACGACGACCGGCTGCTGCGTGTTCCGGTGCACGTCGTAGATGTAGACGCCGAACAGCGGCGGCGCTTCTTCCACCTCGGGATTGGCCAGGCGATCGCTCGTGCACGGCACGATGCGCTCCTGTTCGAGCAGCCGGCACTGCGACCAGCTGACCAGCAGGCGATCGCTGCCGTCGAACAACGGCGCGGCCGTCCGATAGCGGCCGCCCGGCGACGGGCCTTCGATGGTGCGGACGTCGGTCGGCAGCGCGCGGATCTGCGCGGGGCCGGGCATACCGGAGCCCGGCACTGCGGGCACCGTGTTGTCGACAAAGTTCTGCGTGTCGATCAGCACCAGGTCGCCGCCCTCGCCGGTGCCGGAGAACGGACGCACGATCGCGAGCGTGCGGCCGTCCTGCATCGGGCGCGGGCTCAGGAACTGAATGATGCTCGGCTGGTTCGTGGCCGGGTCGACGGTGCCGGTGGCGTGGCTGTACGCCCCGTACAGCAGCTGCAGGTCGGAGCCGTCCGGGTTGACGCTGTAGAGGTCGAACTCGTTGTCGTCGATGTTGTGTTCCCAGCGCGTGTAGACGATCCGGCCGCTTGGCAGGATCGCCGGGTCGAGATCGTGGCTCTGGTTGAACGAGATCTGGTGGATGTTGGTGCCGTCGGCATCCATCACGTGCAGCACGAACGCCGGCTCATTGTCATCCTCGTCCTGGCCGGCGTACTGCGGCTTGTTCTCGTCCAGCAGGATCGCGCGCGACTGGCGCTGGCGCGTCGAGCTGAACACGATCCTGCCGTCGGGCAGGTAGTGCGGCATGATGTCGTGGCCTTCGTCCTCGACGGTGTCCGAAGTGATGATGCGACGGAGGTTCTTCGCCGTCGCGTCGTACTCCCAGATGTTCCAGGTCGGCTGATCTTCCTCGTCCGCGCCCTCGATGAACTTGGCGCGCATCGAGAACACGACCTTGCTGCCGTCGAAGTTCACGTCCAGGTCGCGGATGTCGCCGAGGCCGTCGGTCTCGCCGTGGGTGATGTTGACCTCGGGCGCCGAGACCGAGGCGCGATCGCGCATGAACAGGTCGGCGCCGATCTCGAAGCGGCGCAGGGTGCGCGCGTCGTCGACGATGTCGTCCTCTTCCGGATCGGGCACCGGCCGCTTCACGTAGAACACGGGGAAGTCGAGCGTGACCGGATCCTGGCTCTGGCCGCTGCCGATCGTGACGTCGGTGCCGTTGCTGCCGCTGCTGCAGGCTGCGAGCACGCTGCACGCGGCTGCGACTGCGAGCGCGACAGCGCCGCGAACCGCGCGTGCGGTTGCGCTTTTCAGCATGTCACGTTCCGCCTGATCACTCATTGCGTACTCCAGGACCACGGTAGTGATGATTGACTCGACATATTCCGCGAGCCGTTAAACCGGTCACACGATCCGCTGCGACGAACCCTGATTTTCCATAGTCGGGTCCTTTCATCCCTGTACGACGTGACCGCACTCACACTGGCGGGCGCGCGCCCGGTTTATTCCTGTTCCGGATCGTGGCGGCGAGCCTACACGCGCGCGCGAAACGGCCGGTACTGTCTCCGCCCAGCGACGTACGCCGGTTGAGACAGTTACCGCGGTCGAAACGCCGACCTATAGTCGCCGCGCACTGTCGGGCTCAGACCGACTTTGCGATGACAACGATGGCAACCGAATCGCGGGTTTACTGACATCCAGGTCACGGCATGAGCAACATGAACAGCAAACACCAGCATGCGCGCGGCACCGCGCGGCGAAGTGCGATGGCGAAGGCCGTTGCGCTGACGCTCGCGATCGTCACTTTTGCGTCCGTGCAACAGGATGCAGCGGCGAACGATCAAACGCGCCGGCAGGCGAAGCGCATGTACGACCGCCTGGTCGGCACGCCGCCCAGCCCGCAGGTGCTCGACCAGCTCGATCAGATGGTCGAGAACCAGGGCCTGGTCGCCGCAGCGCTGTTCATGCTGGACAAGAACCAGCCGCACTCGAGCCACTTCTATACGACCACGCTGAAGAATTTCGCGACGCCGTGGACCAACCGCGACCAGACCGTGTTCGCGCCGCTCAACGATTACACCGCCACGGTGATCGGCATGGTGCGCGACGACGTCGACTTCCGCACGGCGCTGTCGGCCGACCTCGTCTACATCGGCCAGGGCGTCAACCCGGCTTACTCGACCACGAACAACGACCACTACGTGGCGCTGGAGAGCAATAACGCCGATCTGCGCCTCGTGCTCCAGCCGACCACGCAGTCCTCGCTGAACGGTCTGCCGCCGAATGCGACCGCCGGCATCATCACTTCGCGTGCCGCGGCGGAAGCGTTCTTCATCGACGGCACGAACCGCGCGATGTTCCGCTTCACGCTGCTGAATCACCTGTGCCACGACATGGAGCAGGTGCATGACACTTCGCGTCCGCCGGATCGCATCCGCCAGGACGTGACGCGCAGCCCGGGCGGCGAGAGCTCGCTGTTCCTCAACAACTGCATCGGCTGCCACAGCGGCATGGATCCGATGGCGCAGGCGTTCGCGTACTACGACTTCGACGAGACGCAGGGCCGCCTGGTGTTCACCGACGGCCAGGTGCAGCCGAAGTACCTGATCAACTCCGACAACTTCAAGCCGGGCTACGTCACGACCGACGACCACTGGGAAAACCGCTGGCGCCTGCCGGGCAAGAACACGCTGCTCGGCTGGTCCGGGCAGGACGGCACGATCCGCACCGGCAACGGCGCGAAGACGCTCGGCGCAGAGCTCGCCAACAGCGACGCGTTTGCGCAATGCCAGGCGGAGAAGGTGTTTCGCACGCTGTGCTTCCGCTCGCCGAGCGACGGCCAGGATCGCGCGCAGATCAACACCAGCGCCAACAACTTCAAGAGCGGCGGCAACCTGAAGCGGGTGTTCGCGGAAGTCGCCGCGCACTGCGCGGGCAATTGAGGAGCGAGTAAGCCATGAAGCGCGTTTTCAACCGAAGCGTTGCACGACTTGCTGCGATCGCCCTGCTCGCAGGCGCAGTGCTGTCTGGTTGCGGCGGCGGCGCCGCGACCGAAGAGAATCCGAACCTGACGCCGCCGACGTCGGGCTCCAACTACAACGGGCCGGTGCCCGCGACCGCCGACGTCCAGGCGTTCCGCGTCGGCTTCTGGGAGCCGATGCTCGCCACGGCCACCTGCGCGAACTGCCACAACGCCGGCGGACAGACGCCGCAGTTCGCACGCACCGACGACATCAACGCCGCGTACCAGCAGGCTTCCTCTTCCGGCATCGTCGATCGCAACAATCCGTCGCAGTCGGTCATCGTCGCGAAGGTCGGCGGTGGTCACAACTGCTGGGTTCCGGACGCCGGCTCCTGTGCCAGCGTCATGACTCGCTGGATCCAGAACTGGGTCGGCGCGTCGGCCGTCGGCGGCCGTGCGATCGAGCTGGTCGAGCCCGTGTCGAAGGATCCTGGCTCGACGCGGCGCCTGCCTGCGACTGCGCCTGCCTCGTACTTCACGGACGGCACGGTCGGCAACCCGCCGGTGGCGGCGCGCGCCGTCTACAACTTGCTCACGCAGTACTGCGCGGATTGCCATCGCTCTACTGCTGCCACCAAGCAGTCTCCGTTCTTCGCGGCGGCCACGGTCGCAGAGTCGTACCCGAACGCGATTCCGAAGATCAACCTCGACAATCCGGCCGAGTCGCGCTTCGTCATCCGTCTCGGCCGCGAGTCGCACAACTGCTGGCAGAACCCGAACCCGGGCAACGGGAAATCGAACTGTCAGAACGCAGCGGATGAGATGAAGGCCGCGATCGAGATGATGCAGGCCGCGATCTCCCCGACGCAGGTCGATCCGAACCTGATCACCAGCAAGGCGCTGACGCTGTTCGACGGCACCGTTGCCGCCGGCGGCAACCGCTACGAGAACAACCTGATCGCGCTCTACGAGTTCAAGACCGGCAAGGATCTCACCGCGTTCGACACCAGCGGCGTGGCGCCGGCGGCGGACCTCGAGCTGATCGGCGACGTCGATTGGGTCGGCGGCTGGGGCATCAACATCAAGTCGGGCATGGCGAAGGCCTCGACGACCGCAAGCCGCAAGTTCCATCAGCTCATCACTGCGACCGGCGAATACTCCATCGAAGCGTGGGTGGTGCCCGGCAACGTGACGCAGGAAGACACACGCATCGTCAGCTACTCCGGCAGCACGACGGCCCGCAACTTCACGATGGGCCAGACGATGTACAACTACGACTTCTTCAACCGCAGCAGCGAGACCGGCTCCAACGGCACGCCGCAGCTGTCGACCGCGGATGCGGACGAGCGCTTGCAGGCGTCGTTGCAGCACGTCGTCATGACCTTCGACCCGGTCAACGGCCGCCGCATCTACGTGAACGGCGAGTTCACCGGCGACCTGGACGCCGCGGGCGGCGGCACCATCGGCGACTGGGACAACAGCTTCGCCTTCGTGCTCGGCAACGAGGTCAGCAACAACCGCCAGTGGCTGGGCGTGATCCGCCTGGTCGCGATCCACAACCGCGCGCTGACGCTGGCGCAGATCCAGCAGAACTTCCAGGCCGGCGTCGGCGAGAAGTTCTTCATGCTGTTCGGCATCTCGCACCTGGTGAACGTGCCGAAGGCGTACATCCTGTTCGAGGCCCAGCAGTACGACAGTTCGGGCTACCTGTTCACCAATCCGAAGTTCGTCAGCCTCGACCCCGCCGCGACGCCAGGCAGCATCCCGATCAAGGGCATGCGCATCGGCATCAACGGCGCCGAGCCGACGGTCGGCCAGGCGTATCGCCTGATGGATACGGTGATCTCGGACGCCAACTACGCGGCCGCGACCGGCCAGACGCTGTCGACTGTCGGCACGATCATCGGGCTCGAGCAGGGTCCCACGACGGACGAGTTCTACCTGTGCTTCGACACGCTCGGTACACGTAGCGACGTCTGCTCGCAGTTCGCGGCTGCGGTGCCGACGACCCAGGTCGACCTGACGAAGCCGTCGGACGTCGGCTTCCGCACGTTCGACAAGATCAACGCGACCATGTCCGCGGTGACGGGCGTGAGCCCGAACACGGCCGGCGTGAAGTCGACGTTCACCAACGTCCGGCAGTCGCTGCCGGCCGTGGACAGCATCGAAGCGTTCCTGGCCTCGCACCAGACCGCGATTGCGCAGCTCGCAATCCAGTACTGCGACGCACTGATCGAGTCGCCGGGCAACTACTTCCCGGGCCTGAATCTGAGCGGCACGCCCGACTCGGTGTTCGGCTCGAACGCCGGCAAGGACCTGCTGATCGATCCGCTGATCCAGCACATGGTCGGCACCAACATCACCACGCAGCCGAGCGCCGCGGAGCTGAAGACTCCGTACACGCCGGCCGACCAGGGGGTGGACGGTCCGCCGCGCCCGGGCCTGTATCAACTGATCGATACGCTCAACACCTGCAGCGGCGCCTGCCCGGCGAGCCGGACGAAGCTCATCGCCAAGGCAACCTGCGGTGCGGTGCTCGGTAGCGGTGCCACGCTGATCGATTGATCCGACTTTGTTCCGGGATAAACAGCCATGCTGATCATCAAATCGCGCAAGCAACGCCCTCTCGGTCTGAACGAGCCGCTCAAACACGGCTCGCACAAGAAGCCGGTGACCCGCCGCGACTTCCTCGCGCAGGGGTTTCTCACCGGTTCGGCGACCGTCGTGGCGCCGGCGATCCTCGGTGCGGTGCTCGGCGCGCGCCGTGCGCAAGCACAGACGGTGCCGCTGTCGCCGGACATCGACTTCCTGGCGGATCCGCAGAACGACATCTGCAACATCCAGCAGGGTGCGGGCAAGATCCCGTTCATCTGCTTCGACCTGGCGGGCGGCGCGAACATCGCCGGCTCGAACGTGCTGGTCGGTCAGGCCGGCGGCCAGATGGACTTCCTGTCCACGCAGGGTTACTCGAAGCTCGGTCTGCCCGGCACCATGCTGCCGAACAACGCGACCACGAATTTCGTCAACACCGAGTTCGGCCTGGCGTTCCACTCGGACAGCGCGTTCCTGCGCGGCATGCTCGAGAAGACCTCGGCCACGACGCGCGCCGGCGTGAACGGCGCGGTGATCGCGGCCCGTTCCGAGAACGACACCGGCAACAACCCGCACAATCCGATGTACGGCATCGCGAAGGCGGGTCCGGGCGGCGAGGGTGCGCGCGGCGAGCTGCTGACGCTGATCGGCTCGCAGAACTCCGACTCGGGCGGCAACTCGATGGCGCCCGCGATGCTGATGGATCCGGCGAATCGCCCGACCAAGATCGATCGCGCTTCGGATGCGAGCGGCCTGGTCGACACCGGCGCGCTCGGCACGCTGTTCACCACACCGCAAGGTCAGCCGGACACGGCGTCGACCGTCGCGGTCATGGAGCAGATGGCCCGCATCAGCGAGCAGAAGCTGCTGAAGGTCGACCCCGGTACAGGCTTGGCGGACGCGGCGAGACTGGAAACGCAGGTCAAGTGCGGCTATGTGAGAACGGCCGACACGGTTTCGCGCTTCAGCAGCCCGGCCGCAATCAATCCTGCCCTCGATCCGGATATCACCGGCACCGGCGGCGTATTCGGCGCCAACTTCGGCAACGACGGCGAGTTCCAGAAGACCGCGTCGGTCATGAAGCTCGTGGTCGAAGGCTACGCGGGTGCGGGGACGATCAGCATGGGCGGCTTCGACTATCACACCGGCGATCGCTCGACCGGCGAGCTGCGCGACCTGCGTGCGGGGCGCTGCATCGGCGCGGCGCTGGAGTTTGCCGCACGTCGCGGCAAGCAACTGATGATCTACGTGTTCAGCGACGGCTCGCTGTCGTCGAACGGCATGGTCGACAACTCGGTCGACGGCCGCGGCAAGGGCCAGTGGACCGGCGACAACCAGCAGACGGCTGCTTCGTTCTTCCTGGTTTACAACCCGCCGACGAGCGGCGGTCGCCCGCAGCTACTGACGTCGGGCACCGGAGGCGCCGCGCGCCATCAGCAGATCGGCTACTACAGCGCTGGCGGCGACGTGGTGAACAGTAGCAGCCCGGCAGCGAACAACGTGAACCTGCTGGTGCAGACCGTGCTGCTCAACTACATGGCGCTGCATAACGAGGCCGGCCTCTACAATGGGATCTTCGGCAACGCGCTCGGCACGGGCACGGCGCTGGACGGGCTGATCGCGTTTGCGCCGATCCGCTAAGGAGTCGGGCTGAAGCCCGACCTACAGGCTTCGATAGCTGACTTCGACGAACAGCGTTCGGCCGCGACCTGGGAAGTACCGGTAGTTGCCGAACGCGAAGTCGGCGCGATCCGCGTACGCGACATCCGTCACGTTGTTCAACCGCAGCGTCGTCCTCCAGTTGTCGCGGATGTTCCAGCCGACGCGCAGGTTGAGCAGATCGTGTCCCGGATATTCGTTGGCGTTCGCGGCGTCGACGAAATAACGTCCCACCGACACCCACTCCAGCTCGGCATTTGCGACCGGCAGGAAACGCCACTCCAGGCGCGCTGTATTTACGTGTCGGGGAGCGGTGTCCACGTCGCGGCCGGAGACGATCGTCTCGCCGCCGTCGACGGCGCGATCGAAGGCGTAGGTGTGCTTGGCGTATGTGCCGGCGAGCGCCAACGACAGCGTCTCGAGCGGTGCCCAGTTGAATTCGTATTCGACGCCTTCGTGATCCGTCTTGCCGTCGCTCACGTTGAATCCGGCCGAGTCGCGGAAGATCACGTTGTCCTTCTTCATCGTGAACACGGCGAGCGAGTAGCGTAGTGCGGCGAAGGCACCGCGTGCGCCGACTTCGATGCTGTCGAGTCGCTCGGAATCCAGGTCCGCGATCGATTGCTGGCGCTGCAGGCGATAGAGCTCGCTCGTGTCCGGCGCGCGATAGCCGCGCGCCCCCGTCACGTACAGCACGTGCTCGTCGGTGAGTTCGTAAGTCAGGCCCAGCTTCGAAGTGAAGTTCGTGAAGGTGTCGTTGCGGTCCGCGGGACGGTTGAAGAGGCAACCCGCGGCTCCGCATGTCGTGCCATCGTCGCGCGTGTTGCCGGCGAGCATCTTGTTGTCGTACTCGTAGTCCACATACTCCAGGCGCGCTCCTGCAGTCAGCCGGAAGCGCTGCGCGAATGGCTGCTCGACCTGCGCGTACAGCGCCGCGACCTGGCTTTGCACGTCGTAGTCGTAGTGCTTGCCCGCCGGGCGAATTGCATTCGCGGGCGGCGCCCCGTCGGTCGCCGGTCCGGCCTGCGTCTCTTTCAGGAAGCCGTCGGCGAGCTCCAGGTCGAGGCCCGCGAGCACCTGCATGTCGTCGAGCACGGTCGTCTGCAGCGCCGTGAGCACGCCGAGCGAGTCCTGGCCGTTTTCCTCGAGCGGCTTGCCGATCAGGAAGTGCTGCAGGAAATCCATGCGCGAGTGACGCACGAACGGGCGGATCGACAGCTGCGCAGCGCCGAGCGGCCGCGCGTACTCGCCGGTCAGGCGCAGCGCGTAGGCGTCGCGATAGGCTTCCGGATTCGCATTGGACTTCGCGATGCTCTCGTCTTTGTACGAGTCGAAGCCCTGGATGAAGCCCGCGGTCTCCTGGCTGAGATTCGTCGCCGCGAGCTGCACGCCGAGCGTTGCATCGCCCTGGCGGCGCGCCAGCGACAGGTTCATCTTCTGCTCGTCCAGGCCGGAGTGGTCGCGCCAGCCGCCGTCGTGGGTTGCGATCACGACGCCGCCCAGGTCTGTCGTGCCGCCGGTGCTGGCGAGCGCGAGCCTGCCGCGATAGAACTCGTCGGGACCGCCTTCGAGCGCGAGACTCTGCGCGGGCAGGTCGGCCGGTGCGGCTTGAATGACGTTGATTGCACCGTGCATCGCGCCCGAGCCGTACACGACGCCAGCAGGACCGCGCAGCACTTCGATCGCGCTCGCCTGTTCGCTGTTCACTTCGAACAGCTCGTTCACGTTGCAGAAGCCCGTCGGCCGGATCGGGATGCTGTTCTCGAGGAACAGGAACGTGCCGCAGGACCCGGGGCCCGACAGCACCGGCGAGCGGATCGCCGTGAGGCTTTCCTCGCCGCTGTTGCGCTGGATCATCGTGCCCGGCGCGCGGTTCATGATCTCGGCGTGATGCGTCGCGCCCACGAGCGCGACGTCGGTGCTCGAAACGACCGAGATGCTGCCGGCAAAGTCGCGGAGCTGCTGCTCGGAACGCGTTGCCGTGACGATCACTTCTTCCAGGCGGTCGCGATCGGCTGCGTAGGAATTGCCGACAATCGCCAGCGCAACGAGAGGCAGGACGGGGTGTTTCATCAATCTTCACTCCGGCAGCGCGAACGCCACCACGTGGTCGCCGCGCTTGGTACCGAGTTTGCCGTGGCCGCCCGCGGCGATCACCACGAACTGTCGGCCGTTCGCTTCGTAGCTCATCGGCGTCGCCTGACCGCCAGCGGGCAGACGTCCCTTCCACAGCTCGCGCCCGGTCTCGATGTCGAAGGCGCGCAGGTAATTATCGGTCGCGGCCGCGATGAACGCGAGTCCGCCGTCCGTGACGATCGGCCCGCCCATGTTCGGCATGCCAAGGGTCGGTGCCGGGACGAACCACGGCGTCATATCGCGCGTCGAGCCGAGCATCACCTGCCAGCGGATCGCATTCCGCCGCAGATCGACGGCGGCGAGTGTGCCCCAGGGCGGGGCGGTGCACGGCAGCCCGAACGGCGAGGCGAGCACCTCGCGGCGCACACCGTACGGGGTGCCGGTCTGTGCTGCGAAATCGGAATCGGGCCACGCATCGGAGTGACGGGCTGCGTCGAAGCGATCGCGCGGGATGAGTGTCACGACCATCGGGATGTGATTCACCGCCGCGATCACGAGCTGACGCTCGCTGTCGAACGCGGTGCTGCCCCAGTTGACGCCGCCGGCGTATCCCGGCGACTCGATCGTGCCCTGCAGGCTCGGCGGCGTGAAAATGCCCTCCGAGCGATACTGCGAGATCAGGTCGCGGCATTTGCCGCGGTCGTAGAACGTGAGACCCCAGGCGTCCTGCGGCGTGACTGCCGCCTGCGACACGAGCGCGGGTGTCGCAGGAAACGGCTGCGTCGGCGAGATCACTTCGCCGGGGACGTCGGACTGCGGCACGGGCCGCTCGACGACTTCGAACACCGGTTCGCCGGTCTCGCGATCGAACACGAACAGCATGCCGGTCTTGGTTGCCTGGACAACGGCGGGGATCGATTTGTTGTCGCGCTCGATGTCGATCAGCATCGGCTGCGCCGGCACGTCGTAATCCCACAGGTCGTGATGGACGAGCTGGCGATGCCACGCGACGGCGCCGCTCTCGGCGTGCAGGGCGACCAGCGAGTTCGCGTAGTTGTTGTCGCCGACGCGCTCGCCGCCGAAATAATCGGGGCTCGCGGAACCCGTCGGGACGAACACCAGGCCGCGGCCTGCATCGACCGACAGTATCGACCATGCGTTCGCCGCGCCCGTACGTTGCGCGGACTGCGGCTGCCAGCCGCGGCGGTTCGCTTCATCGCTCGATGCCGGAATCGGATCCCAGGACCACAGAAGCTTGCCGCTGCGCACGTCGAAAGCGCGCACGATGCCGCGCGGCAGTTCGACGCCGCCGTTGTCGCCGATCGCGGAGCCGACGATCACGATGTTGCGATAGATCGCCGGCGGCGAGGTCACGAGGTAGTTGCCGGCCGAGCCTTTGCGCACGCCTTCGTTCAGGTCCACCTTGCCGCCGGTGCCGAAGTCGCGGCACGGCCGGCCGGTGCGGCCATCGAGCGCGATCAAGCGCGCGTCGAGCGTGCCCGTGAGGATGCGATGGGCGCAGGGCGCTGCGGGGTCGGCGGCATCGTCGATCCAGGACGACACGCCGCGCGAGGTCGCTTCCGAGTAGCGCCGCGTCCGATCGATCCGCGGGTCGTAGCGCCAGCGTTGCTGGCCGTTGAGCGGATCGAGCGCGATCACGATGTTGGTCGCGGTGGCGAGATAGAGCGAGTCGCGCACGAGGATCGGCGTCGCTTCGAATGTGAGCGTGTCGGCGCGCGCGAAATCGGCACCGAGCTCGCCGGTGCGGTAGGTCCAGGCGATCTTCAGCTTGTCGACGTTCGTGCGGTTGATCTGCGTGAGCGCCGAGTGACGGTTGCCGCCAGGGTCGCCGCCGTACGCTCCCCACTGCAACTCATCGTCGTCCGACTGACGTCCCGGCGGCGCGGCGGAAGCTGCGCACATCGCGAGCCCGAGGACGGTCATGGCCAGAATGCGTCGACTTGTCATGAAGTCAGCCTATAGCTGCCGTTTCACGGTCACAACTGCTGCTACTATTTGAAGCCGATGAGACTGCTTCAGGTAGTGCCGGTCTGCCTGCTCCTGCTCGCCCAGGCTGCATATGCTGCCGAAGGCGAGCGGCCGCGCGTCGGCTTGGTGCTCAGCGGCGGCGGCGCACGCGGCGCTGCGCACGTCGGCGTGCTGAAAGTCCTCGACGAGATGCATGTGCCGGTCGATGCGATCGCCGGCACCAGCATGGGCGCAGTGGTCGGCGGCTTGTACGCCTCGGGCATGTCGGGCGCCGACATCGAAAAGCTGATCCGCTCGCTGAACTGGCAGGACGCCTTTCGCGATCGCCCGCCGCGCGAGGAGCTCGGCTTTCGGCGCAAGCAGGACGAGCGCAATTTCCTGGTGCGCTTCGCGCTCGGTCTGAAGAAGGACAAGGGTCTCGTGCTGCCGCCGGGCCTGGTGCAGGGTCAGACGCTCGAACAGGTGCTGCGCAACGCGGCGCTGCCGGTGGCCGAGATCCATCGCTTCGATCAATTGCCCATTCCGTTTCGCGCCATCGCGACCGACCTGGAAACCGGCCAGGCCGTCGTGATGGATTCGGGCGACCTGGTCACGGCGATGCGCGCGAGCATGTCGGCGCCGGGTGTGTTCGCGCCTGCACAGCGCGAAGGCCGGCTGCTCGTCGACGGCGGCCTGGTCGAGAATCTGCCGATCGATACGGCGCGTGCGATGGGCGTCGACGTGCTGATCGTCGTCGACGTGAGCTTCCCGCTGTACCTGCGCGACGAGCTGACCTCGCCGCTGGAAGTCACCAACCAGGCGTTCGCGATCCTGATTCGCGGCCGCACGCTCGAGCAGCGCAAGAAGCTGGCGCCGGCGGACATCGTGCTCGACCCGACGCTCGGCCGCTTTCCTTCCAGCGACTTCAGCCGCGTGCCGCAGGCGTTGCGTGCAGGAGAGGAGGCGGCGCGCGGTGCATCCGCGTCGCTCGCCAAGCTGTCGCTGAGCGAAGCGGACTATCGCCAGTATCTCGCTGCGCGCAACCCGCGTTCGACGGAGCTGCCGGTGATCGAGTTCGTGCGCGCCGACTCCACTTCGGCGCAGTACGACCCGCTGATCCAGGAGACGATGAAGGACCTGGTCGGCAAGCAGCTCGACAAGGAGCTGGTCCGCAGCAAGCTGGCGTCGCTGTACGCGCTCGACCGCTTCGAGTCGATCGACTACCAGCTCGTCGACGACGAAGGTCGCGCCGGTCTGCAGCTCGACTTGCGCCGCAAGAGCTGGGGACCGAACTACATGCGCATGGGGCTCAACCTGGAAGACGACTTCGAGGGCAACAGCCGTTACAACGCGGCGGTGCGCTTCATCGCCACCGAGCTGAACTCGCTGGGCGGGGAATGGCTCACCGACATCCAGATCGGCGAGAACCCGAAATTCTTCACCGAGTTCTACCAGCCGCTGTCGCTGGCGAGCCGCTACTTCGTCGCGCCGCAGTTCGACTTCGAAGAGCGCAGCGTGTTCGAGCTGCGCAACAACGACCGCGTCGCCGAGTATCGCGTGCGCGAAGTGCAGGGCGGGCTCGACTTCGGCCGCGAAATTTCCAACTGGGGCGAGATCCGCTTCGGCGTGCATCGAGGCACGGGGCGGCGGCGCCTGCTGATCGGCGATCCGTCGCTCCCCGCCAGCGAATTCGACCGCGGCGGTTTTTTCACGCGCTTCTCCTACGACAAGCTCGACAGCATTTTCTTTCCGCGCCATGGCCAGCAGTTCGACATCGAGTGGCGCGCGGAGCGCGAGAGCGTCGGTGCCGACCGCGACTTCGACATCGTGCGCACGAGCTGGCTGATCGCGCGCTCGTTCGAGCGGCACACGCTCATCTTCTGGACCGATGCGGGCACCACGGTCGACGCGCTGGAGACGCCCGAGAATTCGTTCACGCTCGGCGGCTTCCTGAATCTCTCGGGGCTGACGCCGGGTTTCCTCGCCGGGCCGCACTATGGCATCGGCCGTCTCATTTATTACCGCCGCATCGGGCGCGGCGGCGAGGGCGTGCTCGACCTGCCGGCGTACGCCGGCGTGTCGCTGGAAGCGGGCAATACCTGGCCCGACCGCAAAGACATGTTCAGCGATTTGCGGATCAACGGCAGCGTGTTCTTCGGGCTGGATACGCCGCTCGGCCCGGTGTACCTGGCGACCGGCGCCGATGAGGGCGGCGACAAGGCCTTCTACCTGTTCCTCGGCCGGACGTTCTGAAGAGTCGGGCTAAAGCCCGACCTGCAGGGCAAGCACTGGCCTCTACTTTTTATTTATCGATCTTTTCAAATTCTAGACTGGGCTGGTCGCCGGGCCGGAAATATACGTAGCGTCCGCTCATTTCCTTCAGCGCACGGTCCCGCTCCTCGCGCGTCGCGAACCAGTGCTCCTTGGTCCACTCGGCCCCGACCAGGTTCTTGAACGGGTCGGTGCTGCGCAAACGGACGCGAATACCGAACTGGCATTGCTTCGGGAGGGGGCGGGCGAGGTTGTGCTCGTGAACGATGGGCATAAACGGCCAGTCCGGATCGGCAACAGGGAGGCGGATTCTAAACGTGCTCTGCGGCCATCGCCATAAAGTGTCCGATGTGTCCGTTGCAACCGGTAAAACTACGCATAGCACCGGTGAATGACGCGCACGCGCCACGCCCTGCAACGATTCATCTCGTTGCTGCATCGAAGATTCAACATGCCGTGTTTTTACTCCCTCAGAGCCGGTGTCATTCATTGCGCATTTGTGTGACGCGCGCGCCGAACGCGCGCGAGGGCTGAAACCTTTCGTCGCATGCTGCGATCTGATCATCGTAATTCCCTTGTACGCATGGGAACGCAACCGCGTAATGACGATCAATGACAAGGCAACGAGTCGAGATGCGGGTGCAGTTCTCGGGTGACGCCGGCACCGTTTCCGGTGGTTGGTTCGACGAGCGGGGAGGGGCATGCGGATGATTCTCCGTAGGACCCATGAGATGGCAGGCGGCGGCGACCTTAATCCTGGCGTGGTCCGGCAGCTCGATACCGGCAACGCAATCCTCAACGTGAAGACGCAAGTGGCGGACTACGCGCTCGATGCTGAGCGCCTGGCCGTGCTATGCGCCTGGAACGGACGGCAGGAAGTCGCGCTCGATGGTCGACGCGTATTCGTCGACGATGACACCTGGATGACAGTGCCGGCTTGTCCAGCGAACGTCCGCATCCGCGGCGCGCGCGAAGTCCATGCACTGACGATCCTGTTCCGGCGCGGCATGCCGGAGGAGACGCTCGGCGCGCTGATCACGCCCGACGATCGCCTGCTGGAAAGCGGCGAAGTCGCGCAGTCCGCGGCGCTGCCCTTCATGCCGCACCTTTATACGCACGATCGCAGCGTCACGCCGGTCCTGCTCTTCATCCGCCGTCACTGCGAGATGGGGCTGGACGACGCGCTGTGGTACGAGGAGCAGTTCGCGTTCCTGCTCGAGCGGTTGCTGATGCGTCATCGGCAGGTCGTGGCGCGCGCACATTCGGTTCCGGTACGCCGGGCCGCAACCCGACGCGAGATCCTGCGTCGAGTTTCGCTCGCGACCGACTTCATCCACTCGAACTACGACAAGCCGCTGATGCTGGGTGACATGGCACGCGCCGCGTTCCTGTCGCGCCATCACTTCCTGCGGCTGTTCAAGCGCATCCACGACGTGACGCCGCACGAGTACTTGCAGCGCAAGCGCACGACTGTCGCCGCGCGCCTGTTGCGAGGCACGGAGCTCGCGGTCGAGGACATCGTCAAGCAGGTCGGCTTCGACTCGCGCTCGACGTTGTTCCGCGCGCTGCGTCGTTTCCATGGAGTCACGCCGCGCGAGTGCCGTCGTGCACCGGACGGCCTGGCGTTCATGGGTGGAATGGCGAACGCCGGGCTCACGCCGTCGCTCGAATCGGGCTGAGGCCCTGACCTGTAGGTCGGGCTTTAGCCCGACTCCTTAGCCTCAAGACTCCAGCAGGTGACGCATTCGTTCCTGCTGGAGTTTTTCATGATCGCGCGCGATCGCGAGCGTCTTCTGTAACGAATCCGAGTCCGGGTTGATCTGCAGCCCGCGCTGAATGTCGCGCAGCGACTCCTCGATCTTGCCCAGCCCCAGGTTCGCGGCCGCGCGGTTCTGCCACGTTCGCCAGTTGTCGTCGATGAGCGCGATCGACTGATCGCAGTATTCGAGCGCGCGCTGATATTTCTTGAGCGCTGCGAAACCGGCGCACAGGTTGGCGAGCGCCGAAGCGCGGTCCTGCTGCGAGACCGCGAACGTCAATCCCATCTGCGTGAGCTGAATGCCGCGCTCCCAATCGCCGCGCATCAGCGCTTCGGCCCCGTCGGCCAGCATCACGTTCGGTCCGATCACGGTGTTCGAGCTCGCGGCCGGTGTTTCGGCGGAGGCCATTGATGGCAGCAGGGCGGCTGAGAGGAGCAGCGCTGCAAACGGCTTGGAGAGCGCGTTCATGGGCAAACCTCGCTGCCATTAATACCACCGGGGCAGGCCGGCGCAAGGACTGTCCCGCAATCGCGGGGCACCAGGCTTCGGAAGGGTGATGGCGGTCACGCTGGGGCCCATCCGCGGCCCCTATTTGCCCAGGTTGTGGGCTCTTGCTTACCCTTGCCGCGGCCCCACGTAGAGCTACCCCGTTTACGCCCAAGGAACTCGCCATGAACCCGTTCCGCAAGAAAGCCGTCATGCCGGAGCCCGCGGATGTGTTGCCCGGCCGCGCAATGCAGATGCCGGTCCCCGAGCGTCACGCCGTGAACGGCAACCGGATCGTTGCGCCGTTTCCGGAGGGCATGAAGCTCGCGCTGTTCGGGCTCGGGTGTTTCTGGGGCGCCGAGCGCAAGTTCTGGCAGGTGCCCGGTGTGTACAGCACCGCGGTCGGCTATGCCGCCGGCTCGACACCGAATCCGACTTATGAAGAAGTGTGCTCGGGCTACACCGCGCACAACGAAGTCGTGCGCGTCGTGTACGACCCGCGCAAAGTCAGTTACGAAATGCTGCTGAAGACGTTCTGGGAATCGCACGATCCGACGCAGGGCATGCGTCAGGGCGGCGACGTCGGCACGCAGTACCGCTCAGGAATCTACGTCTACGACGCCGCGCAGCGCGCAGCCGCGCAAGCGAGCTTGAAAGCGTACGGCGAGCGGCTGAAGCAGGCCGGTCACGGTGCGATCACGACGGAGATCCGCGACGTACCCGAGTTCTACTACGCCGAGGAATATCACCAGCAGTACCTGCACAAGAATCCGGATGGCTACTGCGGGTTGGGTGGCTGCGGAGTGACGTTTGTTCTCGACAAACAGACAGAGCAGAGCGAGGTCTGATCGAGGCTTCACCGTGACAATCTCTCTGCGGAGTGCTGCAGTCGCTCACGGCCTTTCTGCGGATGGATCTGCCGCCGGAGAAACAACCGGCGTGCTGATTCCGTTTCAGGATCTGACACGCCGCAAGCAGACGTACGGCGGTGGCCGCTATCTCGACGCCAGATTCACGTGCCCGATGCCGCCGCCGGAAAACCGGCTGAAGATCGCGGAGAGCGCGGGCGAGAAGGCGTACGCCGCCGGCCATTGATCGTAGTGCAGCGAGCAGCAGACGTAACGGAGGCGTACACTCCCGCCCCCCCCACTTGACTTAGGAGGGTACGACGATGGGCGTGCTAGACCAGTTGGGCAGCGCAGTCGGCAGCGTGCTGGGTCAGGGTAAGGGTGCGGGTGTGAGTGCGGTGCTGCTGCAGCAGTTGATAGCGATGCTGAGCAAGCCGGGCGCACTGAGCGAGCTGACGAGCAAGTTCCAAAGCGCCGGACTCGGCAACATCCTGCAGTCATGGATCAGCACCGGGCAGAATCTTCCGATCTCGGGAGATCAGATTCGCCAGGTGCTCGGCGCGGGCACGGTCGCGGACCTCGCGAAGAAGGCCGGGATCGGCGAGTCCGACACGACGGGCGCGCTGGCAAGTCTGTTGCCGCAAGTGATCGACAAGCTTTCGCCGGGCGGCAAAGTGCCTGCCGGGAACGATCTCGGCGGCGCGCTCGCATCGCTCGGCAAGCTCCTGGGCTGAGCGACGGCGGTCCGCCACGACGGACGGCGTTCCTGTACGCTGTCCGTCGATGATCGGTAACTTCGACATCCGCGCGATCGTGCTGGCGACGCTGGCCGTATTCGGCATCGACTTCGTCACCGGCATCGTGCTCTTCAGCGTGTTCAGCGATTCGGTCGCCAATGCCAGCGAAGAGCAGGTGCGTGCCGCGGCCGCTGCACTCGCAACCGATCCCGGCTATCTCCGCGCGGCGCTGGTTCTCGGCACGGCTTCTACTGTGGTCGGCGGATTCCTGGTGGCGCGCATCGCGCGCAGCATTCCCTATTTCAATGCGCTCGCGTACGGCGTGCTCGGCATGCTGCTCAGCACGTTGACGACAGGTGAGTTGCCGCTGTGGTTCAGAGTCGTCGGCATCGGGCTGACCGTGCCCGCGTCGCTCGCCGGCGCTTACTTCTGCAAGCGTCCCTTGTCGAAGTGATGCTCGACGGGAATCTCCAGCCACGCATGTCGCGAGCGCTCCCACACTGAGCGCACCGGCGCCGGAAAAGAGGGATCCGCGAACGCGCCGACCGCGATGCCGGTCATGCCGGGATTGCGATTCGAGCGCCAGAACACCGACGTGCCGCACGCGGGACAGAAATATGTGAAGAACTCGTTGCCCGCATCGGTCGGTCGCACGAACTCGCGCGTCGTGCCGGTGATCGTGATGCTTGCATCGGCAAAGTAAGCGCCGACACCGAAGACCGATCCCGTCCGCCGCTGACAATCGACGCAGTGGCAAGCCACGACGCTGGTCGGTTCGCCTGCCGCGACTACCGTGACGGCGCCGCAGGAACATTGAGCTGTGCGCTGCATCGGCTAAGGATACTATGACGCCGTGACGCTCCTGCTGATTCGCAACGCGAACCTGTACGCTCCGCAACCGCTCGGCATCCGCAATCTGCTCATCGGCGGCGGACGCATCCTGTGGATCGGCGATGAGGCGCTCGACTTGCCCGTTCCTCTGCGCGCCGTCTCTCGCATCGTCGATGCAGCCGGACGTCGCACGGTTCCCGGGTTCATCGACGGCCACGTGCACGTGACCGGGGGAGGCGGCGAAGCCGGCTTCCGGACTCGCGTGCCGGCAGTGCCGCTGTCTCGCTACACGAGCGCAGGCATCACGACGGTCGTTGGACTGCTCGGCACAGATGACGTCGCACGGGGTCCCGGCGAATTGCTCGCGACGCTCTACGCGTTGCGCGAAGAAGGATTGAACGCGTACGGCTATGCCGGCGGTTATCACGTGCCGCCCGCGACGTTAACGGGCAGCGTGCGCGGCGACCTGGTGTTCGTCGAAGCCTTGATCGGGATCGGCGAGGTCGCGATCAGCGATCATCGCTCGAGCCAGCCGACGCTCGACGAGTTGCTGCGCATCGCATCGGAATGTCACGTCGCGGGTGTGATGACCGGCAAGGCCGGCGTTCTGCACCTACACCTCGGCGACGGTGCACGCGGTCTCGATCTGGTGCGCGAAGCGCTGCGCACCAGCGAATTGCCGCCGCGAGTGTTCAATCCCACGCATGTGAATCGACGCCGCGCGCTGTTCGGCGAGGCGCTCGATCTCGCGCGGCAAGGTTCGACTGTCGACATCACGGCATTTCCGGTGGCAGAGGGCGAAGACGCGTACGCCGCTGCCGAAGCGCTCGATCGCTACCTCGCGGCCGGCGCGCCGGCAGATCGAGTCACCGTCAGCTCCGACGCCGGCGGTTGCCTGCCGTGTTTCGATGCAGACGGCCGCGTCACGCACATGGACGTCGGCTCGTCCGGCGCGCTGCTCGAAACGCTGCGCGAAGCTCTGGCTCGCGGACTCTCGCTCGAAGCAGCACTGCCGGCGTTTACGACAAACCCCGCAAAACTGCTGCGGCTCACGCGCAAGGGAACCCTTGCGGCCGGCCAGGACGCCGACCTGGTCGTGCTCGACGAGTCGCACCGGGCCGACACCGTCGTCGTGCGCGGCGAGATCCACGTCATAGATCGAACTTGCGTCCGGCGCGGCACGTTTGAATAAGGTTAGAATTACACGCGAGGAGTGCAGCCCACCGAATGTGTCCCCAAAGAAATGTGTCCTAGCCGAGTTGCGGAAGGCGCCGCGCGCGGCTGGATCGTCCCGATCGGCGGCGCGGAGAACAAGGAGAACGACCGGCGCATCCTGCGTCGTTTCGTCGAGGTTTCCGGCGGTGAGGATGCCGACATTGTCGTGATCCCGACTGCCAGCAAGATGCACGAGACCGGGCCGCGCTACGAAGCGCTGTTCCGCGAACTCGGCGCAGCGCGCGTCACCGTGATGGACTTCGATACCCGCCGCGACTGCCAGGAGCCGAACCGCCTGCAGCGTCTCGAGGAAGCCACCGGCATCTTCTTTACCGGCGGCAACCAGCTCCGTCTGACGGCCCTGCTCGGCGGCACGCCCGTCGCCCAACTGATCCGCAAGCGCAACGCCGCGGGCGTGACGGTCGGCGGCACGAGCGCCGGCGCCAGCATCCTGAGCGAACACATGATCGCCTTCGGCGACGAAGGCTCGTCGGTGATCGCCGGCAGCGTGCGCCTGGCGCCGGGCCTGGGGTTGACCAACCGCTTCGTGATCGACCAGCACTTCCGCGAGCGCGACCGCCTCGGCCGCCTGATCACCGCACTTGCATACAACCCTTTCGCGATCGGCATCGGCCTGGACGAGGACACTGCGGTGTTCATCGGCCCGGACGAGGTGCTGCACGTGGAGGGGAGCGGTGGCGTTACCGTCGTCGACGCCTCGGAGGTGAGCTTCTCTTCCGCCGACAGCGTGTCCGAGGGCCAGCCGGTGGCTGTGCTCGGGCTCAAGGTCAACGTCCTGACGCCGGGCACGACCTTCGATCTGAATACCCGTACCGCCTGCGCCGCGAGCCTCATTCCCACCAAGGAATAGGAATGGGATGATCGGGCCACGACTCGCTACGAGTCCTGGGGGAGCGTCGCCCGCCCATGCAAATTCTCGATCGCTCGGTCTACGTCGGCCCGTCGCTGTACGCGCATTTTCCCGTCATTCGCCTGGAGCTGGACCTCGGTGCGCTGGAAGCCTGGCCGACCGGCAAGCTGGGGCCGCAGTACGTCGACGGCCTGGCCGCGGCGTTGCCCGGGCTGGCCGACCACGGCTGCTCTTATCGCGAGCCCGGCGGATTTCTGCGACGCATGCGCGAGGACGAAGGCACGTGGCTCGGCCACGTGCTCGAGCACGTCGCGATCGAATTGCAGAACGTCGCGGGTGAAGAGGTCACATTCGGCAAGACGCGCAGCGCCGGCAAGCCCGGCGTCTACACGGTCGTCTACGAATACGCGCAACGCGACGAGGGCGTCGCCGCCGGCGATCTCGGCCTGCGGCTGTTGTGCTCGCTGCTGCCCGAGTCGCTGCGTCCCGCCGGATCGGTTCCCGAAGGCTGGACCTGGCCGGAAGCGCGCGACAATTTCATCCGCTTTGCCCAGCGTCGTGCGCTCGGCCCCTCGACCGCTTCGCTGGTGCGCGCTGCCGAAGGTCGCAGCATTCCCTGGCTGCGCCTCAACGATCAATCGCTGGTGCAGCTCGGTCACGGCAAATACCAGCAGCGTATCCAGGCAACCGTTTCCGGTCGCACGCCGCACATCGCCGTCGAACTTGCGAGCGACAAGGAAGAAACGAACAAAATACTTGCGTCGCTCGGTCTGCCGGTGCCGCGCCAGGAGCTGGTGCAGAGCGAGACACAGGCCGTGCGCGCGGCGAGCCGCATCGGCTTTCCCGTCGTCACCAAGCCGTACAACGGCAATCACGGTCGAGGGATCTCGATCCGCCTGACGACGGATGCGGAAGTCGCGCACGGCTTCAACGTCGCGAAGGAGCATTCGCGCTCGGTGATCGTCGAGTCGTTCCTCGAAGGCGACGATCATCGCCTGCTCGTCGTCAACGGCGAGCTCGTCGCAGCGACGCGGCGCACGCCGGGGCACGTCGTCGGCGACGGCGAGCACACGATCGTGCAGCTCATCGAGATCGTGAACCAGGATCCGCGCCGCGGCGTCGGCCACGAAAAAGTGTTGACGCGGCTCGAGCTCGACGGGCAGGCGGAGAAGATGCTGGAACGCGCCGGTCTCACGGCGCAGTCAGTGCCGGAGCGCGGCCGCGTCGTGTATCTGCGCTCCACGGCGAATCTCTCCACCGGCGGCACAGCGACCGACGTGACGGACGTCATTCATCCCGACAACCGCGACATGGCGGTGCGCGCGATTCGCGCGATCGGCCTCGACGTCGGCGGTGTCGATTTCCTGTCGACCAACATCGCCGAGAGCTACCGCACGATCGGCGGCGGTATCTGCGAGGTCAATGCGGCACCCGGATTCCGCATGCACGTGGCGCCCAGCGAGGGAACGCCGCGCGACGTCGCCGCGCCGGTGATCGACATGTTGTTCCCGCCCGGCGCGCCGTCGCGAGTCCCGATCGCCGCGATCACGGGTACGAACGGCAAGACGACGACGGCGCGCATGCTCGCGCACATCACGAAGATGGGCGGCTACACGCCGGGCCTGACGACGACCGACGGCGTGTACATCGACGGACAACGCACTGTGCAAGGCGACATGACTGGTCCGATGTCCGCACAGATGGTGCTGGCAGATCCGCAGATCGACATGGCCGTGCTCGAAACCGCGCGCGGCGGCTTGTTGCGCGCCGGCATGGGCGTGCGCCAGGTGAACGTCGGTGCAGTGTTGAACGTGCAATCCGATCACCTCGGCCTCAAGGGCATCGACACGCTGGAGCAGCTCGCGGAAGTCAAACGGGTCGTGATCGAAGTCGCGACCGATTGCGCCGTGCTGAACGCCGACGACCCGCTCGTGCTCAAGATGTCGGGTTACACCGAGGCCAAGAACATCTGCTACGTGACGATGAACCCGCAGCACACGCTCGTTCGCGAGCACATCCGTGCGGGCGGGCGCGCGTGCGCGCTCGAAGCTGGCGTCAACGGTCAGATGATCACGCTGTACGATCGCGGCAGCCACATTCCGCTGCTGTGGACGCATCTGATTCCCGCGACGCTCGAAGGTCGCGCGACTCACAACGTGCAGAACGCGATGTTCGCCGCGGCGATGGCGTTCTCGCTCGGCATCAAGCTCGACGCGATCCGCCAGGGTCTGCGCACGTTCGACACGACGTTCTTCCAGGCGCCGGGTCGCATGAACGTGTTCAACGAACATCCGTTCAAGGTGGTGTTCGACTACGGTCACAACGCGCATGCGGTTGCCGCGATGGCCGAGCTGGCCCAGCGGCTCGATGTGACGGGCAGGCGCATCGTCGTCGTCGCCGGGCCGGGCGATCGTCGCGACGAAGATCTGCACGCGATAGCCAAGGCCGTCGCCGGGCGCTTCGATCACTACATCTGCCGACGCGACGACAATTTGCGCGACCGCGGTCCGGACGAAGTGCCGCGCATGATCGCCACCGCGCTGGTCGCCGAAGGCGTGTCGAACAAGCAGATCTCCATCATTCCCGACGAGCAGGAAGCGATCGACGCGGCGCTGCACATGGGCCAACCCGGCGACCTGCTGCTGGTCTTTGCCGACGCGCTGGTGCGCTCGTGGAAGCAGATCACGAAATTCCGTCCGGCCGGCGCGCCGGAGCCGCAAGCGCGGCCCGTCGCGCCGCCGCCCCCACCCACGACCTCCGAGACGGCGTCGGAGCCGCCACCGTTCACGAGCCTCGAAGGTCTGCTGCGCGACGAACGTGGCATTCGCCTCGCGCCGGAGGTCGATGACTGAGCGAACCGGCCGCATTGCCGTTCGACAGCTCGCGACGCCTGACCGGCAGCAACCTGTTCTTCGCTTCGACCGGCGCAGTCCTGGAGACAGTCGGAGTCGAAGTCGAAGCGGCGTTGCTGGCCGAGTGGCGCAGCCGCGTCGTGCGTGCGCGCGCGTCATTGCGCTGGCCGGATGCATCGATCGTCGCGCGTCAGCACGCGGCCGGAACGTCGCTCGCGACGGCGGCGCCGCTCGATCTGCTGTTCACGGCGACCGAGATCAATGAATGGGCCTTCTGCGCGGCGCTCTTCGCAGCGGATCCAGCTCGCTGGCGTCGCCTCGAAGATGCGCTCGTCGAGGCGGCGCGGCTCGCCGCAGAACAATCTTCCATGTCCGCGGCGTTTGCAGTGGCCCCGCCGGTCATTGACGAGCAAGCTGCTCTTGCGCGGTTCGCGAAGCTGTCGAGTATCGAAGCCTCGCCGCGATTGCGTGCTCTGGTCGCTGCCGCCGACTCGCGCGCGTTGTCGTATCTCGCGGATGACGATTGCCTGACCGTCGGCTCCGGCGCCGGCGGTCGAACGTGGCCGCTCGATGGTTTGCCGGACGCGGAGCAAGTGCCGTGGAGCGAGCTGCGCAATGTTCCGACTGCGGTCGTCACCGGCTCGAACGGCAAGACGACGACGGTGCGATTGCTCGCCGCGTGTGTGCGAGCGCACGGCTGGCGCGACGGCTACAACTGCACCGACGGCTTGTTCGTCGCCGGCGAGCAGATCGAGCGCGGCGACTACTCCGGCCCCGTCGGTACTCGCACGATCCTGCGCGACACGCGCGTGCAGGCGGCGATTCTCGAGACCGCGCGCGGCGGAATCCTGCGGCGTGGGCTCGCACTGCGCCGAGCGCGCGTCGCCGTCGTCACGAACATCACGGCCGATCATTTCGGCGAGTACGGCATCGACGACCTTGCAGGACTCGCCGACACCAAGCTGGTCGTCGCCAGCACGATCGACGACCGCGGCCTGCTCGTGCTGAATGCCGACGACGCGCTCCTGCGATCACGCGTCGATCAGTTCGCCTGTCCGCTAGGCTGGTTCTCGCGCAACTACGACGATGCGTTGCTGCTCTCGCATCGCATGAAGGGCGGCTCGACCAGCGGCGTGCGCAACGGGCGGCTCATCGCGAGCTGGGCGCGCGACAGCGCGGCCGAGGAATTCGACCTCGGCGCCGTGGCCGACATGCCGCTCACGGTCGATGGCACCGCCGACTACAACGTGCAGAACATCGCCGGCGTCGCGCTCGCGGCGCTCGGTCTCGGCATTCCCGCGGCGACGGTCGCCACGGTGCTGGCACGATTCGGTGCGGACCCGACCGACAATCCCGGCCGGCTGATGCGCTACGAGTATCGCGGCGCGCAGGTGCTCATCGACTACGCGCACAATCCCGACGGACTGCGAGGCTTGATGGACGTCGCGACGCGCCTGCGCCGCAGTGGACGTATCGCGTTATTGCTCGGTCAGGCTGGCAACCGCTCGAACGCGGATATCGAAGAGCTGGCCGCGACGGCGGCGCGCTTCCGGCCGGACTTCGTCGTGGTCAAGGAAACGGAGGCCTACATGCGCGGCCGCGCGCCGGGCGAAGTGCCGGCGATTCTGCGCGCTGCGCTGCTACGCGCAGGCTTGCTGGAAACGGCGATTGAAGTGCACTTGAGCGAGCTCGGCGCGGTGAACCGCGCGCTCGCATGGGCGCGGCCGGGCGATGTGGTGGTGATGCCGGTCCACGATCGCGCCGTTCGCGACCAGGTGCTGACACTGCTCGGTCAGTAGACGTCGAGGTCGTGTCCGCTGACCCAGCGTCCCTTGTAGAGCTCGTTCATTTCCTGGATGACTTCCGATTCGGGCGCCGGTGCGCCGCCGCGGGGATTCGCGCGGTGGTATAGGACCAACAGTCCCGGCCGCGCCTTCGTGGCGAGCTCAGCCAGCTGCTTGGTGGAAGTGTGATGACGCAGTCGATACTGCTGCCATCGCGGCTCGGCGCGCGCGTACGAAGCCAGGCTGTAATGCTCGTGCACGAGGATATCGCAGCCGTTGCAGGCACTCACGATGTTGTCCGTCGGGCTCGTGTCGCCTGAAATGACGATCACTCGATCCGGCGTCTGGAAGCGGTAGCCGTAAGCCGCCAGGTCGCCGTGCGGGACGTTGAATGCCGTCACCGCGACCTTCGCGTCCCGGTACACGACGCCGGGCTGAATTTCGTGCGCCTCGACGAACGTGAATTTCTCGCCGCGTTCCTGCATGCGGTTGTCGAGATCGACGCGATACGCGGCCAGCACATGCTCCGTCATGTCCTTCAGTCCACGTGGGCCATACACCTGCAGCGGCGAGTCTCGCCCGGCAATCCACGGCGTGAGGATGAGATCCATATATCCCATCGTGTGATCGGCGTGCAGATGCGTGACGAACGCGACCTGCAGATTGGCGACGCGCAGTCCGCTCACGCCTTTCGCGACTGCGGCCGCCGCGCGTCGCACGACTCCGGCGCCGAAGTCGATGAGATAAGGGGTGTCGTCTACGACAATCGCCGTCGCAGGCCCCGATCGTTCGGGATCGGCGGCCGGGGTGCCGGTGCCGAGCAGCACGACCTGCGTTCGTGCAGGCTTCTGCGGGGAGCCTTCTGCGGCGTGCATCGTCGCTGTCGGCACCGCGCAGAGCATGGCGGCGACCAACAGCCCGCGATTCTGCGCGCTCATCGCTGCAGCAGCGGTGGCAAGATGTTGCTCCACGTCTCGGTGAGCACATCGTTGCCGCTCTGGAGAAAGCCGCGCAGCTCGGTCGGCTCGTTGCGGTTGAGCTGCTTCACGACCACCGTCATGCGCCACGCGCCAGTCGCTTCGACGCGATAGGCGTTGCTTTCCTGGATCTGTCCGTTCGCCGGCGCGGTCACCACAGCCTTCACTGCCGCGTCGGCGGGCAACGCGGCGAGCGAAGGACCGGTGAAGTCGATGACGTACTGCTGCTCATCTTCCGCGAGATCGGCGTAGCCGCGGCCGACGCGCGTCTGCAGTGCCCACGCGCCCGGCGGGTGCTGTTCCTGCTGCGCGCCTTGCCAGTGCAAGCGATACGTGAAGTCGAACGGCTGCCCCGGTGCCGGCGTATCGCGCGGCACCCAGTACACGACGATGTTGTCGTTGGTCTCGTCGGGCGTGTTGAGCTGCATGAGCTCGACCCGGCCCGGCGCCCAGGTGCCGGTCGGCTCGACCCATGCGCTCGGCCGCAGCTCGTAGCGTGCCTCGCCGTCCTCGTAGTTGCGGAAGTCGCGGTCACGCTGCATGAGGCCGAAGCCGCGCACCGTCTGCATCGAGAACGATGTCGTCAACGTCTGCCGCGGATTGACCAGCGGTCGCCAGATCCATTCGCCGTCGCCGGTGGCCACCATCAGGCCGTCCGAGTCGTGCACCTCGGGCCGGAAATCCGTGCGATGCGGCTGGTTCTCGCCGAAGAAGAACATGCTGGTGAGCGGTGCGATGCCGAGCGTCGCGACGCTCGCGCGCAGGAAGATGCGCCCGTGCACATCCATCACCGTCTCGCTGCCGGGATGCACGTCGAACTGATAAGCCCCGGTCGCGCGCGGCGAATCGAGCAGCGCGTAGATCGTCAGCGTCGTCGCATCGGTCGAGGGTTTGACGAGCCAGAATCTCGTGAAGTCAGGAAACTCTTCGCCCTGTCCGCCGACCGTGTCGATCGCTAGTCCGCGCGCCGACAGGCCGTAACGCTGGCCGGCGCCGAGCGCGCGAAAGTAGCTCGCACCGAGGAACACGACGAGCTCGTCCTTGTACGTGCCCGCATTCAGCGGGTAATGCGCACGGAAGCCGCCGAAGCCGAGATCGCCCCAGCTCTGCGGCGAGAGCTTGTTCTTGCCGAAGTCGAAGTCGCCGCTGCGGTAGGGGATGTGGCGCGTGCCTTGCGGGCTCACCTCCTCGATGCGCACCGAGCTCTGGGACTTTCCGAGGTGAAAGAACATGACTTCGAACGGCAGCTTCTCCGCCCGCCACAACGCGCGATCGGGGCGAAAGCGGATGTCGCGATACTGATCGTAGTTGAGCGCCTGCAGCTGCGCGGGGGCCTTGCGGCTGGAACTGCGATACGACTGCCGCGCCTGGAGCTGTGCCAGCTCAGCGACGTCGTCGAAGTCGAAAGCTGCCACCGCACCGGCGTGCAGGGCGACCAGGAGAATGCAGCAGCGCGCGAAACTCATTCGTATTGTCAGCGTCGATTCTCGTTGGGCCCGGCCAGCGGCCGGACGTATTGCACGAGGCTGATCAGCATCTTGCCGGGCTCTTCCCAGGGAATCATATGCGAGGAACGCTCGAACCACACCCCTTGCTTCGCCGGCGCGCTGAGCTGCGCGAGCCAGTCGGCCGTGGGTTGCGCCGGCGTCGTGTAATCGTGCCGGCCCAAGAACATGAACACCGGGATCGACATGGAGCGGATGCCTTTGTAGTCCACCTCGAGAAACTCGGGCAGCACCCGGCCGAGCGTGAAGACGTTACCTTGATCGACGGCGCACACGTCTGCCGCGGAGTATTCCGGCGAGAGCAGCGGCGCGTTGAAGAAGTACTGCGACTCGTCGCGATAGGCGGTGAGGCCGCCATAGAACTGCGCCCACTTGCGCGCGATGATGATGCGCTCGCGCGTGATCGGCTGGTCGCCGGGGTACGGCGCGATGCTCTGCATTTCCTTCACGGCCGCCGCATTGCCCTGCGCTTGCGCCTGCTGCAGCCCGTAGTCGAAGCTGATCCGCTCGTTGTCGTGCGTGTTGATGACCTGGCCGATGCCGACGTAGGCATGGAAGAGATCCGGTCGCTTCAGCGCGGCGCCGAGGCCGATCACCGTGCCCCAGCTATGCGCCATCAGGATCACCTTGCGCTGGCCGTAGCGCGTGCGAATGTGCTCGGCGACTTCGATCGCGTCGTCGATGTAGCGCGGGATGTGCAAAGTCGCGGCAACGGCGGCGGAGTGATCTTCGACGTAAGTCTTGCCGGCGCCGCGCTGATCGTAGTTCACGACGGTGAAGTACTCTTCCAGCGGCCGCTGGAATTGCCACAGCGTCGGGATCAGCGGCGAGGCCGGCCCGCCGTGCACGAACAGGATGATCGGGTTCGCTTTGTCCTGGCCGCGGACATTGAGCCACTGATCGATGCCGCCGATCTTCGTCTTGTACGACTCCTGGATTCCGTTCGGCGCGAGGATGCGCCCGAGGTCGGCAATGGTGTCGCGGGCTTTCTGATACGGCGCAATGTCGGGGCACTGCTGTGCGTGGGCGCCGGCGCTCGCCAGCGCCAGGATTGCGAGTAGAAACGCAGCCGCTCTCATTCCCTGCTCATCTCCAGCAGCTTGCCGACCGTGCGCCAGTTGCGTGCGGTCATGTCGACGCCGAGCAGGCGGCCTAGCTTCGCGGCGAGCTTGGAGATCCCGAAGCCCTCCGGCGTGTAGAAATAGAAGACCTTGCTCGTCAGCACGAACTGCTCGGACTTCGTCTTGAGCTCGTTCATGGCGTCGAGCTGCGCCGCCTTCGCCGGCTTCGCGAGGAAGAACAAGTGCAACGTCTTGGGCTCGGCATCGGCCTGCGGAAACGGATTGCCTGCTGCCGCACGCCGCAGCTCGGGCACGCTCAGGACGAAGGTGCTGGAATGGAAGCCGAAGTTCTTTTCGATGCAGCGCTCGATCTCATCGGTCAGGCGCGCGGCGGTTTTGGCGCTGCTGAATACGACATTGCCGCTCTGAATGTAGGTGCGGACGTTCTTCAGCCCGATGCCTTCGAGCGCAGTCGTGAGCTCGCGCATCGGCAGCGGCCGGATGCCGCCACCCACTCCTCGCAGCAAAGCGATCCAGGTCGCCATGCGCGGGGAGCTTTACTCCGGCGGTTCTTCGCCCGGGTGCTGATCTTCGAGCGGGTACGTCTGCGCCGGCTTCGGCTGCGACTGTTGCGACGTCGATGCGGCGGGCGCCACTTCGGCAGTCGTAGTCCGCGGAGCTGCCGTCGAGGCCGCGACGCCGGTGCTGGAGCGCTGCAAGGCAGCGATGAACTCACTGGATGGCGCCGGCGCTGCCGGTGCGTCCGTGCGGATGATGTCGCTCGCCAGGACCCCGGGCCGGCCGTAGAACGACTCGTTCGACTTGTGATCGATCGTCATCGCCGAGCCGTCGAGCGCCACGCCGGCGAACAGGCCCTGCGCGCGCGAGTACGAGTAAACCTGTGCGGTGAGTCCTACGTCCGTCGCGGCCGAGCTTTGCCGGCCGACCGGTCCGGCGGCCACCGACGCATCAGCGCCGAGCGTCACTTTGCCGCCGACGATGCCTTCGATGCTCTGCCGGGACGTGAACACCAGGACCACGTCCGTCGATTGCACGCCGACCTGGAAGCCGAAGCTGCCGCCGGTGAGGTTGACGAACACCGGGTTGCTCCATTGGCCGTTGTCCTTGCGGATGACCAGCACTCCCTTGCCGCGGCGGCCGCCGATGCCGAGGCCCACCTTGATCACCGCGGGAATCACTGCCACTGCGTGAGCGCGCTCGAGCAGCCACGTCGGAATGTTCTGTTCCGGCATCTGCACCAGCTCGGTGAGCACGCGCGTCGCAGTCGAGAGGCGCGCCTCCTGTCGCTCGCCTGCGACGGACGCGAGGCTGAACATGCAAGTGACCAGGCCGATCGCAACCTTTGAAAGAAAGCTACGCGTGTGCATCGCTGTCTAAAGCCCCCGTGACTTGACTCACGTTGAGACTTTAACAGAAGCGAGTTGTTCCGGTGCCTGTGAGTCAGGCCTTTGTCTGAGTCAACGCTCTTCCATCCGGAATTCGACGCGCACTGTCACGCGTCGCGGGTCGGTGGAGTCGAAGGGCTCGTACTTCCACTTGCGGACTGCGGCGAGCGCCGCGCGATTGAACATCGACCCGTTGCTGCTGCTCTCGACCCACGGGTCCAGCACAGTGCCCGCCGGCGTGACGGACATGCGCACGTTGACCCAGCCTTCCGCGCCATAGCGCAGCGCGTCCTCCGGATACTGCGGCCGCACCATGCGAACGAGCTTCGGAGTGGGTGGTGTCGCTGGCGCTGCCGCCGCCACGGGTGCTGCGACGACGGGTGCGGGCGGCAGCTCGACGACTTTCTCTCGACGAGCGACGGCGAGCTGTGCTTCTGCAGCCTGGATCTTCGCAGCGAGCTGCTGCTGCGCCTTCGCGAGTTCCTGTCGGTCGCGCTTCAGCGCTTCGGCCGCCTTCGCATTGGCACGAGCTTGCGCCTCGACGTTCTGCTGCTGCGTTGCCGGGGCCGGCGCTGCCTTCGCCGGCTGCGCGCGTGCCGCCACACTCGCCGCAAGTTTTTCCTGCGCGGTCTGGAGCTGCGCCTGGAGCTGCTTGAGCTGCCGATGCTCTGGCCGCAGGCGCCGGACGCTATCGAGCGCGACGATGGCCGCGGCCACCTGCCCGCGAGCGATCGCCATGGCGGCTTGGGCGGCGAAGCGATCTGCGACCTGGTCGATGCCCTGCCGCGCGGCCGTGTTGGCCGGGTCGAGCGCGAGCACGGTGTTGTAGTAGTCGAGCGCGCTCTGACCGCGCGGCTCGAACGTGTGACCTTCGCGGAGCGCGCGCTGAGCGGCTGCGAGATTGCTGGCGATGACGGCCTGCACATCGATGACGGGCGTGCGGTCGGTCGCGATCCACCCCATCACGCCGGCGCCGATGATCAGCGCGGCGACTACCGCGATCCACGACGGACGCGGCAGATCCATGCGCCCCGAAGGGGTCGACGTCGCGACCGAAGATGCCGGAGCGACGACCTCGGCGGGCGAGAGTCGTGGCCGGACTTCCGTCAGGTCGTTGGCGGCATGACGTTGCAGCTCGACCAGCGTGACTGCCGGTTCCGGCTGCTCGGCCAGCGGTACCGGCGTGGCCGGACCCTGCATCGTGCGGTGCTGCTGAACGGCAGACTTGAGAACGGTCTGTGCGAGCGACGGCGCAACAGGCTTGAGCATCAGCCGGTCCACGATGCCCGCGGACAGCAGGCTCATGAGGCCCTGCTGATCGCCGGGACTGCCGACGGCAACCACGACCAGCGCGGGCTCTGCCTCGCGCAGCCGCTCGGTCACGCGCCGCAGCGTGGAGTGGGAGGAAAGTTGATCGGTGATGAGGACGCCACAGCGTCCGTGGGTCGCGAGCTCGATGGCTTCTTCGACGGTGCTGGCCGTGGCGACCGGATGGTTCGCGGCGGCGGCGTCGTGGATCGCATCGGCGAGTGCTGCATCGTCGGTCAGAACCGCGATCGCCACGCCGAGGCTCGGGTCGACCTTTACCGGCTTCGAGCGCCGCGGACGTATTCGCGTGACAGCGAAATCGCCGGTGCGCTCGACGTCGTATCGGTCGCCAACGCTCATTGCGCAACGTTACTGGCGTTGCGCGGCCGCCGATATTGGACGGACGGCCGACGTGTGCGCGATTTAGGCGACGTGCTTCACAACTGCGGCAGTCGCATTGCGCTCGGCGACGTGCATGCCGAGTGCGCCCGTGGCAAGACCGGTGCTGACGATGAAAGCGGCGAGCAGCATGCAGACGGCGCGCTGGGCAGTGTTGCGATTCTGTTGGGTGGCGAACATGGCGGTCTCCTCGTTGATGTGGACACTTCGATCTCTGCAATCTCTCTATTGCAGGGGTCGTGCCAACTTCGCACGCGCGCTAAGTACCGGATTTAGAGGGAAATCTGCGGGGGCTCGCGCGGGACCTGGAATGTCCGGACGCGTCCGCCGTCTCACCTGGAGTGTCCGGCGGTCAGGCCTGGACGACGGACAGGCCCAGTTTTCGATAGTCGGCGAGCGTTTTCCTCGGGATGTCTGCGTCCGCGACGATGCCGTCGACGTCTGCGAGCGCGCAAATCACGTAGGGCGACGCGGTGCCGATCTTTTCTGCGCTCGCGAGCACGTGCGTTTCGGCGGCACTCGTCATCAGCGCCCGCTTCATGTGCGATTCCTCGAGGTCGCCGGTGCTCAGCCCCGCCTTCGGGTGAATGCCGGTGACGCCCATGAAGTACAGATCTGCGTGAATGCGTGCGACAGCTTCGACCGCTGCTGCGCCAACAGTGACGACCGAATGTTTGAAGAGACGGCCGCCGAGCAGGATGACTTCGATCGCGGGATGCTCGACGAGCGCGACGGCGATCGTCGGGCTGTGCGTGACGACCGTGGCACGCAAGTCGTGCGGCAGATGTCGCGCGATCTGCAGCGTCGTCGTGCCGCCATCGAGTATCACGACCTGGTCGCGCTGGATCAGCTTCGCGGCCGCACGGCCGATCGCCACCTTCGCATCGGACGCAATCTGCTGGCGGCCGGCGAAATCGACGACGGCCGGCGAAGAGGGCAGGGCACCGCCGTGCACGCGTTGCAGCCGCCCCGCTGCCGCCAGCTCGCGCAAGTCGCGGCGAATGGTGTCTTCCGAGAGCTCCAGCTCGCGACTGACATCCTTGGCGACGACCTGGCCCTGCGTCTGCAGGACCTTCAGCAGGTACTCCTTGCGCTGGCTGGCGAGCATATCGGCACTATGCACGAATTTTCTTGACTGTGCACGTTTTTGCACGGTAGCCTTTTTCCATGCAAGACCACGTCGAAGTGCTGAAGACCGAGGTGCTGTCCGACAACTGGTACGTGCTGCGCAAGGTGACCTTCCGCCTGCGCAAGCGCGATGGCAGTTGGGAAACGCAGAGTCGCGAAGCCTACGATCGCGGCAACGGCGCGACCATCCTGCTTTACGATTCGGCGCGCCGCACTGTCGTGCTGACGAGGCAATTCCGCTTGCCGACGTATGTGAATGGCAATGCCTCGGGCATGCTGATCGAGGCGTGCGCGGGGCTGCTGGACGCAGACGAGCCGGAAACCTGCATCGCGCGCGAGGCGTTCGAGGAGACCGGTTATGAGATCCGCAACCCGCGCAAGGTGATGCAGGCGTACATGTCCCCCGGCTCGGTGACGGAAATCCTGCACTTCTTCGTGGCAGAGTATTCCCGCGCGCAGCGCACGAGCGAGGGCGGCGGCGTCGAAGAGGAGGACATCGAAGTGATGGAGCTGTCGTTCGACGACGCACTCGGC
>Ga0209382_10000625_pt1 | contig 57734 bp, 52 predicted proteins | sample SoiMetdeltSBSDD5_FD_187599 | JGI IMG/M metagenome (GOLD analysis project Ga0209382, IMG submission 187599) | Bulk soil microbial communities from a Populus tree surrounding site in Tennessee, USA - Soil MetaG P. deltoides SBSDD5 (SPAdes) (version 2) | ecosystem: Environmental > Terrestrial >...
ACCACGTAGCTGGTGCGAGCGACCACCTGGCGCGCCCGACTCCGGTAGCAGTGTCCCTGGCAGCGCCTCCGCAGCATCCTGCGCATGCGCCCGAGGCCCGGCACAGCCGTGTTTGGGAAGAATCACCAGCGCGAAATCACGTCTCGATACCAGAACCGGGGCCTTACGGCCCCTCTCGGGCCCAGCGGACATCATCGCCGTGCACCTTCATGCATAGAGCAGGCTAGACCAGCTCGAGCCCGGGAAGGGGGCGGGGGATTGATCTACAATGGCTCGCGCCGGGAGCCAAGGAGGCGAGGCCGTGCACTTCGGGATCTTCGTCGAGGAGATGCGCCAGGGGGCGAGCCAGGCCGCCGCGTTCCGCGACGTCTTCGAGCTGGCCGACCGGGCCGAGACGCTGGGCGCCGACTGCGTGTGGCTGGGGGAGATCCACTTCACGCCGGTCCGCTCGGTCATCTCGGCCTCGCTGCAGGTCGCCAGCGCCATCGCCACTCGCACCCGGCGCCTGCGCGTCGGCACCGCCGTGCAGGTCCTGCCGCTGAACCATCCGCTGCGCATCGCCGAGGAGGTGGCGACGCTCGATCACATCAGCCAGGGGCGGCTGGAGTTCGGCATCGGCCGCAGCGGCGTCGTGCGCACCTACGACATCTACGGCGTGCCGTACGGCGAGAGCCAGTCCCGCTTCCGCGAGGCGCTGGAGATCATCCGCCTGGGCTGGACGGGCGAGCCGTTCAGCTACGAGGGCCAGTTCTATCGCGTGCAGAACGCCACCGTGGTGCCCCGCCCCTATCAGGTGCCGCACCCGCCGATCCGCATGGCCACGACCAGCGACGAGACCTTCCCGGCCGCCGGCCGGATGGGCCTGCCGATCTTCATCGGCCTGCGCACGACCGAGATTCCCGACCTGCAGGCCCAGCTGGCGCCGTACCGGCAGGCGTGGCGCGAGGCCGGGCACGCCGGCGAGCCGAGCGTGTACCTGCGCATCCCCGTGTACGTCTCCACGACGGAGCGCGGCGCGGTGGAGGAGCCGCGCGCCAGCCTCACCGCGTTCTTCGCCCGCCAGAGCGAGCTGGCCCGGGCGGCGGTCGGCCGCGCCGGGGCCGGCCCCGCCGACCGCCGGCGCATGCAGGCCGAGCGGATGGCGAGCCTGTCCTACGAGGACATCCTGGCCAAAAAGGTCGCCTTCGGCACCCCCGCCCGCGTGATCGACCGCCTCGCGCAGCTGCGCGAGGAGCTGGGGCTGGACGGCATCGTGGCCGAGCTGAATCCCGGCGGGCTCATCCCGCCCGAGCTGGAGACGCGAAGCCTGCAGCTCCTGACGGGCGAGGTGCTGCCGGCCTTCAAGTGAGCCGCTCTCGCGGAGGAGTCCCGACATGTCCACCGTCCCGCCGCTGATCCTCTCGTCCGACTCGCACGTCTTCGAGCCGCCCGACCTGTGGCAGACGCGCATCGACCGCGCGTTCCGCGGTCGGGCGCCGCGCATCCAGCGGATCGACGGCGCCGACCAGATCGTCGTCGAGGCCGACCAGGTCCTGTCGGGCATCGGGCTCATCTCGAACGCCGGCGCCCGCTTCGAGGCGCCCGAGACCATCTCCGGCAACGCGCGCTTCGAGGACGTGCACCGCGGCGGCTACGATCCCCACCAGCACCTGGCCGACATGCGGCTGGACGGCGTGGCCGGCGAGGTGCTGTACCCCTCGCAGGGGCTGTTCTATTTCCGGGTGGCCGATCCGGCGCTGATGTCCGCGATCTTCCGGGCGTACAACGACTGGCTGGCCGAGTTCTGCCGCACGGACCCGGCCCGGCTCAAGGGCATCGCGATGATCAACCTGGACGACGTGGGTCCCGCCATCGGGGAGCTGGAGCGGGCGGCGCGCCTCGGCCTGGCCGGCGCCATGATCACCGAGTATCCGCTCGAGGACCGGCGCTACGACCGGCCCGAGTACGAGCCGTTCTGGGCCGCGGCCGAGGCACTGGGCATGCCGCTGAGCCTGCACACGGCGACGCGCCGGCAGGGCAAGATCCGCGGCGCCGGCGCCAAGACGCTGCGCGACGCGAGCAGTCGCGCCACCAAGGCCTTCTACCCGGCGCTGTCGATGTGCGACATGATCTTCTCCGGCGTCTTCGAGCGCCATCCGAAGCTCACGCTGGCCATCGTGGAGTTCGAGCTCTCGTGGGCGCCCCACCTGCTCACCACCATGGACTACACGTACCGCGAGCGGCACGAGGAGGCGATCTACCGCTTCCAGGACGGCCTGCGTCCGAGGGACTTCTTCCACCGCAACGTGGTGCTGAGCTTCCAGGAGGATGCCGTCGGGATCCGCCTGCGCGACGTGATCGGCGTGGACAACATGATGTGGGGCTCGGACTACCCGCACAGCGAGTCGACCTTCCCGCGCTCGCGCAAGATCCTGGCCGAGATCCTGGCCGGCGTGTCGGAGGACGAGCAGGCGCGGATCGTCGGCGGCACCACCGCCCGCGTCTACCGCTTCGACGTTGCCCGTCTCACGCGCGAGTAGCGCGATGCTTGCAACGCGAACCGGGGACCGGGCGCGGCCGCGGACGCCGTAGGACGCCATGCTGGAAGAGCCGACATCGCTGCGGATCGAGGATCCCGGGGTGCGGGCGCTGTTCACCGAGGCCGCGCGGTTCCAGTCGTGGCTGGACGTGGAGGCGGCGCTGGCGCAGGCGCAGGCGGAGCTGGGTATCATTCCCGCCGCCGCCGCCGGCGAGATCACCCGCAAGGCCCACCTGAAGTATCTGGACCTGGCCGCGGTGCGGGCGGGGCTGGCCAAGACCGGGCATCCGCTCGTCCCGCTCGTGTGGGCACTGGACCAGGCCTGCGACGGCGACGCCGGCGGGTACGTGCACTGGGGCGCGACGACCCAGAACATCACCCAGACGGGCCAGCTGCTGCAGGTGCGGCGGGCCCACGCGATCTTCCTGCGCCAGCTCACCGCCATCCTCACCACGCTCGCCGACCTGGCCGAGCGCACGAAGGACGTGCTGCTGCCCGGACGCACCCACGGGCAGCACGCGGTGCCGGCGACGTTCGGCTTCAAGGTCGCCGTGTGGATCGACGAGCTGGGCCGCCACGTCGAGCGGCTGCGCGGCTGCGAGGACCGCGTGTTCGTGGCCATGCTGGGCGGCGGCGCGGGCACGCTGGCCTCGCTGGGCGAGGCGGGTCTCGCGACCCAGGGGAAGCTGGCCGCGCGCCTGCACATGCGCCCCATGCCGGTGCCCGCGCGCACCATCGGCGACCACCAGGCCGAGTACGTCCTGCTGCTGGGGATGCTGGCGGCGACGTGCAGCAAGATCGGCCGCGAGATCTACACGCTCATGAAGCAGGAGTTCGGCGAGGTCGAGGAGCCGGTGCCCCCCGGCACGGTGGGGAGCAGCACCATGCCCCAGAAGCGGAATCCCAAGCTGTCACAGGACATCGTCGCCGCGGCCGCGGAGATCCGGGCGCTGGTGCCGCTGGCGCTGGAGGCCATGCAGACCGAGCACGAGGCCGACCGCACGACGAGCATCATGATGAGCCGGGCCGTCGTGCAAGCCTGCGAGCTGACCGGCGACGTGCTGCAGCGGATGATCGCCCTCTTCGAGGGCCTGCAGGTCTTCCCCGAGCGCATGCGGGCGAACCTCGACCTCTCGGGCGGGCTCATCATGGCCGAGGCGCTCATGCTCGAGCTGGGCAGGCAGATCGGCCGGCAGCGCGCCCACGACGCGGTCTACGAGGCGGCCCAAGCCTCGGTCACCCAGTCGCGCCCCTTCCGCGAGATGCTGGCGGCCGACCCGCACGTCAGCGCCGGCCTCACGCCGGCCCAGATCGAGGCGCTGCTCGATCCCGCGCACTACGCCGGACTCTGCAGCCGGTTCGCCGAGCGCGGCGCCGCCACGGCGCGCCGGCTCGCCGCCTCGCTGAGGCAGGCCGGAGCCGGGGGGGCGGGATGATCGTCGACATCCACGCCCACTACTTTCCCGCGGCGTACAACGACGCGCTCCTGCGCATCGGCGGCCGCAGCCTGCCGGAGGCGGCGCGGCCGATCACCGCGCGTCCACTCCGGAACGACGATCCCTCGAGCGTCCCGGCGCGCCTGGAGCAGATGGACGAGGCCGACGTGCGGATGCAGGTGCTGTCGCCGGCGGCCAGCCCGCCCTATGCGGAGAAGGAGGCCGACGCCGTGGCGGCGGCGAGGCTCATCAACGACAGCTACGCGGAGCTGGCCGCGCGGTATCCGGGCCGGTTCTCGGCCGTGGTGTCGCTGCCGCTGCCCCACATCGACGCCTCGCTGCGGGAGATGGCGCGCGGGCTCGACGAGCTCGGCATGCTGGGCGTGTCGCTGACCTGCTCGTGCTTCGACCGCTCCACCGCCGAGGCCGAGTTCGAGCCGCTCTACGCCGAGATGAACCGCCGCCGCGCCGTGCTGAACTACCACCCGATCCAGAACGGGATCTGCTCGCCGCTGATCAACGACTACAAGTTCACCGTCTCGGTCGGCGCCTCGCTCGAGGACAGCGCCATCGTGCTCCACCTGATCGCCCGCCGCCTGCCCCAGCGCTATCCGGACATCACTTACGTCGTTCCCCATCTGGGCGGCATCATCCCCATGCAGCTGCAGCGCCTGGACAACCAGGCGCCGCGCCAGCACCCGGACCTGCCCGAGCCGCCCAGCGCGACGGCGCGCCGCTTCTACTACGACACGGTCGGCCACGGCTCTCACGCCGCGCTGCTCTGCGCGTGGAAGGCGTTCGGGGCCGATCACCTGGTCGCGGGCAGCGACTATCCCGTCCTGATGGCGTTCGAGACCTACCGCCAGACGTTCCACTACGTCCGGGAATGCGGCCTGCCGCCCGACGACGTCGACCGGATCCTCAACCACAACGCCCAGCGAGTCCTCGGGCTGGAGCGCTGACGTCGGCGACGGCCGCGCCGCAGCCGTCGGGACGGGGTGCCGGGCGCCGGGCTACAGCGCCGTGTAGCCGCCGTCGACGAGGAGGTCGCTGCCGGTCATGAAGGACGACGCGTCGCTGGCCAGGTAGACGGCGGCGCGTGCGATCTCGTCGGGCCGGCCGAGGCGCCCGAGTAGGTGCTTGGGTCCCATCATGGCCCGGGCCTCGTCCATGTCCTTCCAGCGGCGCAGCATGCGGCGGGTCTCGATCGCGCCCGGCGAGATCGTGTTGGCGCGGACGCCCTGGGCCGCGTGGTCGGCGGCCAGGACCTTGGCCAGCTGGATCAGCGCGCCCTTGGTCGCGCAGTAGGCCGGCCGCCCCGGCGAGGCGACCCGTCCCAGCTGGGAGGCCACGGGATGACGCTGCCGCCGCCGGGCGCGATCATGGCCGGCAGGCGGCCTTGGCCATCAGGAACGCGCCGGTGAGGTTGATCCGGATGACCCGGTCCCAGGCCGCCTCGTCCATCTCGAGGACGGTGGCCGCGCGGTCGCGCGTCCGATCCCGTTGGCGGCGCCGACGACGATCGCGATCTTCCGCTCGAGCGTGAACGCCGGGTCCGTCATCGCGGTCCTCCTGTCACCGGCGTCTCGCGCCGGCCGCGGTCTCGACGTACGATAGCGCAACCATCCGCGGCGGGAGGACGATCGTCACATGCTGCCGACCCACGGACGCTACGAGTACTCGAACATCACCGCGCGCCCCGACTACGCGTGGCCGGACGGCCGGCGGCTGGCCGTCTACGTGGCCCTCAACATCGAGGCCTTCGGCTTCGGCGTCGGCAAGGGGGCGGCCATCGCCCCGCCCGACCAGGCCCAGAGCCATAGCGTCTACAGCTGGCGCGACTACGGCAACCGCGTGGGCATCTGGCGGCTGTTCGAGCTGCTCGACGAGCTGGGCCTGCCGGCCGAGGCGCAGATGAACACGGCGGTCTACGAGATGGCCCCGGACATCCCCGAGCGGCTCCGCAAGCGCGGCGACGAGATCCTCGGCCACGGCGTCACGAACTCCGACGAGCAGGGCCACCTGAGCGAGGCGCAGGAGCGCGCGCTCATCGAGGGCGTCACCGCCACCATCGCGCGTCACGAGGGCGCGCCGCCGCTCGGCTGGATGAGCCCGTGGCTGTCCAACAGCGCGGCCACCATGGACCTGCTGCAGGAGGCCGGCTACCGCTACGTGATGGACTGGACGATGGACGATCAGCCGGTCTGGATCCGCACCCGGGCGGGCCGGCTGCTCGCGATGCCGTACCCCATCGAGGTGAACGACACGCGGGGCATCGTCTGGTACCGCTACACCGCCGACGAGTTCGCCGACATGATCGTCGACCAGTTCGACGAGATGCTGGCGCAGTCGGCGCGCCAGCCGCTCGTGTGCCCGATCTCGCTGCACCCGTTCGTCATCGGTCGGCCGTATCGCATCCGCCGCCTGCGGCGGGCGCTCGCCCACATCCTCGAGCATCGCGAGCGGGTCTGGCTGACGCGGCCGCGCGACATCTACGCCCACGTCGCCTCGCTCCCGGCCGGCATCGTGCCCGGCAGTCGCTGAGCCGTCGGGACGGCGGGCCGGGGTGAGGTCGCGCCCCGGCCGGCGGGCACGGCGCCGCTACGGGGCGGGGCCGTCCACGCGCCCGCCGCGCCGGCGCGCCTCGGCGGCGAGGACGTGGGCGAGCTGCTCGGGCGCGACCGGCTTCGTCAGGTGGGCGTCGAAGCCGGCCTCGAACGACCTCCGGCGGTCGTCAGCGCGCCCGTACCCGGTGATCGCGACCAGGATCGGCGCCGAGCCCCGCCGGGCCCGGATGCGCCGCGCCACCTCGTAGCCGTCCAGGCTGGGCAGGCCGATGTCGATGAGCACGATGTCGGGCTGCGTGTCCTCGGCGCGCGCCAGGCCGCTGAGACCGTCGGCGGCGTCGTCCACGCGATGCCCGTCCCGCTCGAGCAGCGTCCGCAGGCTCTGGCGCGCGTCGACGTTGTCCTCGATGAGCAGCACGGCCGAGGCGGGACAGCGCAGGCCGGCGCCGAAGGCCGCCGACGGCGCGGTCTCGGTCGGGCTCAGGGGCAGCCCGATCGTGAACTCGCTGCCGCGCCCGGGCCCGTCGCTGTGGACTTCCAGCCGGCCCCGATGCAGCCGGACCAGGCGGTGGGCCAGGGTCAGGCCGATGCCGAGCCCTCCCGAGGTGTGGGCCAGGGACTGATCGCCCTGCACGAACAGCTCGAAGATCCGCGGCAGCATCTCGGCCGCGATCCCGATGCCGGTGTCGCGAACGCGCAGCACCGCCTCTGAGCCCTCGCGCGACGCGATCAAGGTGATCCGGCCCTCGGGGGGCGTGTACTTCGAGGCGTTGTTCAGGACGTTCACGATGATCTGCTCGAGCCGGGTCGGATCGGCCTCGACGTAGAGGGGCGTGGCCGGCAGCTCCAGCGACACGCTCTGACGGCGCTCGTCGACGAGCGGCCGCGTCGTCTCCAGGGCACCGATGACGGCGCCGGCGATCGACACGGTCTCCAGCCGCAGGTCGATTCTCCCGCGCGTGATGCGGGAGACGTCGAGGAGGTCGTCGAGCAGCCGCGCGAGGTTGCCCGCCTGGCGGGCGACGATGCCGGCCGCGTGCTGCACGACGGCGCTCGACGCGTCGGGATGACGCAGCAGGGCGGCCGCCGTGACGATCGGCGCCAGCGGGTTGCGCAGCTCGTGGGCGAGCAGCGCCAGGAACTGGTCCTTGGCCCGGTTGGCCGCCTCGGCCTCGGCGCGAGCCGTCTGCTCCCGGGCGAAGAGCTGGACGTTCCGCATGGCCAGGGCCGCCTGATCGGCGAAGGCCTGGAGCAGGTCGATCTCGGCCCGGGAGAACGTCCGGACCTCGGGGTGGGCCGTCGAGATGGCCCCGATGATCTCTCCCTTGACCTGCAGGGGCACGGCCAGGACGGCGCGCAGGCCCGCCCCGGCCAGGCCGCGGCGGAACGTGTCGGGGAGGACCACGCTCGGCTCGTCGAGGATGTTCGACGTCCACAGCGCCCGGCGCTCGGCCACGGCGCGGCCGACGAGGCCCACCCCCGGCGGCAGCAGGTAGCCCGGCTTGAAGTTCTCCAGCCACGGGCCGGCGATGGCCACGCACGCCAGCGAACCGTCCGGCTCCAGCAGCCGCACCACGGAGGACTGCGCCTCGAACAGCGGCAGGATGCTCTCGGCAATGCGCTGCGCGACGGCCGAGATGTCGAGCGATTCGGTCAGGCTGCGGGCCACGCGGGCCAGCTCGTCGGCGTGCCGCCGGAGCCGCTCGCGCTCCTCCTCGGCGCGCTTGAGCACGGTGATGTCGGTGACGTGGGCCACGAAGCCGTGGACCCGCCCGTCGGCGTCGACGTCGGGGACGTAGGTGGCGCGCACGTAGCGCGGCTTGCCGTCGCCGTACGTGAGCCGGCTCTCGAAGGTGACGTGCTGCCCGGCCAGGGCGGCCCGCACGTGGGGCGCGATGGCCGCGTACACCGCCTCGCCGAGCACCTCGCGGAGGTGCCGGCCGACGATGGCGCCGGTGGGCAGACCGAACCACTGCTCGTAGGCGCCGTTGTTGAAGCGATAACGCTCGTCCGTGCCGACGTAGCCGATCAGGGCCGGCACGGCCTCGACGATGAACTCGAGTCGCGTGTGGCTGCGCATCGGGTGATCGAGCGCGCCCCCGCGCTCCGGTCGAGCCGGGGCGATCGTCGCGACCGCCGGCAATCTTACCTCCCGGACCCGCGAGTGTCGACATTTCAGAATCGCCGCGCGCGGGATCGGGTCCGACCCCTCCGCGGGCTAGCAGCAGCGCGGCGTGCCTCCGCGTACTTCACGCGCAGGCGCTCGCCGAAGAACTCGCGCGCCGTCTGCGGTCGGTGACCGCCGTCCGCCGCGCCGTGGAGCGCGCGCCACTCCTCCAGGTACCGCGGGTAGTCGTTCTCGCCCAGGAACTCGCCGACCCAGTAGCGGAGGCGCCGCCACCGGGTCGGCTCGTGCCGGGTCTTCCGGCAGCCGGAAAGTTGTGCCGGGCCCGGCGCCCGCCGCGCGGGCGGGCGCCGGGGTGTCAGCGGCTGAGGATCCGCTCGCCGACGATGAAGCGCTTGTTCGAGGTGTAGGGGCGTACCTCCGGCTTCCAGCGCCCGATGTCGGAGGTGTCGTTCCAGAGCTTCGACGTCGCCAGCTCGGCGCTCTGGATCTCGTACGCGCAGAGGTAGCGGGGCTCGCCGGCGGTGGCGGTGCGGTAGCGCACGGCGTTGACGCAGCCGGGAAGCTTCAGCAGCAGCGGCAGGTGCTCGCTGTCGTACAGCTCGTTGAACAGCGCCTCCCGGTGAGGCTCGACGTCCATCATCACCCAGTAGACGTACGGCGTGCTCCCGAGGAGCGCCGGGCTGCCGCCCACCCACTCGTAGCGGGCCAGGTGCCGGTTCATGGTGTGGGGCCGGATCTCGGTTGGCCACCGGCCGGCCTCGCCGGCCGCCTTCCACGCCGCGCCGTCGAGCACGGCCAGACCGTCCAGCTCGTAGGCGGCGAGGTAACGCGAGTAGACGGGCGAGGGTTGCCGATAGCGCGCGGCCCGCCGCACGCCGGGCACGGCCCGGAGATTGGGGACGTGCTCGGTGTCGTAGACCTCGTTGAAGGCGGCCTCGTGGTCGTGGGCCACGTCCATCCGGACGAGAAACAGCGCGTGGGTGCTCATGCGGGCCTCCTGGCGCGCCTACTGTACCCGAACTCCCACGGGCGCGGCGTTCGGCGCGACGCGCGGCGCTTGACCGGCCGCCCGCCTGGGACTAGCGTGCCGCCATGACGATCCCGGCGCGCCGGCACCTGCTGGCGCTCGTCGTCGGCCTGCTGGCGGTCACGGGACGCGCGGACGCCTCGAGCATCCTCGACTACGTCACCTTCGACGGCATCGACTACATCCGGTGGGCGGAGGAGCCGGGCCGGGCCCTGACCTCGGCCGACCTCGCGCTGGAGTTCGCCACGGTCGAATGCGCGTTCGGCGACGGCGCCCGACCGTGCCCCTACGGACTCGACGCGGCGGCGGCCTTCCTGCCGGCCGGGACGCGGATGCACGCGGTGCGCGGCCACGCGACGAGCTTCCGCCTGGCCGCGGTGTGGAACGACCGGATCTTCCTCTATCAGGCCTGGCGCAACGCGCGCGCGAAGGTCGGCGCCGACCTCTTCGACCTCGCGGGCAAGGTCCAGGCCGTCGACGTGCAGCGCGGTGGGCTGACGCCCCCGGTCGAGCGACAGCCGGTGACGATCGCCGCCCGCGCGGACGTCGAGGCGCTGGTCGAGATGATCCGCCGCAGCCCGGTCCGGCGGCCCCAGGCCCACGCCGCCGGCGAGCCGCGGTACTGGCTGACGCTCTGGCTCAGCGACGGCACCACGCTGGGCCGCGCCTATTTCGTCGACACCGGCGAGCTGATGGGCGGCCTCGTGCTGCCGCCCCAGTTTCGCGCCGTCCTCGAGCGCTACCTGACGGAGTAGGCGGTCCGCCTACTCGAACATCAGGACGGTGCGCGCGACCTCGCCGGCCTTCATCGCGCGGAACGCCTCGTTGACGTCCTCGAGGCGGCCGCGGCGGGTGATCATCTCGTCGAGCTTCAGCCGCCCCTGACGATACAGCTCGACGTAGCGCGGCATGTCGACCTTGAAGCGGTTGGAGCCCATGCTGCAGCCCTGCACCTTCTTCTCGCGCAGGAACGAGGGACCGTCGAGCTCGATCTTCTGTCCGACGGGGATCATGCCGACGATCGTCGCCGTGCCGCCCGGGCGCAGACACTCGAAGGCCTGCTCGGCCGCCCGCTTCAGGCCGATCGCCTCGAACGCGTAGTCCACGCCGGGGCCGGTCAGCGCCCGGATGGCCTTGACCGGATCCTCCTTGGAGGCGTCCACGCCGTGGGTGGCTCCGAGCGCCTTGGCCGTCTCCAGCTTGTGGGCGACGACGTCGACCGCGATGATCATGCGGGCGCCGGCGATGGCCGCGCCCTGGATCGCCGCCAGCCCCACGCCGCCGGTGCCGTACACGGCGACGGTGGTGCCGGGCTCGACCCGCGCGGTGTTCAGCACGGCGCCCACGCCGGTCGTCACGCCGCAGCCGATCAGCGCCGCGCGGTCCAGCGGCATGTCGTCGCGCACCTTCACCAGGCCGCTGTCGTGCACGAGCATCTGCTCGGCGTAGCTCGACAGGTTGGCGAACTGGTTGACCGGGGCCCCCTGCCAGGTGAGCTTGGGCGGCTCGGTGCTGGCCCGCGTCGGCCGGCTCTGGCAGAGGTGCGTGCGGCCGGTCAGGCAGTACTCGCAATGGCCGCAGAACAGCGACAGGCAGGCGATGACGTGATCGCCCGGCTTGAACTCCTCCACGGCGGGGCCGACGGACTCCACCACGCCGGCCGCCTCGTGGCCGAGGATGGCCGGCGCCGCGAACGGGTAGAGGCCCTCGATGAAGTGCAGATCGCTGTGGCAGACCCCGCTGGCCACGGTGCGCACGAGGACCTCGCGACCGATGGGCTTGGCGATGTCGACGTTCTCGATGGTGAGCGGCTTGTGGGGCCCGTGGAAGACCGCAGCCTTCATGGTGTGCTCCTTTGACGAGGTGATCGACTCGACGCGAACGCCCGTCCGAGCCGGCGGGCGTCTGGCAGTGTAACCCACCCGGGCCGCGGTGTCCTTGTCGGCTCCGGAGCGGCACGTTACAGTACCCGCGATGCCGGCGGCCGATCCGTCCACCATCGACTACAAGACCCTCGTGCGGGACGATCGCATCCACGCCTCGCTCTACACCGATCCGCGGATCTTCGCCGACGAGATCGAGCGGATCTTCCACCGCGGGTGGGTCTTCGTCGGTCACGAGAGCGAGATCCCCGGCCCGGGCGACTTCGTCACGCGCCGGCTCGGTCGCGAGCCCGTCATCATGGTGCGCGGCAAGGACGGCGCCGTCGCCGTGCTCGTCAACCGGTGCATGCACCGGGGCACGCTGCTGTGCCCGGCCGATCGCGGCAGCGTCCGCACGTTCGCGTGCCCCTATCACGGCTGGACCTACGACCTCGGCGGCGACCTGCTCGGCGTGCCGTACCCGGGCGGCTACGAGGGGTTCGACAAGCGCGCTCACGGGCTGGCCCGGGCGGCGCGGGTGGCGGCCTATCGCGGATTCGTGTTCGCCAGCCTGAGCCCGTCGGGGCCGCCGCTGGCCGAGCACCTCGGCGCGGCCACCCGGCTCATCGACCGCTCCTGCGACCTGTCGCCCGTGGGAGAGGTCGCGCTGACGGCGGGCTGGGTGCGACACCGCTGCCCGGCGAACTGGAAGATGCTGCCCGAGAACGACAGCGACGGCTATCACCTGGGCTTCGTGCACGCCGCGCTGTTCAGGTCGGTCCGCACGCAGTACCAGCGCGTGGTCGGCGACGAGCGGTCGATCAAGGCCGTCATCCGCGACTGGGGCCGCGGCCACATCGAGATCGACTGGTCCCCCGGCTACCAGCTCCCGTTCGAGTGGCTCGGCAACGCCTCGGGCCCGGCCGTCGAGGAATACGTCGCGACGCTGGAGCGTCGCGACGGGCCCGAGGTCGCGCGTCGGCGCGTCACCCAGGGCCCCGCCCATGCCCTCATCTTCCCCAACCTGTTCCTGGGCGAGACCAACATCGCCATCGTGGAGCCGGTCGACGTCGAGGCGTGCGTGCACTGGCACACGCCGATGTTCCTCAAGGGCGTCCCCCAGTTCGACGATCGCCTGCTGCGGATGGCCGAGGCGGGCATGGGGCCGGCCTCGTTCCTGATGCCGGACGACCTGATCGTGGCCGCCCGCAACCAGGCCGGTCTGCATGCGCGCACGACCGAGTGGCTCCTGCTCGGCCGTGGCCTCAACCGCGAGCACGTCGACGCCGACGGGCGCGTCGTGTCCCACGTCACCGACGAGACGACCAATCGCGCGCTCTGGCATCACTACCGGGCGGTCATGACCGGCGCGTCGTGACGCTCGTGCGAGTCGACGACGGCGGGGGCCGCGCACCGTGGCCTCGGGCGCGCGCCCGCATGGCTCGCCGGTCGCGGCAAGCTCGCTCCGGACGGGGCGAGCGCGAGCCCCCCATCCCCCCGAGGGGGCTAGGCCGGAGTGAGTCGAATCGCCGATCGCGCGCTCGCCCCGTCCTGCGCTCGCGCACGCGACGACGGTTCGCCATGATGGCGCGCCCGAGGCCACGGTGCGCGGCCCCCGCCGTCGACGACTAGCACGAGGATCCTCCTCGCATCGCTTCGGCCTGATGGCCGCCGAGTCGGACGACACGGCCGTGGCGGAGTTCATCTACAGGGAGGCGCGGCTGGCGGATGAGGCGCGCTATGCGGAGTGGCTGGCGCTGTGGACCGAGGATGGCGTGTACTGGGTGCCGGCCACGACCGACCCCGCGGCCGATCCCGGCACGCACCTCTCGCACATCTACGACAACCGGGCGCGGATTGAGACGCGGGTCAGGCTGCTGCAGACCGGGGTGCGCCACAGCCAGGAGCCGGCCTCGCGCATGCGGCGGGTGGTCTCCAACATCGAGGTGGCGGCCGGCCAGGACGGCCAGCTCGTCGCCGGGTCGAACTTCGTCCTGGCCGAGCTGTCGGTGCAGGCGACGCACCAGCTGCACTGGTGGGTGGGGCGCACCACGCACCACCTGCGCCGCGTCGACGGCGCGCTCAGGATGAGCCGCAAGACGGTGGTGCTCGTGAACGCGGCCGAGCCGCTACCGAACCTCGCGTTCCTGATCTGACAGCGGCCGCCCCCGGCGGGCGATGAACTCCGGGAAGGCGGCCTCGGCCTTGGCGCCGCGGACGACCGTGGTCGTGTAGTTGCGCTCGTTCGCCCACTGCTCCTCGAGGCTGCGGCCCAGATCCTGGAGGAGCAGGGCCTTCACGCCCATCACGGCCTCGCGCCGGTTCTTGGCGATCAGGCCGGCCAGCCACAGGGTCTTGTCGCGCAGCTCGGCGCACGGGACGAGGTGGTTGAGCAGGCCGATCCGCTGGGCCTCCTGAGCCTCGACGATGCGGCCCGAGAAGAGCAGCTCCTTGGCGATGGGCCAGCCGACCTGGTTGGGCAGCGTCCAGGTGCTGTTGATGCGGCCGTAGGCGGCGGCCAGGAAGCGGAAGCTCGCGTGCTCGCAGCCGACGCGCATGTCGAGCGAGGAGGCGAGCACCCCGGCGCCGCCGTAGGCGAGGCCGTTGATCATCCCGATCGTGGGCTTGGGACAGGCGCTGATCTCGTAGCTGCCGCGGGCGCGGACGGTGCCACGGGCGTCCAGCTCGGCCTGCGTATACCGGCGGTCGTCCTCGCGCTGCTCGTGGATGTCGCCCCCGGCCGAGAACGCGCGGGTCCCGCTGCCGGTGACGACGATGCAGCCGACCTCGTCGTCGGCGCTCATGCGGGTGACGGCCTCGTGCAGCTCGAGGCTGAGCTGGTGGTTCATCGCGTTGAGCTGCTCGGGGCGGTTCAGGGTGAGGATCGCCACCCCCTGGGTCTTCTCGACGAGGACGTAGTGCGCCATCGCTCTGCCTCCTGCCCATGGCCTGCCCGCGGGACGCGGTGTAGCATACGCCGGCCGACGTACGACGAGGAGGATTCCATGGACTACGGCCTGTTCACGATGCCCTCGCACCCCCCCGAGCGCGGTCTCAACGACGGACACCAGTGGGACCTGCAGACGCTGCGCTGGGCGGACGAGCTGGGATTCAGCGAGGCCTGGATCGGCGAGCACCACACGGCGCCGTGGGAGCCGCACCCCGCGCCCGATCTGCTGGTGGCGCAGGCGCTGATGCAGACCACGCGCATGCGGATCGGGCCCGGCGGCTTCCTCATGCCCTACCACCATCCCGCCGAGCTGGCCAACCGGGTGGCGATGCTCGACCACCTCGCGCAGGGCCGGCTCAACTTCGGGGTGGCGGCCAGCGGCCTGCCGAGCGACTGGGCCATGTTCAACGTGGACGGCAACTCGGGCCAGCACCGCGAGATGACGCGGGAGGCGCTCGACATCGTGCTGCGCCTGTGGGGCGACGAGGCCGAGTTCGACTACAAGGGCAAGTACTGGCACGTCACCAAGACGGGCACGATGCTCGACACGCTGCGCCCGCACATCATGCCGCTGCAGCGCCCGCATCCGCCGATCGGCGTGGCCGGTGTGAGCAAGGGCTCCGACACCCTGAAGCTGGCCGGCGAGCGCGGGTTCTGGCCGATGAGCCTCAACCTGAACCCGGCCTACGTGGCCAGCCACTGGGAGTCGGTCGAGATCGGCGCCGCCCGCAGCGGGCGCACGCCGAAGCGGGCCGACTGGCGGCTCGTGCGCGAGATCTTCGTGGCCGACACCGACGCCGAGGCCCTGCGGCTGTCGGCCGGCTCGATGATGGGCCGCATGATGCAGGAGTACTTCCTGCCGCTGCTGGCCTCCTTCGGCTTCACGGAGTTCCTGAAGCACCGGCCGGACGTGCCAGACTCCGACGTCACGCCCGAGTACTGCGCGCGGCACAACTGGCTGGTGGGCTCGCCGGCCACCGTGGCCGACCGCCTGCACGCGATCTACGAGCAGGTGGGGGGCTTCGGCACGCTACTGCTCTTCTGCTTCGACTACGCCGACAACCCGCAGGCCTGGCGCCACTCGATGGAGCTGCTAGCCCGCGAGGTCATGCCGCGCTTCAAGACGTTCGTGCCGAAGTGACGGCGGCCGGGCCGGCCGGGGTCGAGGCCCGGCCGGTCAGCCGCTGGTGGCCGCCTGGCGGGTGGCGCCGCGCAGCGTCGCCTCGATGTCCTCCGCCAGGAACGGCTTGCGCAGCACCGGGAAGTGGCCCCTCTCGCAGATCGCCGCGTCGCGCTGGGCGAGCTCCATGCCGCTCATGATGACGACCTGGACGCTCGGCACGCGCTGGCGGACCTCGAGGGCGAGCGCGACACCGTCGCCGTCCGGCAGGAAGTAGTCGAACAGGACGCAATCCGGCTGCAGGCCGGCCAGCTGGCGAGAGGCCGCCGCCACGGAGTCGGCCAGCGCCACCCGGTAGCCCAGGCGCGTCAGCACCTCGCCGAGCCACTCCAGGATATCGGGGTTGTCGTCCACGACGACGACGAGGGGCCTGGCCGGTGTGCTCGGGGCCGGCTCCGCGCCGGCCGCCAGCGTCGGGCGCAGCGAGAGCGAGCCTCCCTCGGGGCTCGCGTCGATGTGCACGGTCGCACCCGGCGCGATCTGACCGGCCGCCACCATCGCCGCCAGGGGCTGCGTGAGGTGGCGGTGGATCGTGCGCTTGATCTCGCGCGCGCCGTAGACCGCGCTGGTCCCCACCTCGAGCAGGAAGCGCCGGGCCGCCGCGGTCATGTCGATCTCGAACGAGCGGCCGCCCAGCCGCGTGTGCACGTGCTGCTGGAGCTCGGCGACGTGCTGGTCGAGGATGGTCGCCAGGGCCGCGGCGTCGAGCGGCTGGTAGGTGATCACGACATCCAGACGGTTGACGAACTCCGGCGCGAACCGCTTGCGCACCGCCGTGAGGCCGATGTGCTCGAGCCGCCCGGCCTGCTCCTCGGGACTCGCCGTGGCCGGGCCCTGGAAGCCGAGACCGGGACGGATCTCGTCCATCATCTCGCGGGCGCCCAGGTTGCTCGTCAGGAAGATGAGGCTCTTGGAGAAGTCGACGGCGGAGCCGTCGCCGAGCTGCAGGGTGGCCTTGTCGAGGATGCCGAGCAGCAGCACGAGCACCGCCGGGGCCGCCTTCTCGATCTCGTCGAACAGCACGAGCGAGAGGTCGCACCCCGGCGTGGTGACGGCCGTCAGGCGGTGCTGGGTCAGCCGCGGCTGCGTCTCGCGATGGCCTATGTAGCCGGGCGGCGCGCCGACCAGCTTGGCGACCTCGTGGTCCGACTGGAATTCCCCGCAGTCGATCTTGAGCACGGCGGACGCGCTGCCGTGCAGCACCTCGGCCAGCGCCTCCACCGTGCGGGTCTTCCCGGTCCCGGTGGGACCGAGCAGGAGAAAAATGCCGACCGGGCGTCCCTCGGTGGCCAGACCGGCGCGGTGCATCTGCACGTAGGGAACGATGTGCTCCATCGCCTGCGGCTGCCCGACCACTTTTTCCGAGAGCAGGGCGGCCAGGCCGCGCGCCGGCTCGCCGGCTGGACCCTGGGGGGAAATGTCACCGCTCATCGGAGCGCCTCCACGCCCACGGTACACGAGATTGTCGTTGTATCGCTACCGGCCGTCGGGGGATGGTGGGAGAACTCGCGCCACACCGAGGGGCAGATCAAGGACGAAGGGCTGCAGTCCGCCATCCGGGCCATCAACCGCCAGCTCCAGGACGATTTCGCGGCATCCCGTTCGGGTTCGTGTTCACCGAGCTGTCGCAGGCGGCCGGCGAGAACTGGACGGTGACGCTGTCCCCCGAGGCGCTCGAGCTCGTCGGCGACAGCGAGGTGAAGGGACGACAAGTGGGCTGCGCGCCGGGCGGAGATCAAGGCGGCGGCGCAGGACGCGCGCCGGGCCGGCCGCCACCAGGTGGTCGGGACCGGCCGGAACGTCGGGCGCCTGCTGGCCCGCCGGACCGCGGGGGCCTGAGGGTGACCCGTATCGTGCGCTGAGCGCCGGCGGGCCAAACGGCGTAGGATCGGGCGCCGGAGGCGCTCATGCGACCGATCCTCGCCGTCCTGCTGCTGCTGACCGTTCTGGCCGGACCCGCCATCGCCGCGCCCGAGGGCACGCTCACCTGGGGGCTGCACGTCACGCTGGCGGCCAAGTGGCTCGACCCCGCCGACACCGAGGCCTTCATCAACCCGTTCATGGTGCTCTACGCGGTCCACGACGCGCTGGTGAAGCCGATGCCGGCCGGCGACACCACGCCGAGCCTGGCCGAGTCGTGGACGGTCTCGAAGGACGGCGCCACCTACGAGTTCGTGATCCGCAAGGGCGTCACGTTCCACAACGGCGACCCGGTGACCGCCGAGGACGTGAAGTTCTCCTTCGAGCGCTATCGCGGCGCCGCCGCCAAGCTGCTGAAGGACCGGGTCCGCGAGGTGCAGGTCGTCGATCCCGGACGCATCCGCTTCGTGCTCAAGGAGCCGTGGCCCGACTTCATGACCTTCTACGGCACCTCGGCGACCGGGGCCGCCTGGATCGTGCCCCGGCGCTACGTCGAGAAGGTCGGCGACGACGGCTTCCTGAAGGCGCCCGTCGGCGCCGGTCCCTACCGCGTCGTCAGCTTCACGCCCGGTGTCGATCTGGTCCTGGAGGCCTTCGAGGGCTACTGGCGCAAGGTGCCGTCGGTCAAGCGGCTGGTGTTCCGCAGCATGACCGACGAGACGACGCGGGCGGCGGCGCTGAAGGCGGGCGACGTCGACATCGTGTACCTGCTGAGCGGACCCACCGCGGAGGAGGTCAGGCGGACGCCGTCGCTGCGGCTGGTGGCGGCCAGGCCGCCCGGCGTGCCGTACCTCGACCTGCCCGAGCAGTGGGACCCGAAATCGCCATGGCACGACCGGCGCGTCCGCCTGGCCGCCAGCCACGCGCTCGACCGGAACGCGCTCAACCAGGCGGAGACGCTTGGCCTCTCGCGTCCCACCGGCGCGGTCATCCCGCGCGTGCTCGAGTTCTCCAGGTCCTACGACCCGCCGGCCCACGATCCCGCCCAGGCCAAGCGGTTGCTGGCCGAGGCGGGGTATCCCAACGGCTTCGACGCCGGTGACCTCACGCCGTTCCCGCCGTACTTCTCGCTGGCCGAGGCGATCGGCAACTATCTGCAGGCGGTCGGCGTGCGCACGCGCGTGCGCACGATGGAGCGCGCCGCCTTCCTCACCGCGTGGCGGGAGAAGAAGCTCAGGGGCGTCATCATGGGGCTGGGCGCGCCGGCCGGTAACGCGGCCACCCGCATCGAGGTGTACGTGACGAAGGGCGGCATCTACTCGTCCGGCGTGGTGCCCGAGATCGAGGACCTCTTCCAGCGCCAGGCCCGCGAGATGGACCGCCGCAAGCGCGAGGCGCTGCTACACCAGATCCAGCAGATCATGCACGACCGGGTGATGCACGTGCCGATCTACGAGCTGGCCTTCCTGTGGGGCGTGGGCCCGCGCGTGGAAGAGGCGTGCGTGGACCACATCAAGGGCTTCTCCTACTCGGCGCCCTACGAGGATCTCAAGCTGAAAGCGTCGGCCCGCTGACCGAGCTGGTGGCCGTTCGCGAGGGACCCGAGTCACACCGCGCCGTCGGCCGCCAGCGTGTCGATGTCGGCATCGCCATACCCGAGCTCGCGCAGGATCTCGCGTCGGTGCTGGCCGAGCAGGGGCGACGGCGTGATCGTCGTCGGCGAGGCCGAGAGCTTGACCGGATTGCCGACGGTGACGTAGCGGCCGCGCACGGGATGCTCGAGCCCGACGATCATCTCGCGCGCGTGCAGGTGCGGGTCGCTCAGGACCTCGCCGGTGTCCAGGCAGGCGCCGCAGGGCACCCCGGCCGCGGCCAGGATCCTCATCACCTCGTGCTTCGAGCGCTTCGACGTCCAGTCCTCCATCAGCGCGTCGACCTCGTCCTTGCGCTGCCAGCGCGCCTCGCCGGTCTCGTAGCGCGCGTCGCCGACCAGGTCCTCCCGGCCCATCGCGCGCAGCAGCGGGTGCCACATCTGCTGCTGCACGAAGACGAACACGTAGTCGTTCGGACCGCCGGGATGACAGCGGTACGTCGTGCCCGGCACCCCGGCGCCGAGCTGGTTGCCCGTCCGCGGCATCGGCCGGCCCAGCCGCTGGTGGTCACGGAGGCTGACGCGGATCAGGTTGACCACGGCGTCCTGCATCGAGACCTCGACCTGCTGGCCGCTTCCGGTGGCGTGACGCTGCAGGAGCGCGGCGAGGATGCCGATCACGCAGTGCATGCCCGTGCCGGAATCGCCGATCGAGGGCCACATGTAGGTCGGCGGCCCGTCGGCCACGCCGGTGACGCTCATCGCGCCCCCCATGGCCTGGGCGATCGGCTCGTAGCTCTTGTACCCCGCGTACGGCCCCCACGAGCCGAAGCCCTTGATGCTCGCGTACACCAGACGCGGATACCGCTGGCGCAGCGTCTCGTAGCCGAAGCCGAGGCGCTCGAGGACGCCGGGACCGAAGTTCTCGAGCAGCACGTCGGCCGTGGCGAGCAGGGCGTGGAAGATCTCCTTGCCGCGCGGGTGCTTGAGGTTGAGCGGCAGGCTCCGCTTGTTGGCGTTGAAGCTCAGGAAGAACAGGCTGTCGGCGTCGGGGCGATCGCGCAGGACCTGGCGGGCGGCGTCGCCCCGGTCCGGCTCCTCGACCTTGACGACGTCGGCGCCCAGCCAGGCCAGCATCTGGCCGCACGAGGGTCCTGCCTGGTTGTTGGTGAGATCGACGACCCGGATTCCGGTCAGCGCCTGGCTCATCGGTCCGCCCCCTTGTGGGCCCGATTCTAACGTGCTCGTCACATGGAACTGACTCCCGGCCCCGGGCCGGTCTAGAATCGGCACCCAGGGAGGCCGCCATGTCCGTGAAGACCCGTCAGATCGGCCCGTGCTTCGCCGCCGAGGTGGAAGGCGTCGACCTCGGCCGCCCGCTGTCTGCCGACGAGATCGCGGCCATCCACGCCGGCATGGACACCTACGCGGTCCTCGTCTTCCACGACCAGACGCTCGACGACGAGCAGCAGCTGGCCTACACGCGCAGCCTGGGCCCCCTCGAGCACGCCATCGGCACCAGCCTGCGCGCCCCCGACGAGTACCGGCTGCCGACGACCTTCGCTGACGTCTCCAACCTCGACCGGGACAACCAGGTCTTCCGTCGCGACGACCGGCGCCGCCTGTTCGCCATCGGTAACCGCCTGTGGCACTCGGACAGCTCGTTCAAGGCGGTCCCGGCCAAGTACTCGCTGCTACGGGCCGTGAGCGTGCCGTCCCGGGGCGGCAACACCGAGTTCGCCTACATGCCGGCCGCCTACGACGCGCTGGACGAGGAGGCGAAGCGCGAGGCCGAGGATCTCGTCTGCGAGCACTCGCAGATCTTCTCGCGCCAGCAGCTCGGCTTCACCGACTTCACCGACGAGGAGCGCGCGCGCTTCGCGCCGGTACGCCAGCGCCTGGTCCGCACGCACCCGGTGACCGGGCGCAAATCGCTCTATCTCTCGTCGCACGCCGGCTCCATCGTCGGCTGGCCGGTGCCGGAGGCGCGCGCCTTCCTGCGCGACCTCGTCGAGCACGCCACCCAGCGCCAGTTCGTCTACGCCCACCGCTGGCGCGTGGGCGACCTGGTGATGTGGGACAACCGCCAGACCATGCACCGGGCCCGGCCCTTCCCGGTCCACGAGCCGCGCGACATGCGCCGCACCACGCTGATGGGTGACGCGCCGACGGTGGCGCAGGTCGCCTGAGGAGCCTCCTCATGCTGATCGTCGACGCGCAGGTCCACATCTGGAGCGGCGGCAAGCCGACCAACGCCAATCATCGCCAGGTTGCGGCGTTCACCAAGGACGAGCTGCTGAAGGAGATGGACGCCGCCGGCGTGCACGCGGCCCTGATCCACCCGCCGACGTCCTGGGATCCCAGCGCCAACGACCTCGCCGTCGAGGCGGCGCGCCAGCACCCCGACCGGCTGGCCATCCTCGGCAACTTCCCGCTCGACCGGCCCGAGAGCCGGAGCCTCGTCGACGGCTGGAAGCAGCGTCCGGGCATGCTCGGGCTGCGCTTCACCTTCCTGCAGCCGCACCAGAAGACGTGGCCGACGGACGGCACCATCGACTGGCTGTGGCCGGCCGCCGAGCGCGCCGGACTGCCGGTCGCGCTGCTCGCCGCCGGCTTCCTTCCGAAGGTCGCCGAGGTCGCGCAGCGGCATCCGCGGCTGAAGCTCGTCATCGACCACCTCGGCCGGCCGTCGGGGACGAAGGACGACGCGGCCTGGGCCACCCTGCCGGAGATGCTGGCGCTGGCCAAGCATCCCAACGTCGCCATCAAGGCCACGGGCGCGCCGAGCTACTCCAGCGAGGCCTATCCCTACCGCAACATCCACGGTCACCTGCGCCGGATCTACGAGGCCTTCGGCCCCCAGCGGATGTTCTGGGGGACCGACATCACGCGCATGCCGTGCTCGTGGCGGCAGTGCGTGTCGATGTTCACCGAGGAGCTGCCCTGGCTGAACGGGCGCGATCTCGAGCTGGTCATGGGACGCGCCGTCTGCGACTGGCTCGGCTGGAACCTGCCGGCCCGATGAAGCAGGCGATCCTCGAGCGCTACGGGCCGCCCGAGGAGGGCGTGCGCTGCGTCGAGGCTCCCGACGTCGGCGCGCCGGCGGCCGGCGAGGTCGTCTTCGACGTGCTGGCCTTCCCGATCAACCCGGCCGACATCTCGATGTGCCGGGGCACGTATCGCTTGCGGCCGCCGCTGCCGGCCACCCCGGGCGCCGAGTGCATCGGCCGGGTCGCCGCCGTGGGCAGCGGCGTCGCCCACGTGCGCGCCGGCGATCTCGTCGTGAACCTGCAGCGGGAGAACTGGGCCCAGCGGCGGCGCGTCAAGGGCGACGACGTCATCCCGATCCCGCCGGAGATCGACCTGCTGCAGGGCGCGATGCTGCGCATCAACCCGCCCACGGCGCTCCTGCTGCTCACCGACATCGTCACGCTGCAGGCGGGGGACTGGGTCGTGCAGAACGTCGCCAACTCCGCGGTCGGCCGCCTGGTCATCCGGCTGGCTTGCGCGCGCGGGATCAGGACGGTCAACGTGGTCCGGCGGGAGTCCCTGTTCGACGAGCTCACCGCCCTCGGCGCCGACGTCTGCGCCGTCGACGGCCCCGACCTGGGCGAGACCGTGAAAGCGCGGACCGGCGACGCCCCGATACGCCTGGCTCTCGACGCCGTGTCGGGCCGGGCCACCGCGAGGCTGTCGGCGTGCCTGGCGGAGGGCGGCGTGGTCTGCAACTATGGCTCGATGAGCGGCGAGGACCCGGTCATGCCGCGAGGAGCGCTGACCGGGGGAGGTCAGTCGCTGGTGGGGTTCATCCTGGGTCGCGGACTCGCCAGGTACTCGCTGGCCCAGGTCCGGGCGCTCTACGCGGACCTGGCCCAGCAGGTGGCCAAGGGAATCTTGACGGCCCCGGTCGAGAAGGTTTATCCGATCGAGGACATCAAGGCCGCGCTGGCTCACGCCCAGCGCGGCGGTCGTGGCGGTAAAATCCTGGTGGCACCGAGCCGGTTGGAGGGAATGTGATGACGGCAGGACAGCAAGCGTGACGGCGCAGGGGCTCTCACGCGTGGCCGGTGGCGTGGCGCTCGTCGCGGTGCTCGTGATCGCCGGCCTGGTGGCGCGCTCCGCGCTGCGGGGGCCGGAGCCCGACTTCGTCCCCCAGCTCGCCGGCGGACCCGCGACCGGTGACATGACCGGCTACCTCGGCCGGATCGATCGGGCGGCGCACACGATCGACGTCACCGAGGATCTCGTCGGCCTTCGTCCGGTCAGCCTGGCCGTGACCGACGACACGGCGGTCACCGTGCGCGGCGCGCAGGGCACGCTGGCCGATCTCTCGAAGGACATGCCGGTTCGCGTGTTCTACGAGATGCGCCACGACGTCAAGCTCGCGACGGCGATCCAGGTCGTCGAGCCGCCGCCTGCCGCGCAGGTCGTCGCGACGCCGTCCGCCGCCACCGTGGCGGTCGGTCCCGCCGAGGCGCGGCCCTCCGAGCCGGCGCCCGTCATCGAGCCGCGGCCGCTCGCGGCGACTGCGCCGGTCGGCGACGCGCCGGTCGTCGGCGAGGCCAGGCCCGCCCCGGACCCGAAGCCCTCGGCGATGTCCACGGCCCCGAAGGCGACGCCCTCCGTGGCCGCGGCACCACCCACGAAGGTCTCGCGGCCGGTCGTCCCCACCGATACGGTGTCGCGACCCGCCGCGCCGCGCCGGCCGGCAGACACCGAGGCCACCGACGGCACCGCGGCGATCGACTGGCTCCTGGGCGGGGCGAGACGGCGCTGACGTCGAGCGTTCGCTTCGTGCCGGCGCCGGGCAGTGCATATAATCGCGGAGGCGTCCGAACGACGGCGGCACGGCGAGAGGGGGTGAACGAATGGCCAAGGGCAAGAGCATGCGCAAGGAAAAGAAGAAGCCCAAGCAGAAGAAGTAGCGCCGGATGGCCCGGTCGCTCCTGCTCAGCTGCGCGTCGGTCGGCAAGGCCTACGGCGCCCGGTCGCTCTTCGACGATCTGTCGTTCGGGTTGTTCGAGGGCGACCAGGCTGGCCTCGTCGGTCCCAACGGTTCCGGCAAGTCCACGCTCCTGAGGATCCTGGCCGGCGTCGAGACGCCGGATCGCGGCTCTCGCTCCCTGCGCGGAGGGCTCCGCGTGGGCTACGTGCCGCAGGATCCCGTGTTCGAGCCCGACATGACGGTCGCCGGCGTGATCACCGCGGCGCTGGCCGGCCTGGCGCCGGAGGACCGGTCCGGGCGGCTCGTGCGGACCCTGGGCCGCGCCGGGCTCGTGGAGCCCGCCGCCCTCGTCGACACGCTGTCCGGAGGCTGGAAGAAGCGCCTGGCCATCGCGCGGGAGCTGGCGGCCGAGCCCGACGTCCTGCTCATGGACGAGCCCACCAACCACCTGGACGTCGACGGCATCCTGTGGCTCGAGGGCCTGCTGAGGGATCGCGCGCGGGCCTGTCTCGTCGTCAGTCACGACCGCTACTTCCTCGAGCACGTGGCCACGCGCATGCTGGAGCTCGACCGGGTCCATCCCGGCGGGCTGTTCGAGTCCGAGGGTCGCTACAGCGACTTTCTCGTCCGTCGCGACGAGGCGCTTCGGGCCCAGGCGGCCTACCAGGACGCCCTGGCCAACACCGTGAGGCGGGAGATCGAGTGGCTACGGCGTGGGGCCAAGGCTCGTTCCACCAAGGCGCGTGGCCGCATCCGGGAGGCCGACCGGCTCATCGACGAGCTGGCCGAGGGCCAGGCCCGCCGCCGCACCGCCGCGGCGGAGATCGACTTCGCGTCGTCACAGCGCCGGACACGGCGGTTGCTGGCCGCTCGCGGTCTGACGAAGTCGCTCGGCGGCCGGCGGCTGATCAGCGACCTCGACCTCGTCGTGACGCCGGGCACCCGGGTCGGCGTGATCGGCCCCAACGGCAGCGGCAAGACGACGCTCCTCGATCTCCTGGTGGGCGCGCTGGCGCCGGACGCCGGGGCCATCGAGCGCGCCGAGGGGCTGCGCACGGTGCGATTCGAGCAGGAGCGCGGCGGGCTCGATCCCGCGCAGAGCCTGCGCCGGGCCCTGGCGCCCGAGGGGGATGCCGTCGTCTGGCAGGGCCGCAGCGTGCACGTGGCCTCGTGGGCCAAGCGGTTCCTGTTCCGTCCCGAGCAGCTCGAGGTGCCGGTGGGCCGCCTGTCGGGCGGCGAGCAGGCCCGGATCCTGATCGCCCGCCTCATGCGCGAGCCGGCCGACGTGCTCGTGCTCGACGAGCCCACCAACGATCTCGACATCCCGACGCTCGAGGTGCTGGAGGACAGCCTCGCCGAGTTCGACGGCGCCCTCCTGCTGGTCACGCACGATCGCCTCCTGCTCGAGCGTGTCTCCACGCTCATCCTCGCCCTCGACGGCGAGGGGGGCACGGCGACGTTCGCCGACTACGCCCAGTGGGAAGCCGCGCGATCGTCGATCGCGCCGGCTCCGCGGAAGGCGGCGCCGGCGCCGGCCCGCGAGCGCCCCCGCTCCCGCCGGCTGGGGTATCGCGAGCAGCGGGAGTGGGACGGCATGGAGCAGGCGATCCTGGACGCCGAGCGCGTCGCCGACGCCTGTCGACGCGAGGCCGAGGACCCCGCCATCGCCTCCGACCCGGCGGCCCTCCAGAGCCGCTACACGGCGCTGGAGACCGCCCGGGCGGAGGTCGAGCGCCTGTACACCCGCTGGGCCGAGCTGGACGCCAAGCAGGCCTGACCCCCCGCCCCGCGCCAGCAGGCCCGCGCGATCCACGAGCCGGTGCGCGGCGCCCGAGACCTGTGGTCTAATGCCGACCCGAGGACGCCGCCGGAGGTTCCGCATGACGACCCAGACGATCGAGCCACGGATGGAGCTGGAGCAGCACCTGCACATGTACCGCCAGATGGCGAAGATCCGCGCCTTCGAGGAGCAGGTGCACGAGCTCTACAAGAGCGCGAAGATGCCGGGCCTGGCCCACCTCTACGTGGGCGAGGAGGGCGTCGCGGTCGGCGTCTGCGAGGCCCTGCGCCGCGACGACTTCATCACGAGCACGCACCGCGGCCACGGCCACTGTCTGGCCAAGGGCGCCTCGGTCAACCGGATGTTCGCGGAGCTGCTCGGCAAGGAGCCGGGCTACTGCCGCGGCAAGGGCGGCTCCATGCACATCGCGGACCCCGAGACGGGCAACCTCGGCGCCAACGCCATCGTCGGCGGCTCGACCGGCATCGCCACCGGCGCGGCGATGTCCGCCAAGATGCGGGGCAGCGGGCAGGTGGCGGCGTGCTTCTTCGGCGACGGCGCGCTCGGCCAGGGCCTGCTGTACGAGGCGATGAACATGGCGGCGCTGTGGAAGCTGCCGGTCATCTACGTGTGCGAGAACAATCTGTACGGCGAGTACACGGCGTGCGGGGAGACGATCGCCGGCGAGATCCTGGGGCGGGCGCGGGCGTTCGGCATCCACGCCGAGAGCGTGGACGGGCAGGACGTGCTGGCGGTCAACGCCACCATGCGGCGGCTGGTCGAGCGCGCGCGGCGCGGCGAGGGCCCGGCCTTCCTGGAGTGCAAGACGTACCGCTACTACGGCCACCACGTCGGCGACGTCAACCGCGAGTACCGCTCGCGCGAGGAAGAGAAGGAGTGGATGTCCCGGCACGATCCGCTCCGGACGCTGGCCGGCCGGCTCACGGCGCAAGGTCTGGCCGACGCCGCCGTCTTCGAGCGGATCGAGACCGACGTGAAGACGGAGGTCGACACCGGGGTGCAGTACGCGCTGGCCGCGCCGTACCCGGACGCCGCGCAGGTCGACGAGGACGTCTATGCGTGAGGTGGCCGGCCGCGCCTGACGGCCGGAAGTTCTTTCCGCGCTCGACGCGCGCGCGCGTCGCGGCGTGGGAGCGCGCTGGAACCGGATCGCGTCCGTCTGCTACGCTTCCGGGATGGCACGACGAGGTTCTCGCCTTCGATCCCGGCCGGGCGCGCCGGGCCGACGGTCTCCGGGACGATCCTCCAGCGCGGCGCTCGCGGTGGCGCCGGGCGCGGCGCCGGAGCCGGCCCGCGACGTGCTGCGCGACGACCGCGCGGCCCTCGAGGCGATCTTCGCGCCGAAGACGGTCGCCGTCATCGGCGCCACCGAGCGAGCGGGCAGCGTCGGGCGCACGCTCGTTCGCAACCTGGTGGCCAGTCCGTTCGGCGGCGTCGTCTTCCCGGTCACGACCACCCGCGGCAGCGTGCTCGGCATCAAGGCCTATCCCAGCGTGGCCGCGGTGCCCGAGCGCGTCGACCTCGCGGTCATCGTCACGCCGGCGGCCAGCGTGCCCGGCGTCGTCGCGGAGTGCGTCCAGGCCGGGGTGAAGGGCGCGATCGTCATCTCGGCCGGCTTCAAGGAGACGGGCGCGGGCGGCGTCGAGCTCGAGCGGCAGGTGCTGGAGGCGGCCCGCCGCGGCCGGATGCGCCTGATCGGTCCCAACTGCCTGGGCGTGATGAGCCCGCACGGCGGGCTCAACGCGACCTTCGCCAACGCGATGGCGACGCCCGGCCGGGTCGCGTTCCTCAGCCAGAGCGGCGCGCTGTGCACGGCCGTGCTCGACTGGAGCCTGCGCGAGCACGTGGGCTTCAGCACCTTCGTCTCCCTCGGCTCCATGCTCGACGTCGGCTGGGGGGACCTCATCGCGTACTTCGGCGAGGACCCGCGCACGCAGTCGATCGTGATCTACATGGAGACCATCGGTGACGCACGCGCCTTCCTGTCGGCGGCGCGGGAGGTCTCGCGACGCAAACCGATCATCGTCATCAAGCCCGGCCGGACGGAGGGCGCCGCCCGCGCGGCCGCCTCCCACACGGGGTCGCTGGCCGGCAGCGACGAGGTGGTCGACGTCGCCTTCCTGCGTGGTGGTGTCGTGCGGGTCACCCACATCGACGAGCTGTTCCACCTCGCCGAGTCGCTCGGCAAGCAGCCGCGGCCCCGCGGGCCTCGCCTGGCCATCGTCACCAATGCCGGCGGCCCCGCCGTCATCGCCACCGACGCGCTGCTGCTCAACGGCGGCGAGCTGGCGCCGCTCACCGACGACACGCGCGCGGCGCTGGACCGCGCGCTGCCCGCCCACTGGAGCCACGCGAACCCCGTCGACGTGCTCGGCGACGCCGACGCCGACCGCTACGCCGCCGCCGTGGACATCGTCGCGAAGGACTCCACCACCGACGGGATGCTGATTGTCCTCACGCCGCAGGCGATGACCGACCCGACCCAGACCGCCGAGCGGCTCAAGCCCTACGCGTCCGTCGCCGGCAAGCCGGTGCTGGCGAGCTGGATGGGCGGTGTCGACATCGCCGCCGGCGACGCCATCCTGGCCCGCTCCAACATCCCGACCTTCGCGCACCCGGACACCGCCGCCCGTGTGTTCAGCCACATGTGGCGGTACACCGAGAACCTGCGCGCGCTCTACGAGACGCCGGCCCTGGCCCCGGCCGGGTCCGCGGACTCCCGGCAGCAGGCCCAGGTGCCTCCCATCCTGGAGGCGGCGCGCCGGGCACGACGGGTGATCCTCACCGAGGTCGAGGCCAAGCGGGTGCTCGCCGCCTACGGGCTCCCGGTCGTGGACACGCGCGTGGCCGCCACCGCCGCCGCCGCCGTGCGCGCCGCCGCCGAGGTCGGTTTCCCGGTGGTGCTCAAGCTCCACTCCGAGACCGTCACGCACAAGAGCGACGTCGGCGGGGTCCAGCTGGACCTTCGCGACGCCGAGGCGGTGCGGCGCGCCTGGGCGGCGATCGAGGCGGGTGTCAGCGCGGCGAGGGGCGCGGGCCACTTCCAGGGCGTGACCGTGCAGCCGATGGTGCAGCGGACCGGCTACGAGCTCATCGTCGGCAGCACCATCGACGCGCAGTTCGGCCCGGTCCTGCTGTTCGGCACCGGCGGCCAGCTCGTCGAGGTCTACCGGGACCGCGCCCTCGGGCTGCCGCCGCTGACCACCACGCTGGCCCGCCGGATGATGGAGCGCACGCGCATCTTCACCGCGCTGGGCGGCGTGCGCGGCCGCGCGCCCGTCGACCTGGCGCAGCTCGAGCAGCTGCTGGTGCGCGTGAGCCACCTGGTCGTCGAGCAGCCCTGGCTCCGGGAGCTGGACATCAATCCGCTGCTGGCCTCGCCGGACGGCCTGGTGGTCCTGGACGCCCGCGTGATCCTGCACCCGCCCGACACGCGCCCCGAGGAGCTCCCGCGGCCGGCCATCCGCCCCTATCCGGTGCAGTACGTCGGCGCGTGGCAGTCGAAGGACGGCACCCGGTTCACGATCCGTCCGATCCGACCCGACGACGAGCCGCTGATGGTCACGTTCCACGGCACGCTGTCGGACCGCAGCGTGTACTTCCGCTACCTGAGCCCCATCGCGCTGAGCCAGCGCGTCGCCCACGAGCGGCTGTCGAACATCTGCTTCGTCGACTACGACCGCGAGATGGTGCTGGTGGCGGAGCGGCCGCGGGCGGCGGGCGAGCGCGAGATCGTCGCGGTCGGGCGCCTGAGCCGGCTGCACTGGCGCGAGGAGGCCGAGTTCGCGCTGCTGGTCAGCGACCCGCTGCAGAAGCACGGCCTGGGCAGCGAGCTGCTGCGCCGGCTCATCGACATCGGCCGGCGCGAGAAGCTCCGGCGCATCGTCGGCTACGTGTCGGCCGAGAACTCCGACATGCTGCGCGTGGCCCGCGCCGCCGGCTTCCAGACGCGCCGCTCCGCCGAGGACCACACCCTCATCGACGCCTGGATCGACCTGCCGCCCGCCGGCTGAGCCGCGCGCCCGAACCCCATCGCGCACTTCGCGGCCGTCGCGCGCAACGTGCTGGTGAAGGGCTCCGGGCTCGAGGTCGTCTATCCCCAGCTCCTCGCGCTGGGCGTCGGCGCGCTACTTCTGGTGACCGTCAGCGCCTGGAGGTTCCGCAGGCAGATGGCGTAGCCCGCCGGCGTTTCCCAGCCCCGGGTTGCGGTATCCTCCGCGCATGGACTTCGGGATCAATCTCGCGACCGCGGCGGACTCCTGGAAGGTGGTCAAGCGCGCGGAAGAGCTGGGCTTCGCGCGCGCCTGGTTCTACGACACCCAGATGCTGAACGCCGACGTGTTCGTGGCCATGGGCGCGGCGGCCGTGCAGACCTCGCGCATCCGGCTGGCGACCGGCGTCCTCATCCCGTCCAACCGCATCGCGCCGGTGGCGGCCAGCGCGCTGGCGTCGCTGAACGCGCTGGCGCCCGGGCGCATCGACTTCGGCATCTCCACCGGCTTCACGGCCCGCCGCACGATGGGCCTGCGGCCGGTGACGCTCGACGACATGACCGAGTACATCCGGGTGGTGCAGCGGCTGCTCGCCGGCGAGACGCTGGAGTGGACGTTCGAGGGCCAGCGGCGGAAGATCCGGTTCCTGAGCCCCGAGATCGGCGTCGTGAACCTCGACGACCCGATCCCGCTGCACCTCTCGGCGCTGGGGCCGCGCGGGCGGCGGCTCACGGCGCAGCTCGGCGCCGGCTGGATCTACGCCACCGGGCACATGGCCTCGGCCCGCGCCGCCGTCGCCGACATGCAGACGGCCTGGCGCGCGGCCGGCCACGATCCCGCCCGGCAGGTCGCGACCGCCTTCACGGGTGGCTGCGTGCTGCAGGACGGCGAGCCCCTCGACGGCCCGCGCGTCCGCGCGCAGGCCGGGCCGCACGCCACGATCGCCCTGCACAACCTGGTGGAGATCGAGCAGTTCGGCGACATGGGACGCCCGCTCCCGCCCCAGCTCGCCCCCTTGCTCGTGCGTTACCGGCAGATCTACGAGAAGTACGAGCCCGCCGACGCCCGATACCTGTCCAACCATCGCGGCCATCTCATGTTCCTCCGGCCGGAGGAGCACGAAATCTGCACGGCGGACCTGATCCGGACCCTGACGTTCACGGCGACCGCGCCCGAGCTGCGCGAGCGGATCCGCGAGCTTCGCGCGTCCGGGTACAACCACTTCTCCATCCACGTGCGTCACGGTCACCCCTCGATGCTGGAGGAGTGGGCCGACGTGTTCGCCGGGGTCTGACACCCCGGGGCGTCCGCCTCGAGAGAGGAACCGAGCGGGATCGGCAAGCTCGTCCTACTCCTGTAGCCGAGTGTCGGGATCGGCCAACCAGCCTTCGCCGCCTCCGGAGACACAGAGGGCCGGAAGCGGCGGTCGTGTCGCGCGGACGCGCTTCATGGCGAGCCGTCGTCGCCGTTCGAGCGCAGGGCTCGGCGAGCGAGCCGCCCTCGCCGTTACTGGCCGGCGACCGAGCCCCCTGTGGGGGATGGGGGGCCCGAAGCGAGCCGAACCCGGAGCGAGTTACGGCGACAGGCGAGCCATGTTGCGCGTCCGCGCGACACGACCGCCGCTTCCGGCCCTCTGTGTCTCCGGAGGCGACGCGGGGTGTTGCTAGATGACCGAGCGGACGAGGCCGCCGTCGACCAGCATGGTGGTGCCCGTGATGTAGCTGGAGCGGCTGGAGGCGAGGAACGCCACCAGGTGCGCCAGCTCCTCGGGCTTGCCCACCCGGCCGACGGCGGTCTCCGACGCGCGCTGGGCGAGGGCGTCGTCGACCGAGATGCCGAGCTCGCGGGCGCGCGAGGTCACGTTGGACAGCATGCGCTCGGTCATGATCGAGCCGGGGCACACGTTGTTCACCAGGATGCCGTCACGGCCGACCTCGTCGGCGAGGGACTTGGCGAACGCCACCACGCCCAGGCGGGTGACGCCGGACAGGGCCAGGTTCGGGATGGGGTTGTAGACGGTGGCGGCCAGGATGTTGATGATGCGTCCGTGTCCGCTGCGCTTGAGATGGGGCAGCGCCTCCCGGCACATGCGAGCGAAGAAGAGGAGCGAGCGCTGCACCGCCGTGGTCCATTGCTCCTCGGTGGCGTTGTGGGCGCGGGCCAGGGGCGGGCCACCCGAGTTGTTGACGAGCACGTCGAGGCGACCGAACCGATCGACGGTGGCGGCGACGAGATCGCGGATCGTTTCCGCGTGGTCCAGGTCGCCGGCGAACGCCAGGACGTCGCGGCCGGTGGCGCGGCGGATGTCGTCGGCGGCCCTGTCGAGGTCCGGCTTCGAGCGGCTGCACAGCGCCACCGAGGCGCCTTCCTCGGCCATGGCCTGCGCGCAGGCGCGCCCCAGCCCCTTGCTGCCGCCACCGACGATCGCGACCTTGCCGGCCAGCTCGAGATCCATGGCGCCCAGTTATCGTGGCAAACGCCGTCGGCGTCAAGGCGTCGGCCCGGAGAGCGCGCCGACGCCGGGGTGGAGCGTCAGAGCTTCAGGTGAGGGTCCAGCCAGTCGCGCAGGGCGTTGCCCATCAGGTTGATCACCAGCGTGGTGAGGAAGATGGCCAAGCCGGGGAAGGTGGCGATCCACCACGAGTTCAGCATGTAGACGCGGCCCTCGCCCAGCATGTTGCCCCAGGCCGGCGTGGGCGGCTGGATGCCGAGGCCCAGGAACGAGAGGAACGACTCGAGGATGATCACCTGGGCCACCTGCAGCGTGGCGATGACCACGATGACCGACACGAGGTTCGGGACGATCTGGCGGACGACGAGGCGTGCGTGCGTCATGCCGAGGGCCCGGCCGGCCAGCACGAACTCGCGCTCGCGGATCGCCAGGGTCTCCGCCCGCACCACCCGGGCGTAGATCGGCCAGCCGGCCACGCCGAGCACGAGGATCATGTTCAGCAGGCTCGGCCCCAGCACGGCGATGACCGCCAGCGCGAGCAGCACGAACGGGAAGGTCAGCATCACGTTGACGAAGGTCATGATCAGCCAGTCGGTGTTGCCCCCGAAGTAGCCGGCCGAGAGCCCGAGCAGAACGCCGATCGTCGCCGAGATGAGCACGGCGGTGATCCCGACCAGCAGCGACACCCGGCCCCCGTGGATCATGCGCGAGAGCAGGTCGCGCCCGACCTGGTCCGTTCCCAGCAGGTGATCGGTGCTGCCGTGCTCCATCCAGGCCGGCGGCGCCAGCCGGTGGCGGATGTTCACGGCGAGGGGGTCGTCGGGCGAGATCCACGGCGCCAGCACGGCGCTGAGGACGATCAGCACGAGCACGACGGCCGCGGCCACGCCCCAGCGCAGGCGCAGCAGACGGCGCAGCGTCGCCCGGCCGGCCTCCGCGTCGGCGGCGCGCACCGGGCCGAGCTCGGCCATTTCGGCCTTGTCGGGCGCGCTCAGCGTGGACATTCCGCGTGGGGGGCCCGGACATGGCCCCCCACACCCCCCACGCTCCGCGCCCCGGCGGCGCCGTGGCGCTCCGCGAGTGGTGGAGTCGCGGACGGGGCCCCGACATGGCCCCCCACACTACTCTCCCGCGCTCGTCGCACCCAGGGCGACCCGTGATGCTCCCGGATCACATGCGCACTCACCCGCCGGTCCGGATGCGGGGATCGATGAAGCCCACGAGCAGATCGACGAGCAGGTTCACGGTCACGATGAGCAGCGCCAACAGAATGACCGCGCACTGCACCACCGGGAAGTCCTGGTTGCGGATCGACTCCACCGTCAGCGTGGCCACCCCCGGCCACGCGAACACCGTCTCGGTGATGACGGCGCCGCCCAGCAGCTGGCCGAACTGCAGGCCGAGCACCGTGATCACGGGGATGCACGCGTTCCGGAACGCGTGCTTCACCACCACGACCGGCTCCGCCACGCCCTTGGCCCGGGCCGTCTTGATGAACTCCATGTTCATGACCTCGATCACGCCCGAGCGGACGAGGCGCATGGTGATGGGCGCCAGCGCGGCGCCCAGGCAGACGGCCGGCATCAGGAAGTTCTGCCAGGTGCCGTAGCCCGAGGCGGGGAGAAGCTTCAGCCGAACCGCAAAGATGATGATCAGCATGATGCCGAGCCAGAACAGCGGCATGGCCTGTCCGGCCACCGCCACCGCGGTACAGAGACTGTCCACCCACGAGTGACGCTTGAGCGCCGCCAGGATGCCCATCGGCAGCGAGATCAGCAGCGCCACCGCCAGACCCGAGAGCGTGAGATAGATGGTGGGCGGCATGCGCTCGAGCACCAGCTTGAAGGCCGGGGTGTCGGCGTACCAGGACTTGCCGAAGTCGCCGAGCACGGCCTTGGACACGAACTTCCAGTACTGCACATAGAGCGGCCGGTCGAGGCCGAGCAGGTGCCGGTAGCGCTCGAACTCGTCCTTGCCGGCGTTCTGCGGCAGCAGCAGGAGCACCGGGTCGCCGAGCACGTGGAGGATGCCGAAGGCGAGGACGGAGATGCCGAAGACGACCACGACGAGCTGAACGAGCTGGCGAGCGATGTAGGACCGCATGCGGGATCGTGGCCGCCGCGGCCCTCGCCCCGCCGGGGAGGGAGGGCCGCGGCGCCCCGGCCGTCTACTTCTTTCGCGGCGTCACGACGAACATGCGGTCGACCTCGTCACGCGGAGCCTCGTACTCGATCCGGTTGCTGATGCCCCAGACCCCGCGCAACCCCCACTTGAACAGGTAGGCGGCGTCGTCGTGGATCAGCCGCTGCGCCTTGGCGTAGATCTCGACCCGCCGCTTGGAGTCCAGCGTCGAGCGGCCCTGCATGACCAGATCGTCCAGCTCCTTGTTGCAGTAGTAGCTGTAGGGCTGGCCGCACGTCATGACGTCGAAGAGGATGGCGTCGGCGTCGAAGACCGAGTAGTAGCCCCACGACCACGTGAACATCGGCTCGGCCTTGTTGTCACGCACGAGGTTCGTGAAGGGCCCGACCTCGCCGATGAACTTCTGCTTGGTCCTGATACCCGCCTTGGCCAAATCGGCCGCGATCGCCTCGGTCGTCTGGATCAGCCCCGGCTCCACGGTCGGCCCCGTGGTCAGGAATCCAACCTCGAACCCGCTCGGGAAGCCGGCCTCGGCCAGCAGCTTCTTGGCCTGGGCCGCGTCCTGCTTGTAGGGCTTGACGCTCGCGTCGAAGCCGAACGCCATGGGGTTGACGGCGGTGGCCGTGCGGTCACCGAGGCCGTTGATCACGTGCTTGATGATCGAGTCCATGTCCACCGCGAGATTGGCGGCCTGCCGGACCTTGCGATCCTGGAACGGGTTCTTGCCCGCCCGTCCGGACTGGTCGAGCTGGATGAGGGCGGTCCTCAGAATGGGCGAGGTCGAGGTGCGGGCCTGGCCGGACTTGTTGATGACGTCCATCTGGTCGGGCGGCACCGCCTTGATGACGTCGACGCCGCCCGAGATCAGCTCGGCGATCTGGGTGGCCTGCTCGGGGATGATCCGGACGCGCACGTGCTTGAAGGCCGGCTTGGGGCCCCAGTAGTCGTCGTTGCGGACCAGCAGGTGCTCCTGCTTCTTGGTCCACTTCTGCAGCTTGTACGGGCCCGTCCCGACCGGGTTTTCCTGCAGCCACTCGTGGCCCTTCTCGCGGATGGCCTTCTCGGACTGGATCACCTGGGCGGTGAGTCGCTCGACGAAGAGGGGATAGGGGCCGTCGGTGTGAAAGCGGGCGGTGAGATCGTCGAGGACCTCGATGCTCTTGATCTTGGAATGATTGCCGCGCGCGGTGAGCTTCAGCTCCGGGTTCAGCACGCGGTCGAAGGTCGCCTTGACGTCCTTGGCCGTGAACGGCGTGCCGTCGTGGAACTTCACGCCCTTGCGGAGCTTGACCTCCCAGGTCGTGTCGTCGAGATTCTTCCACGACACCGCGAGGCTCGGGCCGACCTTGCCGGTCTTCAGGTCGCGCGCGGCCAGGTGGTCGAAGACGTGGTAGCCGAGGATGATGCTCTCGCGGAGCACCGAGTTCGGCGGGTCCCACGTCTGGACGTCGCTCTGCAGCGCGTAGACCAGCGTGTCGTCCTTGGTCTGGGCCAGGGCGTCGAGCGGTGTCGTCAGGGCCGCGGCGAGCAGGAGAACCAGTCCGAGCCAGAGCGTCATGGCGCCCTCCTTGGTCGCCAGAACGTACCACAGCGGCGGCGCGCCTGCTCCGGAGGCCCCGGGCTCGCCGGGGCCAGGGCCGCCCCGGCCCGGCTAGACGGCGCCCTCCTCGACGGCGGGCACGGGCGACCGCTCGGCCGGGGCGGTGGCGGTCGTGGTCGGCTGCAGACGGATGCGCCGCATGAGCGGCAGGAACAGCGGGACGGCCGCGAACATCAGGGCGAGCAGCCAGAAGTCGTCGACGTAGGCCAGGAGCTGGGCCTGCGCGACGGTCTCCCGGTAGAGCATCGCCACCGCCTGGCGCTCGGCCGTGAACACGTCGCTGCCCACGCTGGTGAAGTAGCTCGACCACTGGCCCAGGCGGTCGTGCGTCTCCGGATCCCAGCGCGTGATGTGGCTGGTGAGGGTGGCCTGGTGGAACTGGCTCCGCTGGGAGAGCAGGGTGGTGACGACCGCGATGCCGATGCTGCCGCCGAGGTTGCGCAGCATGCCGTAGGCGGCGGTGGCGTTGACGAGCTTGTCGCGCCGGATGGTGGCCAGCGTCAGCGTGGACAGCGGCACGAAGATGAAGCCCACCGCGAACCCTTGCACGAACCGGGGCAGGGCCAGCGCCCAGTAGTCCATGCCGAGCGTCAGCGAGGTCATCATGTAGAGGCTGACCGCGTTCAGCAGGCAGCCGAAGGCGAGCATCCAGCGCTGGTCGACGCGGGTGACGATGCCCGAGGCGAACAGCGAGCAGATGTTGCCGATGCCCCCCGGCGCCAGGACCAGGCCCGAGGTCCAGGCGTCGTAGCCCAGCAGCTTCTGCGTGAACACGGCCACCAGCAGCATGCCCGAGAACATCCCGAAGCCCACGATCGAGATCAGCGTGCAGCCGGTGGCGAAGTTGCGGTCGGTGAACACGCTGAGGTCCAGGACCGGCTCGCTCGTGGTCAGCTCGCGGACGAGGAAGCCGACGAGCGCGCACACGGCCACGATGGTCAGCGTCACGATCGCCGGCGAGTCGAACCAGTCCTCCCGGTCGCCGCGGTCCAGCACGAGCTGCAGGCAGCCGAAGCCGGCCACCATGAGTCCGAGTCCCCACCAGTCGATCCGACCCGCGCGCCGCAGGTACGGCGGGTCGAACAGGCACGCGCTGGCCAGCAGGAACCCCACCACGCCCACCGGCAGGTTGATGTAGAAGATCCAGCGCCACGACCACTCGTCGGCGAGGTAGCCGCCGACCGTCGGGCCGAGAATGGGACCCAGGATGAACCCGACTCCCCAGACGGCCATGGCCAGGCCGCGCTGGTGGAAGGGAAAGATCTCCCACAGGACCGCCTGCGACAGCGGGATGATGGGGCCGCCGCCGAGACCCTGGAAGATGCGCGCCACGATCAGCGTGGTCAGATCCGGCGCCGCGCCCGACAGGAACGAGCTGACGACGAACAGGGTCGTGCAGATCAGGAAGAACCGCTTGCGCCCGAACAGGCTCGTCAGCCACCCGGTGGCCGGGATGACCACGGCGTTGGCGGCCAGGTAGGAGGTGATCACCCACGACACCTCGTCCAGCCCCGCCGACAGCGAGCCCTGCAGGTGCGGCAGGACCACGTTGGTGACGCTGGTGTCGAGGATCTGCATGAACGCGACCACCATCACCGTGAAGGTGATGGCCCACTTGCGGGCGGCCGAGATCGGCGGCGCATCCGGAGCCGGGGGCGTCATGGTCTCGAGCCGTGCCGCCTAGGATAGGCGCTGGGACGGCGTAACGCGAGGCCGGCCTGTCGGCGGCCGCGGCGCCGTCCGAGCTTGACTCCGGGGCCCGGGTGCGGCAGCCTCCCCGAGTCATGATCGTCGAGGCCATCGACGTCTACCGGGTCAAGGTGCCGCTGGCGTTCGTGTGGAAAACCTCCTACGGGGACCAGCGCTTCACCGACACGATCCTGGTGCGGATGCAGGCCGAGGGGCACGTCGCCTGGGGCGAGAGCTGTCCGCCCTACGTGCCGAACTACTCGGCCGAGCACACGCTGGCCACCTTCCACACCGTGTGCGAGCACATGGCCCCCTGCCTGGTGGGCCAGGAGGTCCGCTCGGTCCAGAACCTGCTGGAGCGGCTCGACTTCGTCAAGGGCAACCAGTTCGCGCGGGCGGCGCTCGAGATCGCCTGGTGGGTGCTGGAGGCCAAGCGTCGCCGCCTGCCCCTGCACGTGGCGCTCGGCGGCAAGGGCGACACGGTGGCGGTCGGGGCCGACTTCGGCGTGCAGGACTCGCTCGACATCCTGATGGAGAAGATCCAGGGCGCCATCGACGGCGGCTTCCCGCGCATCAAGCTGAAGATGCGGCCGGGCTGGGACCTCGACATGGTGGCCGCCGTTCGCTCCACGTTTCCCGACGCCACGTTCCACGTCGACGCCAACGCCGTCTACACACCGGCCGACACTCCGCTGTTCCGCAAGCTCGACCGCTACCGTCTGGCCATGATCGAGCAGCCCCTGGCGGACGACGGCATGAGCCTGGTCAACCACGCCGCGCTGCAGGCCGAGCTGGATACGCCGATCTGTCTGGACGAGAGCGCGCTCAGCCTGGCCCACGTCCGGGCCGCCATCCAGCTCCGCGCCTGTCGCGTGGTCAACATCAAGATGGCCCGGGTGGGCGGCCTGGAGGCCTCGCGGCGGATCCAGGCGCTGTGCGCCCAGCACGGCATCCCGTGCTGGGTGGGCGGGATGCTCGAGACGGCGGTCGGCGGCGCGATCTGCGCCGAGCTGGCCACGCTGCCGAACTTCACCTATGCCGGCGACATCTTTCCGTCCTCGTACTTCTACGCCGACGACCTCGGCAAGCCCGAGCTCCGCCTGAGCGGCCCCGGTCAGGTCGCGACCTCGCGCGTGCCGGGCATCGCCCAGGAGCCCGACCCCGACTTGCTCGCGCAGTGGACGATCGCCCGGGCCGCCTTCCGGGCCTGAGCGCGCGTCGCCCTCGGTCCTACTTCTTCCGGTAGACGTTCAGACCGAACTTCACGCCATCGTGGCCCGGCACGTTCGCGTTGCCCTCGCTCGACGCGATCAGCGTCGTCTTGCCACTGGACGAGGGGCCGATCTCCTTCGTCAAATCCACCTCGATCAGCAGCTTGCTGCCCTCGACCTTCACCGTGACGTTCTGCATCGCTGGTCTCCGTGGCGGGCTCTAGGCCATGACGGCGCGGGCGGCGTCGAGCGCGCGCTCGACCTGGGCGGCGGTCACGTCCAGGTGGGTGACCGCGCGGACGGTGCGCGGTCCCAGGGCGCCCATGCGCACGCCGCGCGCCAGCAGGCGCTCGACGAACGCCGGCGCGTCGAGGCGGCCGGTCAGCTCGAAGAACACCAGATTCGTCTCGACGGTGTCGGGGTCGAGCGCCACGCCGCCGAGCGCCGCGAGGCCCTCGGCCAGCCGCCGGGCGTTGGCGTGGTCCTCGGCCAGGCGCTTGACGTGGTGACGGAGGGCGTAGACGCCGCCGGCGGCGATGATGCCGGCCTGCCGCATGGCGCCGCCCATCTGCTGCTTCAGCCGCCACGCCTCGCCGATGAACTCGCGCGAGCCGGCCAGCGCCGCGCCGACCGGAGCGCCCAGCCCCTTGGTGAAGTCGATCCAGGCCGAGTCGAAGGGACCGGCCCACTCGTGCGCGGGCACGCCGCTGGCCACGACCGCGTTCATGAGCCGCGCGCCGTCCAGGTGGGTGGCCAGGCGATGGCGCCGCGCCACCTCGGTCACCGCCCGCACACGCTCGAGCGGCCAGATCGAGCCGCCGCCCAGGTTGCTCGTCTGCTCGACCCACACCAGGCGGCTGCGCGGGAAGTGGCGGAAGTCGGGCCGGATGCCGTCCTGCAGGGTGGCGGCGTCGAACTGGCCGCGGGCCCCGTCGAGCGGCCGGACGTTGACGCCGGCCAGCGCGGCGGGGCCGCCGCTCTCGAAGTGGATGGGGTGCGCGGTGCGGTGGGCCAGCATCTCCTCGCCCGGACGGCAGTGCACGCGGAGGGCGATCTCGTTGCACATCGTGCCCGACGGCAGGAACACCGCCGCCTCCTTGCCGAGCAACTCTGCGACCATCTCCTGCAGGAGGTTCACGGTCGGATCCTCGTGCTTCTGCTCGTCGCCCACGTCGGCCTCGCACATGAAGCGCCGCATCTCGGGCGTGGGACGGGTGACGGTGTCGCTGTAGAGGTCCACGTCGATCCGGTTCGCCTGTGACATGGAGAGAGCATAGCCTATCGGCCGCAGGGCCGCCGCCGCGGCGGGCGCCACCCCGCCGCGCGCCCGAGCGCGACTACCGGGACGGCTACGTCTCGGGCTTGTCCCGGTCGTCCCGCTCGCGCTCGTAGAAGCCGCCGCCGTATCCGCCCCAGCTGCGCTCCTCGCCGTGACGGAACTGCCCGTGGGCGGCGGCGTCGGACGGCCGGATGTCGGCCACGAGCTCGTTGCGGACGCCGACCACACCGGGGATGGCGGCGATGGCGGTCTCGGCCGCCTGGCTCTCGATGGACGTCTGCACGCGCCCCGTCAGCACGACCGCGCCCTCGGACACCGCCACCTCGATGATGCAGGGACGGGTGGTCGGGTTGCTCTGGAGGACGGCGCGGGCGCGGGCCAGCAGGCTGCGGTCGCGCAGGGCGCGGCGGGCCGGATCGTGGGTCCAGAGCCGCTCGTCCGTGAGCTCCTCCCGCAGCAGGGCGACGGCCCGCGGCACGCCGAGTCGCTCGGTGTTGAGCACCAGGTCGTACAGCAGCGGATCTTCCCAGTCGACGTGGTAGAGGAACCGGACGCGGGCGGCCAGGTCGCGATCGGCCTCGCGGACGTGCTCGAGCGCCGCCTCCGGCGTCAGCCCTTGCTCGCGTTCGATGCGCTGGGCTCGCGTCGGCTCCGGCGCGATCACCCGGACGCGCAACACGTGGGGCACGTCGGCGAGGATGACGGTCGACGCGCGGCCGACCAGCACCACGTTGTCGCGGGCGGCCATCTCGAGCACGATCGTCTCGACGTAGGCCATGTACCGCCGCTGGCTCTGGCGGAACCGGTCCCAGAGCGTCGGCTTCTCCTCGATGGCGTGCCTGAGGTCCATCACGCCTTCGCCGAAGGACTCGGCGGCCTTGGTGATGATGTCCCGGTCGGCGAACTCCCAGCCGAGCGCGCGCGCCAGCGCCCGCCCGATCTCCGTCCCGCCGCTTCCCACCGTCTCCGACATGGCCACGATGCTCATGGCCCACCTCCCGCCGGACGCACGAACGCCCCCGGCGGCCACCCGAGTGGTCGGCGAGGGCGTTGCTGGACACCCAGTGCACGAGACCGTCCCCGCGCCATGCCACGACCCCTGTCGGTCGGACGCTCGGTCCCGGACACCAGGAGTGTAGGTCTCCCGCCGCGCGGGCGTCAAGCGCGCCGCTGCCGGGGCGTGGCGTCTTGACTCCGGGCACCGACTGACGCAGCCTCGGGACCCTGGAGGGTGGCGCCCATGGCTGAGCGGGAGCTGACGTACGGCGAGGCGGTCAAGGAAGCGATCGCGGAGGAGATGCGGCGCGACCCCCGCGTGTTCCTCATCGGGGAGGACGTGGCGGAGGCCGGTCACCCCTTCAAGACCCTCCTGGGGCTGGTGCAGGAGTTCGGGACCGAGCGCGTGATCGACACGCCGATCTCCGAGCCCGGCTACGCCGGCATCGGGGTGGGCGCCGCCATGACCGGCATGCGGCCCATCGTCGACGTGATGTTCGGCGACTTCATCACGCTCACGATGGACCAGATGGTCAACCAGGCCGCCAAGGCCCACTACATGTCCGGCGGCAAGATCAAGGTGCCGATCGTCTTCCGCACCACCCTGGGGGCGACCCGGCGCTCGGCCGCCCAGCACTCGCAGTCGCTGCACGCCTGGGTGAGCCACATCCCGGGCCTCAAGGTCGCGCTGCCGTCCGGCCCCTACGAGGCCAAGGGGCTCATGAAGACCGCCGTCCGCGACGACAGCCCGGTGGTGATCTTCGAGGACAAGATGATGTACCGCGTGAAGGGCCCGGTGCCGGCCGAGGACTACACCATTCCCTTCGGCATCGCCGAGGTGAAGCGTCCGGGGCGGGACATCACGCTGGTCGCCACCAGCAGCATGGTGGCGGTCGCGCTGGGCGCGGCCACGATGCTCGACGAGATCGGCATCAGCGCCGAGGTCGTCGACCCGCGCACCACCTGGCCGCTGGACAAGCCGGGGCTGATCGACTCGGTGAAGAAGACGTCGCGCTGCATCGTGGTGGACGAGGGCTACGAGCGCTACGGCGTGACCGCCGAGATCGCCTCGGTGATCGCCGAGGGCGCCTTCTACCACCTCGACGCGCCGGTGAAGCGCATCGGTGCGATGGACGTGCCGGTGCCGTTCTCGCCGGTGCTCGAGGACCTCACGGTGCCGTCCGAGAAGGCGGTGTTCGAGGCGGCCAAGGCGCTCTGCGGAAAGAAGGACTGAGGTCCGCGACGATGCCGACCAGCGTCATCATGCCCGCGCTGGAGCTGGCCCAGGAGACCGGCAAGGTCCTGCGATGGCTCAAGAGTCCCGGCGACCGCGTCGGCAAGGGCGAGCCGATCGTCGAGATCGAGACCGACAAGGTGACGGTGGAGATCGAGGCCCCCGCCGCCGGCGTGCTCCGCGACGTCGTGGCCGGGCCCGGCGACGTGGTGCCGGTCGGCCGCACGATCGCGCTGATCTACGGGGCGGGCGAGGCCGGCGCCGCCGCGCCCGTGCCGGACGACGTCGCGGGGCGGCGCCCGGGCGCGGCCGCGGCGGCGGTGGAGGCACCGTCGATCAAGGCCTCGCCGCTGGCCCGCAAGCTGGCCGAGCAGCACGGTGTCGATCTCACGCAGCTGAGGACCGCCAGCGGCCGGATCGAGAAGGCCGACGTGCTGGCGCACGTCGAGAGCCGGAAGGCGCCGGCGGCCAACGGCGCGCCGGCGCGCATCGCCGCGGCCTCGCCCAAGGCGCGCCGCCTGGCGGCCGAGCGTGGTGTTGCCCTGAGCGCCATCCGCGGCACGGGGCCGGGTGGCGCGGTCCTGGCGGCCGACGTCCCGGTCGAGGCGCCGCGCGCCGCGGAGGCGGCGCCCACGGTGCCGGGTGTGAGCACCGTGTGGCGGATCATGGCCGAGCGCATGACCGCGAGCTGGACGACAGCCCCCCACTTCTACCTGGTCCGCGAGGTCCACGTGGCCCGGCTCGTCACCTGGCGGGAACGCGCGAACAGCCGCGCCGGCGCGCGTCTCACCTACACGGACCTGCTCGTGAGGCTCGTGGCGGCGGCGCTCGCGCAGGATCCACGAGTGAACGTGTCGTGGAGGGACGGCCGGATCGTGCCGAACACCGAGATCAACGTCGGGCTGGCGGTGGCCATCGAGGACGGACTCGTCGTCCCGGTGCTCCACCGCGCCGACACGCTGAGCCTGACCGAGATCGCGGAGCGCCGCGAGGATCTGGTCAGCCGCGCCCAGGCCGGGCGGCTGCGCCCGGCCGATATCCAGGGCGGCGGGTTCACGATCAGCAACCTCGGCATGCACGGGATCGACGCGTTCAGCGCGATCGTGAACCCGCCGCAGGCGGCCATCCTGGCCGTCGGACGCATCGCCGATCGCGTGGTGGCGGTCAACGGCCAGCCGGCCGTGCAGCCGACGATGGTGCTGACGCTCTCCTGCGATCACCGCGCGCTCGACGGCGCCCGGGGCGCGCGCTTCCTGGGCGGTCTGGCCGACCTCGTCGAGGAGCCCCTGACCCTGCTGGCCTGACGGAATCGCCGCGGCGATCGGCCCAGCGCGCGAGGATCACGCCCCTTCGGTCATCGCTGGCTATACTGGGCCGTCGTGACGATCCCCCGGCGCCGGAGACGATACCTCGGTCGTGCGCCGGCGCGTTCTCCGCATCGCCGTGCTCGCTCGTGGGCGCCGACCCGACTCGCGCTCGCCGGCGGCCTGGCCGCCGTGGCTGTGGTGGTCGGGGGGTGCGTGGGTGTCGTGCGGACGCGCCTCGACTGGGTCGACGTGACCAGCGCGGCCCGGACGAAGGCCGAGGTGCAGGCACAGTTCGGCGAGCCTCGCCGGTCGGCGATCGAGACGGGGCGCGAGGTCTGGTACTACGACCTGTCCGAGCCGGGCCCGTCGGGCCGGCGGCCGGCCACCGAGGGCTCGACGATCGTCTTCGCGCTCCTCACGCCGATCTGGTGGCGGACCCAGGCCGACGACAACGTGCGGTTCGCCTTCGAGGGCGACGACGTCGTCGGCGCGGCCCAGCTGGACGTCACCGAGCGCGGGTTCTACTGTGGCGTGAACCTGATCCAGGGGCAGCTCTTCACCTGCGGGCCCATGCCCTGACCGTCTCCCCGGCGTGGCGGGCGCGGCGCCGTCACGGCCCGGGCGGGCGATAGAGATAGTCCGGCCGGCAGCGCTCCATGATCGCGCGCAGGTCCTGGCGCAGCTCCTCCAGGGTCGGACGGCCGACGAACCACCAGCCGTTGTAGATCCGATGGATGGTCAGGTCGGGATACAGCGAGAACGTGTAGGGCAGCGCGACCAGCCCGTGCTCGAACCCCGGCCGGGTGATCTCCACGATGTCCAGGCGCGAGATCGCCTTGCGGTCGGCGTCGCTGAGGAACGTGAAGGTGGCCCCGAGGCCCGCGCGGAACGCGGCGGCCACCTCCGGCCGATCGGTCGAGACGACCGCCAGCCGGCAGTAGTTGACGGCCAGCTCGTCCTGCAGCTCGGTGAGGTGCCGTAACTGGCACGCGCACTTCGGTCACCAGTAGCCGCGGTAGAAGCTCAGGATCAGCGGGTACTCGCCGGCCAGCGCGGAGAGCTGCACGGGCTGCCCGCGGTGATCGGGCAGCTCGACGTCCGGGAAGCGACCGCCCACGACCAGATCCGCATGCATGACCGTCCTCCTCCGGGTCACTTCTCTGCGCTGCGCACCCCGGCCGGCCCCCCGTTCACCTTCACCCGGTGGCCCGTGTCCTTCAGCGTGGCGCCGTCCCACGCGAAGACCCAGTAGTCCTTCTCGACCATGTTGCCGACGAGCAGTGTCTTGCCGTCCGGCGACCACACCACGCCCTGCGACCAGTGGCCGATCGGCGCCTCGGCGACGCGCGCCAGCGTCTTGCCGGTGACGCGCACGATGACCAGCTTGCCGGCATCGTGGTAGAAGGGCGAGTCCTTGGGGCGATTGCTGCCGTTGTGCACCACGACCGCGACCACGGACGCGTCCGGCGAGATCTTGAGCCCTTCCGCCGTGGAGCCCAGGACGCCGACGGTGTCGACGACGCGCGGCGGCTGCGCCGTCAGATCCATGAGCGTCACGGCGTCGCTGTCGCCGGTGGCCCCGCCGGCGAGGTGGCCGACGACCGCAAAGGCGCCGGTCGACGCGACGTCCATCACGATCGGGCGCAGACCCGGGACCATGTCGCGCTTCGTGTACTCGACGCGGGTGCCGTCGATCGAGAGCACCGACACCTTGTTGTCCGCGTTGCGCGACACCAGCGCGGTCTTGCCGTCGGGCGTGATCGCCACCATGCCCCCGCCGGCCTTGGCCCCGCCGACCTCCACCGTCCCGACCGGCGTGACGGCCTTGCCCTGGATCGTGAAGACGGACACGGTCCCGTCCACGAGATTCGAGACCAGCGCCAGCGTGCCCGCGCGATTGATGGACACGCCGGCGGCGCCCCGTCCCGCTTCCAGCGTGGCCGCCACCCTGGGCGGGCTCGCCTTGAGGTCGATGACGCTCACCTGGTTGTTGGGCGCCTGCTTGGTGCGATCGGCCGGATCGACCTTGTTCGACGCGGTCACCAGCGCCAGGCTCTCGTCGGGCGTGACCGCCACGTTGAGCGGCGGCCCCGCCACGCTCACCGGAGCGGGCACCTCGCCGATCACGCGCGGCGGGGAGGCCTTCAGATCGATGACGGCCACCGTGTCCGGAGGCGCGCCGTTCACCACCGTGACGACGCCGTTGACGAGGGCCACCTTGTTGTCATTGGCGGACACGGCGATCTGCGCGTGGGCCACGCCGACGACGGTCGCGAGGACGAGCAGGGCCAGAGCGGCGGCGAGGGGGGCGGGAGGGTGCGAGGTCATGGTGTCCTCCTCGGGGGATCGGGCGGCCCCATGATACTCCGCGGCCAGGAGCTACGCGGCGCGGCCGCCGAAGCGCGCGACCGAGAACAGCGCCAGGTCCAGCGCCGCCGGCTTGCCGAGCATCTGATCGGCCACCAGCTTGCCGCTGTAGGCGCCGAGCGTCAGTCCGCTGGGCCCGTGGCCGGTGACCAGGAAGACGCCGCGGACGCCCGGCACGGGACCCAGGACCGGCAGGCCGTCGGCGCTCAGGGGACGCAGTCCGACGCGGATCTCCCGCACCTCGGCGCCGGCCAGCCCGGGGGCCACCCGCAGGGCCTCTGCCAGCACCTCCCGCACGCCGGCTGCCGTCGTGTGCGGCGCGAACCCGGAGCCGGTCTCCCGGGTCGCTCCCGCCACCACCCGGCTGTCCGGCCAGGCCACCATGTAGTGGTGATGGAAGGCGCTGATCACGGGCCACCGGCTCGTGTCCACACCGGGCAGCCCGAGGTGGATGATCTGTCCGCGCTGCGGGGCCACCGGGAGGGTGATGCCGAGCTGGGCGCCGAATGACTTCGACCACGCGCCACCCGCGACGGCCACGGCGCCGGCGAGCACGGTCTCGCCGTCGAGCACCAGGCCACTCACGGCATCGCCGTCCAGGACCAGTCGCTGGACGCTGCCCCCTCGCACGCGGAGGCCGTATCCCTCGGCGGCGGTGCGCAGCGCGCGGTTGAGGAGGCGGCCGTCCACGCGCGCGGCGCCGCGCGAGTAGATGGCGCCGCGCACGGGGGCCAGCGGGGGAAACAGCTCACGGGCGTCCGCGGCGGTGACCTCATGGAGATCCCGGGCCGCGGGCAGCCCGCGCGCGCGCTGGCGCTCGAAGATCAGACGCCGCGCGCGCTCGAAGGCGTCCGTCTCGTCCTCGGAGACGGCGACGACGAGCTGGCCGCAGCGCGCGTAGCCGGTGTCGCCGGCCTGCTCGTCCCGCAGGCGGTCGATCAGCGCCGGATAGTAGGCGGCAGCCTCGACGGCCAGGCGGAACCAGGCGTCGGGATCGCGGCTGTTGGTCTCCGGCGACAGGATGCCGGCGCCGGCGTCGGTGGCACGGCCGACGTCGGCGCGATCGATCAGCAGGGTGCGGGCGCCGGCGCTGGCCAGGTGATAGGCGGTGGCCGTACCGAGGATGCCGCCGCCGACGATGGCCGCGTCGAAGACCGCGCGCGCCGTCATGGCCGGCGAGTGTAGCACTCGACGTGGCGAGGGAGGGGGGCGGGCTCTAGGCGGTGCGGGTCCGGCGCAGCGAGACGGCGCGGGAGAGCAGCCAGGCGACGAGGGCGCCGGCGATCGCGATCTGCGCCGTCACGCTGATCATCCGGAAGCCCTGCTGGATGACCTCGAGCCTCACGCCGCTGCCGTACCCGATCAGGATGAAGGCCCCGGCCCACACCAGGCAGCCGAGGGCGTCGAGCGCGAGGAATCGCGGGAAGGGCATGCGGGTGAGCCCGGCGACGGGAGCCAGCAGCACCCGGGCGCCGATGACGAAGCGCCCGAAGACGACGGTGGCACGGCCGGGCTTGAAGTGCGGCGTGCCCGTGCGGGCGAGCACGCGGGCGCCGAAGAGACGGCCGATCCAGTAGCCGATGTTGTCGCCGGCCAGGGCGGCGGCGGCCGCGACGAGGAGGCCGACGACCAGGTCCAGGTGGCCGTCCTTGGCCACGACGCCGAAGGCCAGCAGGAGCAGCTCGCCCGGGATGGGGAGCCCGGCGTTGTCCAGCAGGATCGCCGTGAAGACGATCCAGTAGCCGTACGCCAGGAACAGCCCCATCAGCAGCTCGCCGCTCAGCGTCACGTCGTGTCTCCTCGACCCCCTCGTGTGGCAAGGGCCGTACCACGGGTGAGACACGCGATAAGTGCTCGCGGATGCAGGGCGTCCGAGCAGGAGGGGACATGGGCGAGGGTGCGCTGCCCGATCTCGGACCACCCATCTGGCCCGATATCGACCAGCGCACCCGGCCGGTCAGCGGTGCGTGCCGGCGGACTCCATCACGCGGCTGCTCGCTCGCTTCGGGGGGCCGATGAACTCGACCATGTTGCCGTCGGGGTCCTTGACGAAGACCTGTCTCAGGCCGGTCGGACCGGAGAAGACGTCGCGGCACACCAGCCCGAGCGCCTCGATCCGGTCGGCCGTCGCGTCGCAATCGTCGGTCCACAGGGCGAAGTGAGGGTACCGGGCCTGGATGCGCTCACGCAGAACTCGCGCGCCTTGCCGACGTCGGTCACGGTGACGCTCACGTGCGTGAGCTGCTTGAAGAGGCGCATGCGGTCCTCCGGCTCGTCGTGGTGGTAGGACGCTAGCACGGCCCCCCCGGGCTGGCCGCGAGGGGCCGCGATCGCGTCAGGACGCGCGCAGGACCTCGTCCCGGAGCCGGCGCAGCGCCGCCGTCTCGGGAGAGCCGTCGTCCACCAGCTTCACCGTATGCCGGCGCGCGCCGTCCTCGACGGTGATCTCGTAAGCCGCGAAGTCGGCGCCGACCTCGCCGCCGCCCAGGGTGGTCGGCAGGCCGAAGAAGCCGCTGGCGTCCACGGCCCGCCGCAGGGCTCCCGCCCGCGCCGGCGCCACGGTCGTGACGTCGACGGCCGCCAGGTCGATGCCCGTCCCCGCGAACCCGCCGCTCTGCCGGATGCTGATCTTCATACGGGCCTCCCGCGGAGACCATCGGGCTCGCCCCCGATGATCCCCGCGGGGCGCCGCTGGCTCCGGCCGCTACCTGCGCAGCGTCTCGACGGCTCGCTTGAGCTGGTCGAGCTCCTCCTGGACGCTGCGCATCGCGTCCGTGTACTCGGGGTTGTTCATCGTGCCGCAGCAGGCCCGCCGGTCCTGGGCGGCCTGAGCGTCGTCCTGTCGTGCGGATTGTAGCGCCACGCCGGCCACGTGATCGGCGGTCAGCGGCGTCGGCGACACCACCACCTCGCGAACGGTGAAGCGGTTGCGGATGGCGTTGCGGTAGTGCACGGGCTTGCCGTCGGCCGCGGCGATCTCCAGCATCCGGTTGGCCACGTCCGCAAACTGGGCGCCGGAGGCCGGCGAGGCGACGATGGCACGGAGCACCAGGCTGCAGACGTACCGCCCGACCTCGAGGAGCACCGCGGCGTCGTCCTTCGCGCCGGGCTTGCGCGCGACGCGGTAGATGTCGGCCAGGATGTCGTAGATCGCGCCGGTGAAGACCTGGGACACGTCGTGCACCTCGTCGGTGACCTGCGACAGCGTGAGGTCGTTGTCGGCGTTCCGCAGCCCGTTGGGACGCCCCAGCGCCAGGCCGAACTGCTCGGCCAGGTCGGCCAGGAACGTCTTGTCGTGCAGGTTCGCCTTGGTCTGGGCCACGATGGCCTCGACCTGGTCCAGCTGCGACAGGGCCAGGAAGATCGCGGTGAGGTCGCCGAACGACTCGTGCAGCGCGCCGGTCTGGGGCGGCTGGTTGTTCAGGATCCAGCTCGGCTTGAGCCCATCGAGCACCGCGTGGCCCGTCTCGTGCGAGACGATGTCGAACGATCGGCAGGTGAAGACCCGCTGGGTCTCCCCGGTCGGGACGAAGTCACCGAACCTGAGCGCCTTCTGTCCCCGGCTGTAGAACGCGTTGATCACGTCCGGCAGCCCGTGGGGGAACACCGAGAGCGGCTCGGTGTTGCCGGACCCGTTCCACGCCCATGGCAGCGGCGCCGGCGTGCCGCCGACGGCGAGCGCGCGCTGGTACATCGTCAGCGTCTGGCGGACCACCGCGTAGGTGTGAACGGCGTCGAAGGCGTCCGTCCCCGGCGACTGGATGTAGTCGCCGAAGACGTTCGGGCTGACGGGCGGAATGCCCGGCGCGCCGCTGGCGATTCGCCCGTCGCGCGGGCCGGCGAGGACCACGCCGGGCAGGTACGCGCGCCGGACGCGGATCTCGTTGACGGACGGATCCTGCTTCCAGATGAGCACGCGACTTCCCGCCTGTCCCGGCGCCGCCGGCGCCGGCGCCGGCAGCGGTGACCGCGCTGTCGGTCGACCGGGCTGGACGAGCGCCTTCAACATCTTGCGATGTCGGCGATATTCGTCGGTGGGGACGGGAACGAACGACACGGGCAGCGTTCCGATCTTGCCATTGGTCCCGAGCTCCGTCGCCATCGTGGTCTCCTCCTGGGCAACTGTTCTCAGTCGCTCCGTCGTTCGCGACCCGGCAAGAGGAGTGCCATACCTCCGGAGGCGAGCGCGCGAACCGCGGTCGCACGCGGGCGGCTCGGGCATACTAGACGCATCTCGACCATGACCTCCTCGACGACGGCTCGAGCCCGCTCGCGACGGCTGCGCGTCCGCCGGGCGCACGCCACGCCGTGGCCGCGGCGCCTGCGCGCGATCCGGCGCCGACTCGGCTGGCTGCTCACGGCGCCGCTGGCGGTCCGGGTGGTCGCGGTGGCGCTCGCCGTGCTGGCCCTGTGGTCGGCGGTCAACTGGATGTACCAGGTGCTCCGCAAGCCGACCGAGCTGTTTTTCCCGGTCAGCGGCGCGCTGTCGAAGACGCCGCCGGAGACCTGGCGCCAGTACGGCCCGCTCTTCCGCGAGCACTCCACCCGGGTGATCACGCCCGAGCTGCTGGCCGCACTCGCGCAGGTGGAGGGCGCCGGCAATCCGGTGGCGCGCACGTACTGGCGCTGGCGGCTGCGCTGGAACCCGTTCGAGGTGTACCAGCCGGCCTCCAGCGCGGTCGGCATGTTCCAGATCACCGACGCAACGTTTCGCGAGGCGCGGCGTTACTGCATCCACGATCACGTCGTCGTCGAGGAAGGACGCTGGGACGATCCCCGCGCCTGCTGGTTCAACGCGCTCTACACCCGCGTGGTCCCGAGCCACGCGGTGGAGCTCACGGCCGCGCTGCTGGACCGCCACGTCGCGCGCGCGCTCCAGCGGCGCGGCGTCGTGGCCTCGGCCCGGCAGCAGCAGGACCTGGCCGCCGTCATCCATCTCTGCGGCGCCGGCGGCGGCGACCTCTACGTCCAGCGCGGCTTCCGCCTCGTCCCCGGTCAGCGGTGCGGCGACCATGAGGTCGCCCGGTATCTCGCCCAGGTCAACGGGCTGAAGCTCCAGTTCCTCCGGCTGGCCGCCACCGGATGATCGCGCGGCGTCCGTCACCACGCCCGCGGCGACGCCGGCCGGCGGCTCCACGATCGAGAAAGGAGTGCGGCGCGTGCAACTCGGGATGATCGGCTTGGGGCGCATGGGACAGAACATGGTCGTCCGTCTGGCCAGGGCCGGCCACCAGCTCGTCGTCAACGATCGCAGTCCCGTGGTCGTCGCGCAGACGCAGCAGCGGGTCCAGCAGGACTCCGGCCGCCCCGCCGGCGGGGCGGCGGCGCTCGCGGAGTTCGTGGCCCAGCTCTCGGCGCCTCGCGCGATCTGGCTGATGGTCCCGGCCGGCGTCGTCGACGGCCTCATCGGGGAGCTGCTGCCGATGTTGCAGGCCGGCGACATCCTCGTCGACGGCGGCAACTCGTACTACGTCGACGACCTCCGGCGAAGCAAGGAGCTCGCCGCCCGCGGGATCCACTACGTGGACGTCGGCACCAGCGGTGGCGTGTGGGGGCTGGAGCGGGGCTACTGTCTGATGATCGGTGGGCCCGAGGCGGCGGTGAGGCACCTCGATCCGATCTTCAAGGCGCTGGCGCCCGGGCGCGGCGAACTCCCGCGCACCGCCGGGCGTGAGCGCGCCGCCGGCGGCACCGCCGAGGAGGGCTACCTGCACTGCGGTCCGGCGGGAGCCGGGCACTTCGTCAAGATGGTCCACAACGGCATCGAGTACGGCCTGATGGCCGCCTACGCCGAGGGGCTCAACGTCCTCAAGCACGCCAACGTCGGCACCCGGGGGCGGGAGGCGGCCAGCGCGGAGGTGACGCCGCTGCGGCACCCGGAGCACTTCCGGTACGACTTCGACCTGGCCGAGGTCACGGAGCTGTGGCGACGCGGCAGCGTCGTCGCCTCGTGGCTCCTGGACCTGACCGCCTCGGCGCTCGCCGAGGATCCCGAGCTGTCGGGCGTGAAGGCCGAGGTCCCGGACTCGGGCGAGGGCCGCTGGACGGTGCAGGCCGCCATCGAGGAAGGCGTGCCGGCCACGGTGCTGACCGCGTCGCTCTACCAGCGCTTCGCCTCGCGCGGCGAGGACGCCTTCGCGTGCAAGGCGCTGCAGGCGATGCGGCGAAAGTTCGGCGGCCACTAGCGCGGAGCCGGCGCGGCCGCCGCGTCCCGCGCCCGGAACGCACATGGACTTCGGACTCTTCTACTACTGCCAGGGCCGGGGCGTGCCCCACGAGCAGGCCTACGCCGAGATGCTCGAGCAGATCGCCCTGGCCGAGACACTCGGCTTCGGGGAGTGCTGGTTCGCCGAGCACCACTTCACCGACTACTCGCTGCTGCCCAGTCCCAATCTGATGATCGCCGCCGCGCTGCAGCGCACGCGGGGCATGCGCTTCGGCAACTACGTCAATGCCCTGTCGTTTCACCACCCGCTGCGCCTGGCCGCCGAGGCCGCCATGCTCGACAACCTCGCCCGGGGACGCTTCGACTTCGGGGTCGGCAAGGGCGTGCGGCCGGGCGAGTTCGCCCAGCTCGGTGTGCGGTTCGAGGACGGGGTGGCGATGACCGAGGAGTCCATCGAGATCCTGCTCAAGGCGTGGACCCAGGAGCGAGCCTCGCACGCCGGCCGCTTCTGGACGTTCCCGGAATTCAGCCTGCGCCCGCGCGTCTTCCAGCGGCCGCACCCGCCGCTGCACGAGGTGGCCAGCCGTCCCGCGTCGGTGGCCCGGGTCGGGGCGCGGGGCTGGCCGGTGGCGATGCACTTCACGCCGACCGAGGTCGTCGCCCGCAGCGTGCAGGACTACCACGACGCCCTCGCCCGACGGCAGGAGCCGCCGGGGACGGGCCCGTATCGGCCACGGCTGTTGCTGTGCCGCGAGACCTACGTGGCGGAGACCGCCGAGGTCGCGCGAGCCGAGGGGGCGCTGGCGTTGCAGGGCTTCTGGCACCTGTCCTCGCTGGCGCCACCGCCGCCACCGGCCGAGTTCTCCGACCTGCGTCTCAAGGAGCTCACCGCCCGCGTCTGGGGCGGCCAGAGCTACGACGAGCTGGATGCGATCGGCGGCTTCCTCATCGGCGCGCCCGAGCAGGTGGCCGCGCGGGTCGAAGGGCTGGCGTCGATCGGGGTGGACACGCTGCTGCTCGTGTGCAGCTTCGGCAACCTGTCGCACGAGCAGGTCTGCCGTTCGCTCGAGCTGTTCGCCGCCGCGGCGATGCGCGCGCCGGGCCGCCCGTCCTGAGGGGCGCCGGAAGCTGGTCAGCCGGCCGTCGGGGCCTTGTGCAGCCGGCCGTCCTTCATGATCATCAGCAGCGCGTCCTGGTCCTGCAGCCGCTTGATGTCGACGAGCGGGTCGCCGTCGACCAGGAGCAGGTCGGCGAGGTAGCCCGGCTTGACCTGCCCCAGCTCCTCGGCCATGCCCATGATCTCGCCGCCCATCCGGGTGGCGGCGACGAGGGTCTCCATCGGCGTGAAGCCCAGCACGTCGACGAACAGGAGCAGGTCGCGCGCGTAGGTCCCGTGCGGGTTCCAGGCGAAGCCGTAGTCGCCGCCGGGGAGCACGCGGATGCCCCGCTTGCGCATCTGCCCGAACGTCTCGACCGAGACCTCCAGCTCGTGGAGCAGCCCGCGCTCGCGGGCCATGGCCGGCGTGAAGCCCCACTCGGCCGCGGCATAGCACGTCTGGTAGGTGAGCCCGAGCGCGGGTCCCACGAACACCCGGTCGCGGTGAGCCTCGAGCAGGTCGAGCGCCTCGGCGTCGGCGAAGTTCGCGTGGTAGATGATGTCGATGCCGTGCCGCACGCACATCTTGACCGACTCGGCGCTCCGCGCGTGGGCGCACACGCGCACGCCGCCGGCGCGAGCGATCTCCATGGCCGCCGCCACCTCGGCGTCGGTCATCACCGCCCGCTCCGAGCGGCTGTTGCGCGGCCCGCTGTCGCCGGAGACGTTCAGCTTCAGCAGGTCGACGCCCTCGCGCACGAGCACGCGGCACACGCGGCGAATCTCGTCGGGCCCGTCGGCGACCCAGGCGAAGGTCGGCGTCTCGTGGTGGGGCAGGTGGAGCAGGTTCTCGTCGCCGAGGCCGCCGCTGACGGTGATCTCCGGGCCGTTGGCCAGGTAGCGCGGCCCCGGCACGCGGCCGGCGTTGATCTCGTTGCGGATGACGACGTCCAGGCGCGGCTTGGCCGAGGCGGCCGAGAGCACGCTGGTGTAGCCGCAGTCGAGCATGGTCCTGGCATTGCGCATCGTGATCAGGGTGTGCTCCTCGGGCGGCAGCCGCGTGAAGTCCGCGTTGCGGGCCGCGTCGGGATAGCTCACGTGGCCGTGCGACTCGACCAGGCCCGGCATGAGCGTGGCGCCGGCGCCGTCGATGACCCGCGCGTCGCCGCGCGGCATCCCGCCGCCCCGCTGCACGGCGGCGATGCGCTGGTCCTCGATCAGCACGTCACCGGCGAACGGCGGGGCGCCGCTGCCGTCGAGGATCGTGGTGCCGGCGATCAGCGTCCTGGTCATGGCGAGCCTCCCTGCCGGGCCCACGATAGCACGCTCGGGTGATACGATGCGCCCGGGCCTGGCTCGCGTGGTGGCGAGGGGACGACCGGTCCGGCCACGCGGCCCGAGCGAGCGAGGAGGACGCGACATGGTCGAGGTGCGACGCCTGGGGCCGCAGGTCGGCGTCGAGATTCGCGGCGTCGACGTCAAGACGCTGCACGACGCCGGCTTCGCCGTGATCTACCGCGCGTGGCTCGACCACAACGTTGCCGTCGTGCCGGACCAGGACCTCGCGATCGAGGACTTCCTGCGCTACAGCCGGCGCTTCGGCGTGGTCGTCCCCCACCCCTCGAAGTCCACGCGCCACCCGGATCATCCCGAGATCACCCTGCTCGGCGTCAACAAGTTCGGGCCCGACGGCCGGCTCGACATGGCGATCTACCGGCGCGGCGCCGAGGGCTGGCACACCGACGGCGCCTACGACGCGGAGCCCTTCAAGGCCACGCAGCTCTACGCGCTGGCCGTGCCGAGCCGCGGGGGCGACACCTGCTTCGCCAGCATGTACGCTGCCTACGACGCGCTGCCGCCGCGCCTGAAGGAGCGGCTGGACGGGCGGCAGGGCGCGTTCACCTACGGGGGCCGTCGCCAGGCCACGGCGCTGCTGAACCCCGAGGACCGCGACTGGACCCCGGTCTTCCACCCGATCATCCGCACGCACCCGGAGACCGGGCGCAAGGGACTCTACTTCGATCCCGGCAAGATCCTCCGCATCGAGGGGCTGGAGCCCGCGGAGAGCGACGCCCTGATCGAGGAGCTCACCGAGCGCATGATCCGGCCCGAGGGCGAGTATCGCCACCGCTGGCGCACCGGGGACATCGTCATCTGGGACAACCGCTGCTCCTACCACAAGGCGGCCGGCGACTACCCGCCCGAGGAAGACCGCATCCACTGGCGCGTCTCGATCAAGGAACGTGTCTAGCCAGGACTATTCGTGAATGCGTGCAGACGGTCGAACGGGACACGGCGGAAGGCGGGTGGATGGGGGTCGCTCTGACCACGTCCCGCTCGGCTCCGGACGACGCCGTCGAAGTTCCCAATCTCCTGGGCGGTGGCGTCCTCGGGCTCGGAGGGAACGGGTCACCCGGATCCCATCCACCCGCCTTCCGCCGTGTCCCGTTCGGCCGTCACCGCGTTCATGAATAGTCCGCGCTAGACCCTGTCGGACATGAGCGCGTCGTCGCGAAGGGCGGCCTGACCGCCGACCCGAGATGCTTGCGATTTCGGCGACCGAGGGATGGCGGATTGCTCACCCTGGAGCCACGATTGGCGTGCTGGAGCTGTCGGGCTTGAGGAACACCGGCTCGTCTTCGAGCCTGAACGAGCGCAAACGCCAGATCGAGGCCGGCCTGCGTGAACGCTATCAGGGCTTCGCCCGGCAGGAGTTCCTGGCGCTTCCGGTGATGGCCGAGTACGACCGGTATTACACGCGCTTCAACAAGACCTATCACGTGCAGCTCCAGCTCGAGTCGATCGTTCTGAAGGGGAAACCCCTTCCCGACGTGTCGCCGGCCGTGGACGCCAACTTCGCGGCCGAAGTCGAGACGCTGATCCTCACGGCCGGACACGACTGTCGAACGCTGCGCGAACCGCTCGTGATCGACGTCTCCCGCGACGGCGACCACATCACGCAGATGAATGGCACGTCGAGGGCCATCCGGTCGGGCGACATGATCATGCGGGACGCGGACGGAGTCAGCTGCTCGATCATCTACGGACAGGATGCGCGGTCGCCGATCTCGCCGGAGACCTCCCACGTGCTGTACGTGGCCTACGCGCCGGCGGGCATCGCCCCGACGGTCGTCGAGGGCCACCTGCGACGGATCGAAGAGAACGTCCGTCTCTTCGCGCCGGAGGTCGCGGTGGAGCAGCGCCGCCTGCTGACCCCCGAGCATCGTGACGACGCTGGCCGCTGACGGCCGCCGCCGTGCATGACGACGGCGCGACACGTGAGCCGAACGGCCACGGTCGTGGCCCTGTGGCGGGCCAGGGAATCCTCGCGCTCCGCCGCCGCTCGGCTCTTCGAGGACCCCCTCGCTCCGGCCTTTCTCGGCCGGCGCTTCCGATGGGCGCTTCACCTGTCCGGGCTGCCGCTGATCGGCGCCGCCGTGCCGTGGTCGCTCATCGACGGACACTGGGCCGGGTCCCGAGGAACGGTGGTGGTCCGTACGCGATACATCGACGACGTTCTCGGGGACGCGCTCCGGGGTGGCGCCGAGCAGGTCGTGATCCTCGGAGCGGGTTTCGACAGCCGGGCGTATCGGATCCCGGGGATCGAGAGGGCCCGTGTCTTCGAGGTCGATCAGCCCCGGACCCAGGCCGTGAAGAGAGACGTCGTCGCGCGACGGCTGGGGACACTCCCGCCGCACGTCACGCTCGTCTCGCTCGATCTCGACACGCATACGCTGGACGCGGTCATGCACGGAGTCGGGTATCGACGTCACGCCAGGACGTTCTTCATCTGCGAGGGGGTCACGCACTACCTGACGGCTGACGCCGTCGATGCGATCTTTCGGCATGTGGCGCGGAGCGCCGCGGTCGGAAGCCGGATGGTCTTCACGTACATTCACCAGGCCATCCTTGCCGAGTCGAGCGCATTCGCGGGCGCGGCCGAGACGCTGTCCACGGTGCGGCGCGGCGGCGAGCCGTACACGTTCGGCTTCGACCCGGCCGTGCTCCCGCAATACCTCGCGGCACGCGGCCTCGTCCTGCTCGAAGACGTGGGTGCCAGCGAGTATCGCGCACGCTACCTGGCCCCCGTCGGTCGCGAGCGAGAGCCGCTCTCCGAATTTCAGCGGGCCGCGCTGGTCGAGGTCTCCGGGCAGCCACCCAAGCCATCCTGACCTTCAGCCGCGACGCCCACGCCTCTCGTCGAATCCGGCGCCACACGGTGTCGCCGGACTCCGCGAGAGGAGCTAGAAGTGCATGACCTCGGCGGCGTGCTCGTAGATGTCCTGGATCCGGCCGTGCGAGATCGCGGCGGCCTGGACGGCCGCGACGAGGTGGCGC
>Ga0209382_10000627_pt1 | contig 57612 bp, 50 predicted proteins | sample SoiMetdeltSBSDD5_FD_187599 | JGI IMG/M metagenome (GOLD analysis project Ga0209382, IMG submission 187599) | Bulk soil microbial communities from a Populus tree surrounding site in Tennessee, USA - Soil MetaG P. deltoides SBSDD5 (SPAdes) (version 2) | ecosystem: Environmental > Terrestrial >...
AAGCCGGCCGGCCGGGGGCCGTGTCATCCCGTGGCCGGTCGGCGCCGGGGTATCACGCCGCGGAGCGAGCCTGCGCGAGGGGGATGACCCGGGCGGTCGCCGTGGCCGTGGCGATGAGGGTCCCCTCGGCGTCGAGCAGCGAGGCCTCTAGGAAGGCGAGATCGCCGTCGCGGTGCACGACCCGCCCCTTGCCGATGACCCGGCCCGGGCGAACGGGCCTCAGGAAGTTGACGTTGAGCTCCAGCGTCGACTGAAACTGGTCGGGCTCCAGGGTGGCGAGCAAGGCCGGCCCGACCGTGTCGTAGAGCATCGCCGCCACGAACGCGCCCAGCACGTTCCCCGCGGGATTGGTGAAGGCCTCGGTCGCCGCGAACGCCAGCTCGATCGTGCGAGCCTCGAGGTCGGCATCGATGAACTCCAGACCCAGCGTGGCCGCGGCGCGCGGCATTGGCACTCGCCCCTCGACTCCATCCCAGAATGGGCCTGACCGCGTCTTCATCACTGTTCTCCTGCTCGTGGCCGATTGGCCCCTGGCGACGTGTCACGTACGTTCACCCTACCAAGGTCGGGTAGATGCCCGCCGCGCGCGCTGCCTAGGATAACGGCTACCGTGCAACGCGACACCGCCCGGCCTGCGATCGTCCGATACGCCGTCGCCGTGCTGTCCGTGGCCGTCGCGGTCGTCCTGGCGTGGTGGCTGCGTCCCGTCGCGCTGGCCGCGGCCCAGCTGCTGCTCGTGGCGATCCTCATCACCGGCTGGGTCAGTGGGCTCCGGCCGGCACTGGTCGCGTGGGTGCTGGCCTTGCTGGCGTTCGACTACTACTTCACGCCCCCCTACGACTCGCTGAAGGTCGAGGCCGCCGATATCCCTCGCCTGCTCATCTTCATGTTGGTGGCCTTCTTCATGGCGACCATGAGCGCCGCACGACGCAGGGCCGAGGATTCCCTGACGAGCGCCCGGGCGGAGCTGGAGGCGCGCGTGCGCGCCCGGACGGTGGAGCTCCAGCAGCAGGCGGATCTCCTCGACCTCACGCACGACACGATCTTCGTGCGGGACATGAACGACGTGATCACCTACTGGAACCGCGCGGCCGAGGACTTCTACGGGTGGCCGGCGGCGCACGCGGTGGGCCGGGTCTCGCACGAGCTGATGCAGACGGTCTTTCCGGCACCGATCGAGCAGATCCAGGCCGAGCTGCTGAGACAGGGGCGGTGGGAAGGCGAGCTCGTGCACACCAAGGCCGACGGCAGCCAGGGCGTGGTGGCCAGCCGCTGGTCCCTGCAGCACGACGACGCGGGCCGGCCCCACGCAATCCTAGAAATCAACAACGACGTCACGAACCGGAAGCAGGCCGAGGCGCGACTGCGCGAGAGCGAGCAGCGCTACCGCGACATCTTCGATTCGACCGGCGTCTCGATCTGGGAGGCGGACTTCTCGCAGGCGAAGGCGGCGATCGACGGTCTCGGACTCGGAGACGGCCGCGAGATCCGCGACCACCTCGCTGCACACCCCGAGCTCGTCCGGCACCTCATGCGCTTGGTGCGGGTCGTGGACGTGAACCGGACGTCGCTCACGCTGTTCGGGGCCACGAGCAAGGAGGAGCTCCTCGGTGCGCTGCCCAGGGTCTTCGTCCCGGAGACGCGCGACGCCCTCGTGAACGTCCTCGTCGGGGTGGCCGAGGGTCGCGCCTCGGTCGAGGCCGAGGCCGTCGTCCAGACGCTCGCGGGGGACCGGTTGACCGTGCTCTTCACGCTGGCCGTCCCCTCACCGCCCGCGCGGCTGGACCGGGTGCTGCTGACCGTCATGGACATCACCGAGCGGAAGCGCGCGGAGTACCTGGCGGGCCACGTCTTCGAGACCGCTCCTGACGCCATCTACATCGTCGGCCTGGACTACCGATATCAGCGCGTGAACCCCGCCTTTGCGCGGCGCTGGGGACTGCCGGCCGAGCGGATCGTCGGGATGACCGTCGACGAGCTGGCGGGCTCCGAGCCGTTCGAGGAGACGTACAAGTCGAACTTCGACCGCTGCTTCCGGGGTGAAGAGGTCAGCTTCATGGGCTGGTTCCCCACCCCGGCCGGCCGCCAGTACCTGGCCGCCACCTACTCACCGTTGCGGCCGGACGCGAGGCGCGTCGAGGCCGCGCTCGCCATCACGCGCGACCTCACGCAGTATGCCCAGGCCTCGGAGGCGCTCCAGCAGGCCCAGGCGGAGCTCGCGCACGTGACCCGCGTGACGACCCTGGGCGAGCTGACCGCATCGATCGCCCACGAGGTCAACCAGCCGCTCTCCGCCATCGTCGCCGACGCCACCGCCTCGCTCAACTGGCTGGCCGCGCCCACCCCCGACCTCGACAGTGTCCGCGAGGCGCTCGACGCGATCGTGAAGGACGGGCACCGGGCCGCCGACGTGATCCAGCGCATCCGTCAGCTCGCGACGAAACGGGGCCCGCAGAAGGCCCGGCTGGACGTCAACGGCGTCATCCGTGACATCGTTCCGCTCGTCGCCACGGAGCTCCGGAGCCACGGGGTCTCGTTGCGGGTCGACCTGGCGGCGGACCCGCCGCCCGTCTGGGCCGATCGTGTCCAGCTGCAGCAGGTGCTCATCAACTTCGTCATGAACGGCATCGAGGCGATGACGTCCGTCGAGGGCCGGCCGCGCGTGCTGGTGATTCGATCGGAGTCGCAGGACGGCGACTCGGTCGCCGTCCTCGTTCGGGACGTCGGCGTCGGCGTCGACGAGGGCAAGGCGGCGCAGCTCTTCGACGCCTTCTTCACGATGAAGCCCGGCGGGATGGGCATGGGGCTGGCGATCAGCCGCTCCATCATCGAGGCGCACGGCGGCCGGATCTGGGCCACGGCGAACCTCGACCATGGCGCGACGTTTCAGTTCGTGTTGCCGGCCCTCCACGCCCGGAGCGCGGAGGCGATCGCCCCGCGCTAGGGCGCCGAGGGCTCGACGGTGCGCGGCGCGGACCGCATCTCCGCCCTGAGCGCCAGCGCGGGCGGGATCGTCAGCCCGAGGGTGCGCGCCGTCACCGGGTCGATGACGAGCTCGAACGTCCTGGGCTCCTCGACCGGAAGGTCGGATGGCTTGGCGCCCTTGAAGATCCTGTCCGCATAGCCGGCCGCACGCCGATACATCTCGGGGTAGTTCACGCCGTAGGAGATCAGGCCTCCGGAGAACTCCGCAGACGCGTACATCGCGGGCAGCCGCCGCTTCGCCGCCAGCTCCACGATGAGCCGGGCGTTCGCCTGCGTGAGGGTCTCGATGCCGACGATGATCCCGTCGGCGCGGCCGCGGACGGCGGCATCGAATGCCGGCTCCAGGTCCGCCGCCTTCCGCACGTCGAGGAGCTGCGGCTCGATCCCCAGGGACCTCGCGGCCTTCTCGACCTCCCTCCACTGCGGGGGCAGCGCCGGGTTGCCCATGTTGAACAGCACGGCGATGCGGGTCGTCTTCGGCACCAGCTCCTTGAGCAGGTGCACTCGTTTCGGATAGATGTCCGTGACGGCGGCACTCAGTCCGGTGACGTTGCTCCCAGGGCGCGCGAGGCTGACGACGACGCCCTGTCCCACGGGATCGCCGACACCCGTGATGACGACCGGAATCGTTCCCGTCGCGTTCTTCGCGGCCAGGGCCGCGGGTGTCCCCCTCGCCAGGATCAGATCGACCCTCGACCGCACCAGGTCGCCGGCCAGAAACGTGAATCGCTCGTCCCGGCCATCGGCCGACCGGTACTCGATGACGAAGTCCTTGCCCTCCAGGTACCCGAGCTCGCTCAGGCCCTGTCGAAAGCCGGCGATGTTGGCGGCACTCCCGACCTCGGGCGTCCGCTCGAGCATGCCGATGCGGTGGGGCTTCTGTCCGTGGGCTGCGTGGAGGTCGGGCAGCGCCGCCATGGACCCGATCACGAGCGTCAGGCCGACGATGCCAGCGATCCACGACCGATGTCCCATGAGATTCCGCAACCGCGTCAGTGCCGCCGCGACCAGCCCCATACGTCCTCCACGGTTTGGACGCCCGTTGTGACTCTTGCCAGGAAAGGCCGAGTAGGTCCACCGTGGTGGCGGACCTGACGTTCACCGCGTCGCCACGCCGAGACTCGGCGGGCGACCTCATTGTCCGATCGGGCGACGACACGCACAGCGCGTGCCACGGCGACGCGCCCAAGAATCACGCGACTCTCGATACCGTCGCATCGCTTGTAAGGGCGAACCGCCCGATCGGCTGGAGGAACGCCCGACGAAGGCCTCATCCGCGCGCGGGTGTATCGTGGGCGTGGCCCGTTGAATCATGTCGGCCCCCTACGTGGACCGCCGCGACCAGATGTTTCCGCGCCTGAGTCCGGCTCAGATCGGCCGCATCGCCGGTGTCGGCGACCGACGTCGAGTTCGAGCCGGCGAGGTGCTGTCCGAGTTCGGCGAGCAGCACACGCCCTTCCTCGTGGTCATGGAGGGCGCCATCGAGGTCGTCCGGCCGGTCGATGGGCGGGAAGAGCCGATCGTCGTGCTCGGCCCAGGCGAGTTCACCGGCGAGATCAACATGCTGTCCGCGCGCCGGGCCCTGGCGCGAGCGCGGGCGTCGGCCGATGGGTCGGTCGTCGTTGTGGATCGCGAACGCCTGCGCATTCTCGTCCAGCGGGACGCCGAGCTCAGCGAGATCCTGATGCGCGCCTTCATCCTGCGGCGCGTGGCGCTCATCGCCCAGGGGGCCAGTGGACTCGTCCTCATCGGCTCGCGACACTCCGCGCCGACCCTCCACCTCCGCGAGTTCTTGAGCCGAAACGGCCAGCCCTTCACCTATCACGAGGTGGAGGGCGACCCGGACGTGCAGAGCCTGCTGGACCGGTTCCACGTCCGGGTCACCGACGTGCCCGTCGTCGTGTGCGAGGGAGGCACGATCCTCAAGAACCCCTCCATCGAGGATCTCGCCGCCGGGATCGGTCTGAGCCCACAGTTCGATGGCGCCGCGACGAGAGACGTCGTCATCATCGGCGCCGGGCCGGCCGGGCTCGCGGCCGCGGTCTACGCCGCATCGGAGGGGATCGACGTCCTCGTCCTCGAGCACACCGCGCCAGGCGGCCAGGCGGGCTCGAGCTCTCGCATCGAGAACTATCTCGGCTTCCCCACGGGCATCTCCGGGCAGGATCTCGCCGGGCGAGCGCTCATGCAGGCCGAGAAGTTCGGCACCGAGGTCGCGATCGCCCGGGCGGCCGTGGCGCTCGACTGCACGTCCCGCCCCTTCACCGTACGGCTCGCCCGGGGTGACGTCGTCCGGAGCCGGACCGTCGTCATCGCCAGCGGGGCAACGTATCGCAAGCCCGACCTGCCCGAGCTCTCGCGCTTCGAGGGCGCGGGCGTCATGTACAGCGCGACGCACGTCGAGGCCCAGCTGTGCCGGGAGGAGGAGGTGGCCATCGTCGGCGGCGGGAACTCGGCCGGTCAGGCCGCGGTCTTTCTGGCGCAGAGCTCCGCGGGGGTGAACGTCCTCGTGCGAGGGCCCGGGCTCTCGGAGAGCATGTCGCGGTACCTCATCCAGCGGATCGAGGACAGCCGCAACATCGCCCTGTGGCCGCGCACGCAGATCGACGCGCTGGAGGGCCGCGATCACCTCGAGCAAGTCCGGTGGCGGCACCTCGAGACCGGCGCCTCGGAGACCCGCTCGATCCGTCACGTCTTTCTCATGACCGGCGCAGACCCCAATACCGCGTGGCTCGGAGGCTGCGTGGTGCTCGACGACAAGCGGTTCGTCAAGACCGGGGCGGACCTGCGACCGGACGAGCTCGACGAGGCACGCTGGCCCCTGGCGCGGAAGCCCGATCTGCTGGAGACGAGTCGCCCGGGGGTGTTCGCGGTCGGCGACGTCAGGTCAGGCAGCGTCAAACGCGTCGCGTCGGCGGTCGGCGAGGGCTCGGTGTGTGTTCAGCTCATCCATCGGGCCCTTCGCGAGCTGTGAGACTGCGCGCAGCGACCACCTGACCCTCACTTCTCCCTCGATCAGCGCCGGCGCGCCTTGACAACCGCGGGCGCCCGTGGAACGTTCACACCCACTCGGTGGCCAGCGACGGCGCCGCAGCCCGCTGAGCCCCGAAGACGAGGAGGCCTCCGCTCATCGACGACACCGTCTAAGCAAAGGAGTGGACCACCATGAAATTCATGCTGTTCGTCCTGCCCACCGTGCCCGGCACCCTCGACGACAGGAGGCGACTGCGTCCCATCGGGCGCAACAACGAGCGCTACCAGCAGATGCTCGACGAGCTGCGCAAGCTGGCCGTCTTCGCCGACGACGCGGGATTCGACGTCTTCGCCACCACCGAGCACCACTTCCACTCCGAGGGTTACGAGACCTCCGTCGCCCCGCTCCTGCTGTACGCAGACCTGGCCGCGCGCACCAAGCGGATCAAGTTCTCTCCGCTCGGGCTGGTGCTGCCCTCATGGGATCCGATCCGGGCGGCCGAGGAGCTCGCCGTGCTCGATCACCTGACCAAGGGCCGGATCTACGCGGGGTTTGCCCGCGGGTACCAGGACCGCTGGGTCAACGTGCTCGGCCAGCAATATCACGTGACCGGCGCGCCGATGGACGGCTCCGCCATCGACAAGCACAACCGCAAGGTCTACGAGGAAACCGTCAAGGTCATCAAGAAGGCGTGGACGGAGGACGTCTGGGATTACGACGGCGAGTACTACCAGGTCCCGTATCCGTACAAGGAGGGGATCCGGCGGTGGCCGGTCGCGGCGTGGACGCGCGAGTACGGCGCCCCGGGCGAGATCGACGACGAGGGCGTCATCCGCAAGATCTCCGTCGTGCCGAAGCCATACCAGCAGCCGCACCCGCCGATGTTCCAGCCGTTCTCGGTGAGCGAGTCGACGATTCGCTACACCGCGGAGTCGGGCATCGTCCCGTGGATCCTCGTGGCCAACCCGCCCGACTTCCAGCGCCTGTGCAAGGTCTACCAGGAGGTCGCGGCGACGGCCGGACGGAAGCTGGGCCTCGGTGAGAGCGTCGGCGCCTTCCGGGCGGTGCACTTCGGGAAGACCGAGGCGGAGGCCGTCGCGCTGCTCCGCGACACCAACTACGCCGGCTTCCAGAACTACTTCGGCGGATTCGGGTTCTGGGAAGCGTTCCGCACGGCCGAGGACAACGCCACGTATCCACTGGATCCGTACACGGCCCTGCCGCCCTCGGAGTGGACGGTCGACCGGATGCGCAAGGTGAAGTACGGCCTGGCGGGCACCGTCGACCAGGTCAAGGCCGAGCTGGAGTCGCTGCGCACGATCGGCGGTGCCGGCGATCTCGAATGGTTCGGCTGGTTCTTCGACCAGGGCTTCATGCCCTGGGAGGAGGAGGTGCGCCAGATCGAAACGTTCGCCACGCACATCATCCCGGCCTTCAGGTAGCCCCGGATCGACCAGCCGTCCAGCCATCCGACGGGCCTTCCAGAACAGCGGAGGGCCCGTCGTGATGCAGCGCCGTACGTAGACTCACGGATTGACCCGGACGGGAGGCACGACCGATAGTCGGTCGATCTCACTTTTCGCAGTGGAGAAACGACACGGTGACGCCGACCCGTTTGATGTTCTTCTACCTCGCCATCGCCTCGTTCGCACCCGCCCTGATCGGCCTTCGACCCGGTTCGTGGGCGGCCTACTACTATGGAGCCCTGCTGACGTGGTGGCTCGTGATCTCCGTTGCCGTCGTGCGGTGGTCGGATCCGGCCCAGAGGGTGCGGGCTCCCGCGACCGGGAGCGCCGGCGCGGCGACACCGTACACCGACGCGGCACGCCGGGTGCTCGCCGAGACACGACTCATCATCGTGGCCCGTGGTCACGCGGACTACACCGGACGCATCCGGAGAATCCAGTCGACGGATCAGGCCGTCCGCGTGATCAGCGACCGGCGAAGCACCGAGCGGCGCCGTCAGCTGGAGGTATACATTCCCGAGCGCCGTCTTGCCGAGCGTCGCTCTCACGACGTCCAGTCGCTGCTCCTGACTCAAGGCTGGGCCGAGGTGAGGCTGCCGCAGAACTGATCCGCCCGTGCAGGTCACCGAGTTGACCGCGGAGCGTCTCGGCGGGATGCTGGGCGAAGCCTGTCGGGAGGAGGACACCATGGCCCACATGGAGATCGGCCAGATCGTTCGCCGCCGCGATCAGTCCCAGGGAGCCGGCTGGGGCCTGATCATCGGTCTGGTGCTCCTGGAGCCCGTCGAGGCGCTCGTGCGCTGGAGCGATGGGGCCCAGTCGACCTTCGAGCTCATGGACAACCTGGTCGACGCGATCCAGTTCTTCTTCTAGCGAGCCGGTCGCCACCGCCCCGCTCCCCTCCCTTCGTAGGGTCTGACCCGTCGCGGCAGCCCGATTCTTCGCGCTCGTCTGTCGAATTCCTGCCGAAAAGTCCGTGGTCTGGCGACCCCTGGTTCCTCGACGCCGTCTGACACACGTGGCCAGGCTTCACGCTGACCTCAACGGGTCGTTCACGGACATCGACCCAACGAAGTGGAGAGCGGGATGGTAACGGGACTGCTACATCACGCCCAGTGGGCCGTCTTTGCTCTGATCCTTGCGAATCAGGCAGGCGTCCCCGTGTTTGCGGCGCCGGCGCTGCTGGGCGTCGGAGCGCTGGCGTGGATCGGTGACGTCAACGTCGGCCTCGTGGTGATCGCGGCGGTGGCCGCGTCGCTGTGCGCCGACCTCATCTGGTACAGCGTCGGCCGACGACGTGGCCCTTGGGCCCTCGCGATGGTCCGACGCCTCTCTCGCGGAATGAGCGCCTTTCTCGACGATGCCCAGCGTCTCTTTCTCGCTCACGACCGCGCGTTTCAGTTCGGTGCGCGGTTCCTGCCGGAGCTCAACCCGGTGGCCGCAGCCTTCGCCGGGGTGGCGGGGGTCGGCGTCAGGCGCTTCTTCCTGGGGGGTGCGGCCAGTGCAGCCGTCTGGGCCGGGACCTGGATCGGCGCCGGCTACCTGATCGCCAGCGTCACGTCCAGCCGCGGTGTGTCGGCCCTCCCACTCGTCGCCGTGATCGTGGCCGCCTCCGCGGTCGCGATCCTCGGCATCAACGCGTACGTCGCGCGGGCTCACGGCGTCGCAGAGCCCATCACGATCCTCCGGCCGCACGCACTCATCAGCGCCCTCGCGCAGTCACTCTGCCACGACCGACGGCGCAACGACCTGGGTGCAACGACCTCGGTCAATGGTCATGACGGTGGTGAATGTCGGGATAGTGCGGGTGGCGGTGGCGAGTGGGAGCGTGGATATGCCAGTGAGAGTGTGGCTCACCGCTCGGCGTTGCTGAGTCGTGGGCGTGATCGTGATGGAGATCGTGACGATGAAGATGATCGTGCGCCAGCATCTCGTGAGCGTGCTCGTGCGTGTGCCGCTCCCTGAGGTGTAACCACACACCGAGGCCCATCAGCACGCCGCCCATCGCCAGCTGGCTGCCGAACGATTCGCCGAGCACCAGGATGGCCAGCACGGCGCCGACGAATGGCGCCATCGAAAAGTAGGCTCCGGTGCGCGCCGCTCCAAGATCGCGCAAGGCACGGACGAACAGCATCAAGCTGACGCCGTAGCCGAACAGGCCGACCACGCCCGCGATGACGACAACGGCGGGTCGCGGCCACGCGGCCCCCATCGCCATCGCCATGACGAGGTTCACCGTGCCAGCCACACTCCCCTTGAGGGCCGCGATGAGCCCCGCGTCGCCACCAGCGATCTTGCGGGTCAGGTTGTTGTCGACCGCCCACGTCGCGCACGCGGCAGACACGAGCAAGGCGCTCCGGTCGAGCGTCAGCCCCTGGCGAGGCTGCCAGGCGAGCACGAAGGCGCCGACCGTGATCGCGCCCATGCCAGCCGCGATCCTGGCGTCGACGTGCTCGCGGAAGGCGAGCCAGGCCAGGAGCGCCGTGAACACCCCCTCGAGGTTCAGCAGCAGCGCAGACTGCGACGCGGAGCCCCCGGCGAGCCCCCACATCAGGAGCACCGGCCCGAGACACCCGCCACTCAGGATGGCGCCGGCCAGCCACGGGAGATCGGCGCGACGCAGCGGCGCCTCGCGCGACGCCCGGCCAGTGACGCCCCTCGCCAGACGCGCAGCGCCGAGCCCGACGCCGGAACCGAGGTAGAGCAGCCCGGCGAGCAGCCACGGATCGGTCAGGCTCAGCAGAGCCTTGGCGGCCGGCGTGGTGACGCCGAAGAGCACGGCCGCCAGCAACGCCAGCCAGATGGCCTGGCGGCTGGGCTCCTCGCCGTGCGCGACCGCGATCAGACTCACGGCGTGTGCAGCTTGATCGGGCCTCCGATTGCCTTCCAGGCCGAGTGCCCGCCCTTCATGTACTTGGCGTCGAACCCAGCCTCGCGGAGCGTGATGGCTGTCTTGCAGCCGACGTGAAATCCATATGCACAAAAGACCACGACCGGGTCCGACTTCGACAACTCTCCGATCCAGTCGCTGATCCGCTCCGGATCACGCCAGACCGCCCCCTCCATGATGTCCTGCTGGCGGGAGATGTACGACCGCGGGCGAGCGTCGACGATCTGGACGGACGCACCCGAGTCCAGCATGGCCTTCACGTCCTCCACGGCGACGGCCGGCAGGTCGCCGAACTCCTTCTGGACGAGGGGCCGGGGTGGCTCGACCCTCGCGGCATCCTCGTAGCGCGCCTGGACCGACGGCCAGTCGATGTTGCGCTGGAACGCGTCGATGTAGGCGATCGCGTTGGCCCCGAAGTCGATGTGGTAGGCGTGCTCGTACATATCGAGCGCCAGGATGGGGATGCCTCCCGCCGTCGTCTGGCCGTGATCGCCCGCGTACTGGTTGATGAGCCGCCGATCGCGGGGAACGTACACGAGCAGGACCCAGCCCGAGCCACCCGCCAGCCCCTTCGCCATGGCCACGAACTCACTCCGCCAGCGATCCACCGATCCGAAGTCGCGGGCGAGTGTCTGGACGAGCACGTCGGTCGGCTTGCCGTCGCCGAACGCCATGCTGGCAAAGTACAGCTCGTGCAGCAGCGTCGAGTTGAGCGCGATGAGCTGCTCACGCTTCAGGCTGTTCACCACGTAGGCGGGGGCCCGATCGAGGTCGAGCCCTTCGATCTGCTCCGTGAGCGCATTCAGCCGTCGAAGTGCACTACCGTAGTGGTTCTCGTAGTGGCTCTCGATGAGTCGCAGGGAAAGCCCGTTGAGCAGCCAGGGGCGTGTGGGGATCGGCGTCAGTTGGTATCGCATCTCTCGGCCTCCGTGAATGTTGTGGGGACGACGCTCTCAGCCCGTCCGTCCCCGGATCGTCAGGTCGTCGAACGCGGTGATCGAGTCGGCCTTCGTCCACAGGCCGACCCGGCCCACCTTGAACCGTGAGTCGTGGTGGTCGAGACGCAGCGTGCCGTCGAGCCAGGCCTGCATGTGATCCCCGACCGCGACGAGGCGCAGGGTGTGCCACTGGCCCAGCGCCGGGGCCTTCACCGTGGCCGTGGCGATCTGACGGCGCCCGCGGTCGTAGGAGTAGAGGCGGAAGTTGTCCTCGAGCGCGTTGGCGCGCACCACGTAGTACGTCCCGTCATTGAAGCGGAAGACGATGCCGCCCGACGCGTCCTGCCGGCCCGACATCGGCTTGAACGTCACCGAGACCTCGACATCGGCGTGAGTTCCTGGCGCGACGATGACGTTGAACTCGTTCTGCGTCGCCCGCTGCACCAGCACCCTCGTGCCGCTCGGCGCGCCGGCCATCTCCTCGACTGCCCACTGGCCGGTCACGGTTGTCCAGCCCGCGATCCCCTGAGGCGCCTCGAAGTCGAACGTCTGCGTCGGGGTGTCGTCGGGCAGCCTCAGCTCAGCCGGTGCCGCCGCGCCGGGACCGCTTCGCCCAACACCAACGGCGCCAAGCGCGGCCAGGGCGGTCTTGAGCCATTGTCGGCGGGGCATCATGCGTCACCTTTGGCTGTTCGTCTGATCGAGGGCGGCCCTCAGCCCCTGCGCGAGCGTGGCCGGCGCATCCACGCCCCAGAAGTGCATGTAGAAGAGGCGCGGGGTGTCGAGGAGCCCGTGGTTGTGGATCGCCGTCACGTCGATGCCGTGCTGCCTCAGCGCTCGCGCGACGGGGCTGACCTCCCTGTCGATCAGGACGAAATCGCCGGTGATCGCGGCCCTGCCGTCGCTCAGCGCCTGGAAATTCATGACCGTGACGACGCCCATGGCGGGCAGCAGGGGCATCCCGTTCTCGGTGATCGCCTCCGCCCGAGGGGCCGTCACCTGGAACACCCCGGAGCCCATGTCTCGACCCGCGCGGCCAAGCGCCTGCTCGATCTGCTTCGTATCCATCGCAGGCGCCGCGGCCGCGGGCGCCGCCGTGCCTCCTCCGAGCGGTGTCGCGCTCGTCGACAACGCTCGGCGCAGGGCTCTGGCCAGCTGCACGGCGTCGCCGTGCCCCTCGAAGTGCATGTACGTCACGTGGGGAGACATCTCGTTCAGATGGTTGTGGACCGCGGTCACCTCGAGCCCGCCGCTGAAGAGACCCGACATCACGGCCGGTAACTCCTGATCGAGGAGCACCAGGTCGCCCATGACCATCACCTGATCGCCGACCTGCTTGAAGGCGGCGTAGGAGCCGAGCGCGAAGCCCGGCTTCACAGGCACGCCCTTCACGGTCACGGCCAGGTCGGTGCGCGGAATGCCGACTCGAAACACGTCACCTGCCTGCAGCTGGCCCGGCTTGCCGAGCGCCTGTTCGACCGCCTTCCAGTCCGGTTCGGCGCCGCTCGCGCCAGCCGCAGAGCACAGGAGAGCGGCGATGATCCCGACCTGAAGTGAGAGACGACGGATCGTGGTTCGCATGACGGTACTGCTTCCTTCCTCGACAACAGCCTGGGATGGCCGGCTGTCGGTTACGCGTGATCCCTGTACACGGCGGCGCGGTGGCTCCGGGGGAGGAACGCGCAGACGATGTTGCGACGGCCGTCGAACGACAACGTGTGCGCGCCTGCCTCGGTCGCCACCGTTTCGTGACGCCGCAGTGGCGCCGTGTCGAACACCTCGATCAGCCCGGGGTCACCGATGGCGACGTAGACACGACCGAGCGTCGGGTTGAAGAACACGACGTCGGGAACGCCGGCGATCGGCTCGCTGGCTCGTACCTGGCCATCATCGGCGTCGACTTCGAGCAGCACCCCGGCGTCGCAGGCACAGAAGAGCCGGCGTCGCTGAACGTCGATGTCGAGCCCATGGGGGCCGGCGTGCGGGATCGTCACCACGCGGCGGATGCCAGGCGGATCGCCGGCCGCCACGACCACGATCTGCGGGGGATCGGCGACGTTCACGTGAAAGGCGTCGGCGACCGGATCGTAGACGGTCCAGCGAGTCCGTCCGGCGACGGGGATGTCGGCCACGCGCCTCCGGCCTCGGACGTCGACGACCGAGACGGTGCACGACCCGGGGATCGTGGGGTCTCCCACGTGCGCGGCGAGGAGCCGCGCCCGGCCGGTATCGTACGCCAGCCCGTTGGGGCGGACCCCGACCGTGATCTTGTCGACAAGGGGCGGGTCCCCGGGCTGGACGATGCCGACGGTATTCTCGCCGCGGTTCGAGGTGAAGACGAGGTCGGGCTCGGCGACGAGCGCTCCGGCGACCGCCGTCAGTCCGCCGATCGAGCCGACGAGCTTCCGGGCCTCGATGTCGATGACGTCCACGGCGTCGTTCGCGGTGTGCGCGACGTAGACCCGACCGGTCGACTCGTGGACGGCGGCGTGATCGAAGCCACCCTCCCTCGCATGAGCGGGCAGGTCGATGAAGCCGAGGTGCTGCAGTGGCATGTCAGCGCCCCCCTGCGAGCTCGCCGACCAGGCGCTCGACCTTGGCGACGATCTGGTCGCGCGCCGGCCCGTAACCGTCGCTGACGGCGGGGACGTCCCACTGGTCGACACGCTGGCCGCGGGCGGGTGTCACGTCGCAGCCGAAGCTCACGATGCGGCTCGCGCTCTGGAGGTCGTACAGCGTCAGCGCCCGTGGCCGAGCGGGGGCCGGCGTGAGCCCCTCGCTCTTGAGGCCCTTGACCGCCGCCGGCCCGAGCTCGGCGTCGGGCTGGGTGCCGGCCGCCACCGCGGCGATCGCGAGACCGCGGGCGGCGGCCATCCGGCGGAAGTGCGCGGCCGCGACCACGCTCTTGGCGGCGCCGTGGAGGCACACGAAGAGCACCCGCGATTGCAGCGGCACCGAGGCGGCCTGCAGCCGCGAGAACTCGTAGAGCGCGTCGTACATCGGGAACTGGCGGCCCATGTTGTCGAAATCGTCACGGCTGATCGCCTGGAACCCGGTGGCGGCGGCGTAGAGGCCTGCCGACTCCGGAGTAAGCACCCGGTCGTCCGTGTCCGCACCGCGGACGATGGCAGCCAGGGTCGCCAGCCCAGGATCCGCCAGCTCGTACCGGTCGATGAAGGCGTCGAAGGAGCAGAACCGGCCGTGATGGCCCAGTTCTACGTCGGGAATGTCGTACGGGATCGCCCCCTCGCGCCCGGCGACGGCGAGGACGTCCTTCGGGGGCACGAACAGGAACTCCGGCTTCGGATCGATGAAGCGTGTGATGAGCCACGGACAGGCGATGCGGTCGACCCGCGCGCGCTCTCGAGTTACCCATTTCATATTCGTTCTCCTATCGCAGCGAGAAGATGACCAGGCCCGCGGCGGCGCCCGCGGCAATGAGCACCGGCTCGGGCACCTTGAACCGCCACGCCACCACCAGGGCCACCGCCGCGATCACCAGCGTGGGCACGTCGACGATCGCCCGTCTCGCCAGGACGAAGCAGGCGCCCGCGATCGTGCCGGAGGCCGCCGCGGTGACCCCGGCCACGAAGCTCTTCACTCTCGGATTGCCGCTGATGCGGTCGAACCACGGAAACGGAATGACCACGAACAGGTAGACCGGGAGGAACACGCCGATCGACGCCGCCACCGCGCCCGGGAACGACGCCACCAGATAGCCGATGAACGCGACCGTGATCACGATCGGCCCGGGCGTGAGCATGGCGACGGCCACGGCGTCGAGGAACTGCCGATCGTTGAGCCAACCGTACTCCTGCACGACCCCGCTGTGGAGAAACGGGACGATGGCCAGGCCGCTCCCGAAGACGAAGGCGCCCGCCTTCGCGAAGAACCACAGGATCTGCACGAGCAGATCGGGGGTGGCCGCCACCATGAGGCACGCCGAGGCCGGGCGCTTGAGCCAGGCGGGCGGGGCCTGGGCGACCATGGCCGTCACGCCGCAGAGCAGGAACAGCCAGAGGATCTCCGACTCCGTCCAGGCGGTCACCACCGCCATGAGGGCGAAGATCACCCACTGCAGCCGGTCCTTGGCCATCGTCAGCTTCGCGAGCTTGTAGGCGGCGATCGTGATGATGCCGATCACGGTGGCGCCGACGCCGTAGAACGCGGCCTGCATCCACGACAGCCCACCGAAGCGGACGTACAGCCAGCTGATGGCCACGGTCATGACGAACGAGGGCAGGACGAACGCCAGGGCGACGAGGGTGGCGCCGCGCACCTGCGAATGCACGTAGCCCAGGCAGATGGCCAGCTGGGCGGCGAGCGGTCCCGGCGCCAGCTGCGAGAGCGCCAGCGACTTCATGTACTCGTCCTTCGTGAACCACCCGCGCCGCTCGACCAGATCACGCTGCATGTAGCCGACCAGCGCGACGGGGCCTCCGAAGCCGAGGCTCCCGAGGTACAGGAAGTACTTGAGGAGCTCCACGGTCGTGGGCCGTGTCGTCAGTAGTGGCTCAGCCATCGAGACTCACCTCCGCGCCGCGGCCGGTCGCCCGCGCCCGTTCGTACACCGCGATGCTCGCGGCAACGTCCTGCAGCGCCGTGCCCGAGCTATCGAAGATCGTGATCTCATCCTTCCGTGTTCGGCCTGGCCGACGCCCCGCGACGACCTCGCCCAGCTCGGCGTGGACGTCTTCCGGCTTCATCAACCCGGCCGCCAGCGCGTGCTGCAGCTCTCCGATGTCGGCGCACTGGTCGAGCACATCGACGACGAGGGTCGAGCTCGCGAGCAGGGCCGGCTCCAGCTCCTGCTTGCCGTGCGCGTCCGCGCCCACGGCGGCGATGAACGTGCCGGGGACCACATCAGACGCCGCCACGAACGCCTTGCGCGCCGGCGTGCACGTCACGCAGACGTCGCTCCTGCCCAGCGCCTCACGAAGATCCCTGACGGCTCGAACCTCCAGACTCAGGTGGGCCCGGGCCCTCGCCGCCATGGTCTCGGCTCGGGCGTGCTCCACGTCGAGCACCCATACCTGCTGAAGAGGCAGGACCGCGGCGATCGCCGCAAGCTGCATCTCGCCCTGGACGCCGCAACCGACGATCGTCGCCGTCTTGGCGTCGTGACGCGCCAGGAACTTTGCCGCGACGCCGGTCGCGGCTGCTGTGCGCAGCGCCGTCACGCTGCCCGACTCGATCACCGCGAGCGGCTCCCCGGTCCCGGCGTCGGCCAGCACGACCATCCCCTGGATCGTCGGAAGCCCGAATCGGCGTGGATTGCCCGGGAAATTGGCGTTCGTCTTCGCGGCGAAGTAGCCGCGCTCGCCGGTGAGCCCGGCCGCCTTGATGTGGAAGCCCCCGTCGGTGGCCGGCACCGACAGCACGCCCGGCCCGAGCGTGCGTCCTTCCGCGTGGAGCCGAAACGCGCGTTCAACCGCGTCGATGCAGTCGCGAAGCGACAGGAGCTCGAGCACGTCCGTCCGTGACAGCACGAGGATCGCCATCAGCGCCTCCTCGACGTGGTCGCGTAGAGCCCCTCGAAGAGCGTCATGCCCTGCGCCAGCACCTGATGGTCGTCGGCGGCCGCCGCGAGGAGGGCGCGAATGGCCACGTCGATTCCGCGGGCCTCCTCGTGCGGGAACTTGCCGTCGCGAAGATCCGCCTCGTGGACGACCTCGGCGAGGCGCGTGAGCCGGCGGTCGCGGAGGCGCGCGCGCTTGACCAGCGTCTCGAACGTGCAGTCCTCTCCCTGGTGGCTCAGCTCCACCCCCGGGGCGTCGAACGGGATCGCGTCCTCGGGAAACTCGGCCGGGGGCGCGAAGACGAAGACCGCCTCCGGATCGATGAAGCGCTTGATCAGCCACGCCGACGCGACGCGGTCGACGTGGGGACGTGGCCGGGTGACCCAGCGTCGGCCACGCAGCGTGGTGAGATCGAGGCTCGGTCGCGGTTCCGGGTGCGGCGATTCGGGGCGTCGGCTGCGCATGGCGATGGCCTCCTCGAGACGCCTGGCCTCGGCGCCCCCGGGGGCGTCGAAGAAGTCGATCTCACGGATCCGTTGATGGTCCTTGGCCAGGCGAGCGAGCTCCTCCTGGATCCGCGGACCGATGGATTTCTTGTCCAGGCTGTGGAGCACCTTGCGGTAGCGAACGGCGATCTGGCGGTAGTCGCGGTCGCGCGGTTCGTGGAAGAGCCGCAGCACCTCCCCGGGGCTGACGTTCTCGATCTGCCGGACCCGGATCAGCGTGGCCTCGCCGCCGTCCCGCTGAATCTCCTGCGCGAGCCACTGGAAGTCTTCGTACCGCTCGGGCGTGTCCGGCAGCAAGTACGCGGAGCGCTTGAGGGCCACGGCGCCGAGCGACCGCAGCCGTCGCCACACGCGAACCCGAAGGCTCGAGGGGGTCGGCGGCAGCCCTACCAGGAGGAGAATTAACTGTTGCTCCGACATGGTTCGAATGAAACATTAGTTTCATTACGGTGTCAAGCGCTCAGTGACAGCGGTCCCACGCAGGGAGACGATCCCGGGCGCGGGCGAGGTGACGGCATTCATGAGCGCCCTCGGGCGACGTCGCGCCCTGGTAGCTGGTGGGGTTCTTCAGCGACCGCACGGCCCTGAGCGCGGCATCGTCTCCGACCAGTTGCAGTGGTACGCGCCCGCCGCGCCCACCGTCGTGTCCCTGGTTGCGCCGCTGCACAATCCCGCCTACGTGCTCTTCCCCTGGGTCCTGGTGCTTCCGCTGGTGACGGCGCAAGCGCTTCGTGGCGCCCGCGGGCGCAGGACCGAACGGGACCACGTCGTGTTCCTTCTCGTCTGGATCCTCACCACCGTGGCTCTGGTGGCCGTGTCACGGGAGCAGCGGATGCGCTACTACCTGCCGGTCGCTCCTCCGGTCGCGTTGTTGATCGGCTGGTGGTACGCGGGAGCCGTGGTGAGGCATCGCTCCCACGCCCCGCATACGATGGTGTGTCTACGCGACGCTGGCCACGGTGGTCCTCGCCGTCCCCGTCGCCGCGGCCGCCTCTCGGCCCCGATGGCGAGCCGACCTTCTCCTGCTCGTCCCGAGCTCCACCCTCGAGACCGCCGTCCTCCTGCTCGCGGGCTTTCGGGGAGCTGTGAAGCGGCAGCGGGCGACGGTGCTCACCCGACGTCCTTAGCCGCTCCCGACTCCTCGGCCGTTGACGAGGCGATACGCCTCGTCGAACCGCGCCTCGAGCCACGGGCTGACACCACGGCATTCGCCGACGACGCGAGCCGCCCACTCGCAGTATTGACGCCTACGCGTGGCATCCCAATCCGGCGGAGGACTCTGCATGAGCGACCGCAGGTTACTCGTCTTGTCGGCGATCTTGATCAGTCTGGCCCGCCTGGACTTGCTGGCGGCCGTCCGCACCTGCAGCAGCTTCCGCTGCACCTTCTCCAGCGTCTTGTCGTCGGTCACCTCGGCGACGAGGCCGGCGACGTCAGAGCCGAACGTCGCCGTCAGCTCGGCCGGCGTCGTGTTCGTATCCTCCACCGTGTCGTGCAGAATCGCGCCGAGGACCGCGAGGACGTCGTGGCCGTCCGTGGCCTGCGCGACCAGCGACGCGACCTCGGTCAGGTGGTTGATGTACGGCTCCTTCGCCTCGCCCTTCCGACGCTGTTCTTGATGCCTGCGAGCCGCGAAGTCCATCGCGCGGGTGAGCAGCACGATGTCGCTGACGGTCTCGGCTGGACGGTCTTCGGACATTGACACCTCCTTGTCGATCTTAGCTCCAGGTTCCATCGGGCGCTTTCGTCGGTACCGAACGGCTCTATGAGGAGCGGCGCACCGCCGCCTAACCTCCCGTCCAGGGAGCAGGATGTCGTAGGCGCATCCCGTCCGCGGTCTGAATCGCCTGGACTGCTGCGTCAGGAGGGCCTGCGCGTGCGCGACGCACGCCGGCCGTCTCAGGAGGATGTCGAAATGGTCAAGAAGGCCGCCGTACTCCTGTTCGGGATCTTGATCGTTACCGCAGGGTGTGCAGGCTCGAAGAGCCAGAGCGCGTCGAGCACGGCGCCCGGGCCAAGTGCGGCGGTGCCTCCCGCCGCCAACGTCGCCGGGATGTGGACCGGACAGGAGGTCGGGGGTCCACCGGTCTCGATGACGCTGAAGCAGACCGGGGACAAGGTGACGGGCGACCTCACGATAGGCGGACGCCCGGACATCAGTGGCCCCGTGGAGGGTAAAGTCCAAGGGAATACGCTCACGCTGCGCGAACGGAGCGGGTACGGCAGCGAGCCGTTGCTGAACGTCAAGGGTGACCAGATCACCGGAATCGTGGCCGGGACCACGCTGAACCTGAAACGGGTCAAGTAGCTCCGCCGCGCGCTAGAACGAGCCTCTCGCGAACGGTCAGGCCACCGGCCTCACCGTGATCGCGCGCGGACGTCTGGACCCCGCACCGTCGTCACTATGTCCCAGGACGCGCCGCCCGGCCTCGAGCCCAAGGACCTGTGATGCGGCCACGGGTGACCGTGCTGTGCTCTGCGCCGCGCTGGCCGGAGGCGCATACCCAGGAGGCTAGCGGTCCAGCGTCGATAGCGGTCGCGGTCGAATTGCATTGAGGTCACATCAGCGGTAACGTCCGCACACCGAGCCGGCATAGCAAGCGAGGCACGCCGGAGCGGCCCATAGGAGGCTGACATGGGCCGATACGTCATTCTCCTCATCGCCCCCGCCGTCATCGGTGTGTTGATCGCTGCGACGGTGGTCCTCATCAACGGACTCCGCGCGCGTCGGATCGACGCGCGTCGCACGACACTCGGGACGAGCCGTCCTGACGGTGCCTGGTCGCCCGCCCACGCTGCCGGAAAGGAGGCGTCACCCAACCCAACGCGCCGCCGGATCGCGTCCTGATCGGACCGTCACAACAGCCGAGCGTCCTGGCCATGTGGCTCTCCGCGCTGTTCTTGCTCGTGGTCATCTACTACTCCCAGCCGGTGGCGGCGCAGGACCGGTATTCGGCGCAGCGCGCGCGGATGGTCTCGGAAATCGCAGCGATGGCGCGCGAGAACGGCGGCGCCACAGGGCGACCGAGTCTCAGCGCGGCGGTCATGACGGTGATGGCAAGAGTTCCGCGCCATCGGTTCGTCCCGCCGCTCCAGCAGCCCTTCGCATACGATAACAGCGCCCTCCCGATCGGTGACGGCCAAACGATCACGCAACCCTTCCTGGTCGCTCTGATGACCGATCTGCTCGATCCCAAGCCCGGGGACCGCGTGCTGGAAGTCGGCACGGGCTCCGGTTATCAGGCCGCGATCCTCGCCGAGCTCGTGGCGCAGGTCTATACGATCGAGATCGTCGAGCCCCTCGGAAGGCGGGCGAGGCATCTCCTCGAAGAGCTCGGCTACCGCAATATCGAGGTCCGCATCGGCGATGGCTACGGCGGCTGGCCCGACGCGGCGCCCTTCGATTCGATCATCGTCACAGCGGCGCCGGCGGAGATCCCGACGCCGCTGATCGCCCAGCTCAAGCCCGGCGGACGAATGGTGATCCCGCGGGGAGTCGCCGACAGACAGTATCTTCTGCTCTTGGAGAAGCGGCCGGATGGCACCACCACGACGAAGCGGACGCTGCCGGTGAGGTTCGTACCCTTCACCAGAGATGCCAGGTAGCGAGCGAGACATGCGCGCCACTCGCCTGCAGAGCGAGGCCTCCGCGGAGGAGAGGTCGTCAGGGCTGGCCGTGGTGCAATGGGTTCGGTGGTTGACCGCTCCTACGCCCCCATCATCTCACCCATCGCCGCACGAACTCGCCCGCCTGCGCCAGCGCCCTGCGCCCGTCGGCGAGCTTCGCGTTCCACATCGGCCAGGCATGAATCATGTGCGGCCAGACCTCGAGCGTCACCGCGACGTCGGCCGCTCCCGCCGCGGCGGCGAGACGTGTCGCATCGTCGAGCAGGGTCTCGGCCGAGCCCACCTGGATGAGCATCGGCGGAAATCCGCGCAGGTCGGCAAACAACGGCGAGATCAGCGGATCGCGTCGGTCAGCCGTGCCCGCATAGGCGGCGGCCAGCTCTTCGAGGTAGCCCTTGTGGATGAGCGGATCGATGGTGTCCTTTGCGGTGAGCGTGGCGCCCGACATGGTCAGGTCGGTCCAGGGCGAAGCCAGCCACGCGCAGGCCGGCTGCGGCTCGCCCGCGCCGCGCAGGCGGTTGATCAGCGCGATGGTGAGATTGCCGCCGGCGCTGTCGCCGCCCACCGCGATGCTGTCCGCCGCGACTCCCAGGGCACGCAGATAGCGCCAGGCTGCGAGCGCGTCGTCGTGCGCCGCCGGAAACGGATGCTCGGGGGCGAGCCGGTATTCGACGGCCAGCGTGCGCATGCGGGCGGCGCGCCCCGCCTCCGTGACCATGCGACGATGGCTCACGATCGAGCCCGAGCAATAGCCGCCGCCGTGAAAGAACATCAGCACGCGCGACGCGTCGCTGCTGGGCGCGAGCGAGAACTCGCCCGGCACAGCGCCAAGATCGACGCGCTCGAGCCGGATATCGTCGGCGACCGGCCACACCGAGCCGACCTCGTCGATGCGCGCCCGCCGTTCGGCCCAGCCGACCGGGCGCGGCTTCGCCGTGAGAAGCGCGCGGACGGCATCGATCTCACTCATGTGCCGGCGCCAAGACAATGGTGGAAGGTTGACGGTGCCGAACGGGGATCACTGCCGAAGAAGAGCTGATATCGCGTCCCACGCCGAACGCCCGAGTTCTGCATCCGCCTCATCACTGCCGCCGTGTGCATGCCGAAGGGATCGAGGAGTTGTTTCGCTCGGAAAGAGCACACGATGCCCCGCCTTGGGATGCTGAATCAATACCGCACTCTTTCCAGCCGATGCGAGTCGTTCCTCTATCGATCTGGCAAACATGTCCGATGGCCACAGCGCGTCGTCGCCATCCCACGCGTCCATGATGATCGTTGGGGCCACGCGACCCCGTCTAGGCCAGGCCCAGTGTTCGCCCACACAACGGATGAAGGGCTGATCGCCGCAACACCCCTTACCCGCGGATCATCCGCTGCGATCAACAGGGCCGCTTCGGCGCCCTTTGAGGTTCGGCCTGCCGGCCGCCTGACGATCGAGCCCTTCAGCCGGGTCGCCGCTTCGTGGGCCCGGCGGCGCCGAACTGCACCGCACGGCATGTCACGACGAGCATTTCCCGACCCGGCTCCGCAGAGGGATCCGAGATTTTAGGGCTGAAAGGGCAAGACGCCATGGGACGCACGACCCTGCCGACATGGCGTCGTGAGTAGTTCGATCCCTAGCAGGCACGGATCATACAGTGTCACCCGCTGGCGCCCAGAACCATTCGAACTCACCATCACGACCATCGGAAAGGAGCTGAGACAGTGAGCACAATCAAAGCCAAGGATGGCACCGAGATCTACTACAAGGACTGGGGCGAAGGACCTGTCGTAACGTTCTCGCACGGCTGGCCTTTGTGCTCCGACGCTTGGGACGGCCAAATGCTTTTCCTCGCGCAGAACGGCTTCCGCGTCGTCGCGCACGATCGTCGCGGCCATGGCCGCTCGAGCCAGGCCTCTTCCGGCAACGACATGGACGGCTACGCGGCCGATCTCGCCGCCGTGATCGAGGCGCTAGATCTCCGAGAGGCCACCCTCGTCGGCCACTCCACCGGCGGCGGCGAAGTCGCCCGCTACATCGGGCGCTACGGGACGAAGCGGGTCGCCAAAGCAGTCCTCCTCGCCGCTGTCCCGCCGATCATGCTGAAGTCCGCGTCCAACCCGGAGGGACTGCCGATGGAGGTGTTCGACAGGCTGCGGAGCGACCTCACTAAAGACCGCTCACAGTTCTACAAGGACCTGGCGGTGCTTTTCTATGGGGCCAACAAGCCGGGCGCCAATGTCTCGCAAGGCATCCTGGAGCAGTTTTGGCTCTGGAGCATGCAGGCCGGTCTCAAGAACGCTTACGAAAGCATCAAGGCATTCTCGGAAACGGACCAGACGGACGATCTGAAAAGATTCGATGTGCCAACGCTGGTCTTGCACGGCGAAGATGACCAGATCGTTCCTGTCAAAGACTCGGCGAAGAAGTCGGCCAAGCTGGTTAAGGGCGCCAAAGAAATCTACTATCCGGGCGCGCCCCACGGCCTCACGGCCACGCACCAAGATCAAGTCAACCGCGACCTGCTGGCTTTCCTCCGGAGTTGACTCTGCGGTACCCGTGTCGCTGGCCTCTCCCAATCGACGGACGCAGGAGAGGCCAGCAGCGCGAATTCCTCCAGGTGACCGACGGCACATGGTATTGGGGTACGAGTTTCAGCCAGGTGCGTTCTCAACGTTGCTTCGAACGTTCGAGCGCACCCATCCAACCCTCCTGCAACGTCACCCGAATCTCAGCCGCGACGAGCGCACATGGACGAATAGGTCCACGTGGACGTCAGTGTCGGGCTCGCCGTCCCCAGTTGGGTACAAGATGCGGTGAGTTGTGATCGTAAAACGCGTGATTAGGGCGTCGTCCTCCACTAGGCAGTAACAGCGCCGACGTCGCGCAGATCAACGAGAAGCGGCTGCTAGGAGACCCTACGTGCCCGCGTGCGCGACGTTCGCGGGCTGCTCGGTCACGACGTCCCCAGGACGCGGCAGACTCAGGAAGCTCTGGGGCGTCTGGAGTGCGAGGCGTTCGACGAGGGGAAGCGCGTCGGCTACCGCTTCAAGGCTCGCGGCTCGTACGCGCCGCTGCTGCCTGCTGGCCTATCCACACCTGAAATGGTGACCCCGGCGGGATTCGAACCCGCGATCTCAACCTTGAAAGGGTTGCGTCCTGGGCCAGGCTAGACGACGGGGTCAGCCAGCGCAGTATACCTGAGGATCAGCGACGAGCCAGCAGCTCGGCGAGTCGGGCGGGATCGACGGGCTTGGTGAGGTGCACGTCGAAGCCGGAGGCGAGCGCGCGCTGGCGATCGTCCTCCTGCCCGTACCCGGTGAGGGCGACGAGGCGGATGGCCGCGGTCTCGGGACGATCGCGGGCGAGGCGGGCCAGCGCGTAGCCGTCGAGGCCGGGCAGGCCGATGTCGATCAACGCCACGTCGGGGCGGAAGGCCTGGAGCTTGACGAGCCCCGTCGCGCCGTCCTCCGCGGTCTCCACGACGTGACCCGCGTGCTCGAGCAGCAGCCGCAGGCTCTCGCGCGCGTCGAGGCCATCCTCCACGATCAGCACGCGGCACAGCGACGCCGTCACGTCACGCCCGGCCGGGACGGTTCCGGCCGGGGCGCCGGAGAGGTGGGCGAGCGCGGGTAGGCGCACGACGAACTCGCTGCCGCGGTCGGGGCCCTCGCTCGAGGCCGAGACCGAGCCGCCATGCAGCTCGACGAGCCGCTTGACCAGCGTGAGGCCGAGCCCCAGGCCGCCGCGGGCGCGGTCGAGCGCCTGGGGCGCCTGCACGAACAGATCGAACACGTGCGCGAGGACCTCGGCGCTGATGCCGCGGCCGGTGTCGCGGACGCGCAGCACGGCGTCACCGTCGACGCGCTCGGTGACGACGGTGACGGCGCCGCCGGCCGGCGTGTACTTGAGGGCGTTGTCGACGAGGTTGTTGACGATCTGCTCGAGGCGGGCGACGTCGCCGACGACGTGCACGGGGCCGCCCCAGAGCGCGACGTGATGCTCCTGCGTGCGGCCGGCGTGACCGAGCGTCTCCAGGCAGCGCCCGGCCAGCGCGTGCAGATCCACCGGTTGCGCCTGCAGGCCGATCTTGCCCGAGGTCACCCGCGCCACGTCGAGGAGGTCGTCGACCAGTCGGCTCAGATGCCCCGTCTGGCGTCGGATCATCGCGGTCAGCTGCTGGGTGGGTCCCTCCGCGACGAGGCGCTCGAGCACGGTGGCCGCGTTGGTGATCGTGCCCAGCGGGTTGCGCAGCTCGTGACCGAGCATGGCGAGGAACTCGTCCTTGGCCCGATTGGCGGCCTCGGCCTCGGCGCGCCGGGCCCGGCTCCGCGCCTCGCCCTCCGCGCGCTCGGTGATGTCCAGCGACACGGTCAGCACGGCCGGGATCCCCGCGAACGTGATCACCTGGGAGTTCACCAGGAGCTGACGCTGCTGGCCCGCCCGCGTCCGGCACGTGATCTCGACGTCACGGACGTACCCGTCGGCGCGGAGGCGCCGCATGATCTCCTCGCGCTGCTCGGGGGCCACCCAGTACCCGAGCTCGAGCTTGGTGCGGCCCAGCATCTCCTCGCGCGTGAAGCCCGTCTGGCGGAGGGCCGCTTCGTTGACCTCGAGGTGGCGCCCGTCGGCCAGGCCCGTGATCGTCATCGGCAGCGGATTGGCGTGGAAGAGGAGCATGAAGCGGCGCTCGCTCTCGCGCAGCGCGGCTTCGGCGCGTGTGCGGTCGGTGATGTCGGTCAGCGTGGTCAGGATGCACGTCTCGCCGCCCAGCATGACCAGCTCGGCGGCCAGCACGCAGACGCGCTCCTCGCCGCCCTTCACCCTCAGGCGCGCCGTGAAGTCTCGGACCGGCGTGCCCGCCCGGAGCATGACGAGGCCCCGCTCGCGCTCGGCGGGGTCGATCCACAAGCCCAGTTCCAGCATGTGTCGCCCCAGGACATCTTCGCGTCCGAGACCCGCCAGCTGCAGGAACGCGTCGTTGACCTCGCGGACCCGCCCATCGGCCAGCCCGGTGATGCACATGATGACCGGGCTGAGCTCGAAGAACGCGCGGAGCCTGGCCTGCGTCTCCGGGTTCATGAGCACAATGTTATCCTGGGACGCCATGACCTCTCGAATCGTCTACGAGACCCCGCGCGTCGAGCCCGCCCCCGGCGAATCCGTCTTCACGAGCACCTGTGGCCACAATTGCGGCGGCCGCTGCGTGGTCAACGCCCACGTCCGCGACGGCCGCATCGTCCGCATCAGCACCGATCCGCGCAAATGGACGCCCGAGGTGCCGCCGCTGCACGCGTGCGTGCGGGGCTTCGGCCAGGCCGAGCGCGTCAACCATTCCGACCGGCTGCGGCATCCACTCCGCCGGGTGGGGCCGCGCGGCGCCGGCCGGTTCGAGCCCATCGGCTGGGACGATGCGCTGGACGAGGTCGCGCACCAGCTCCGCCGCGTGCGCGACACCTACGGCCCCGCCGCCATCCTCGACTGCTCGCGCACGGGCAGCCTCTCGATGCTCCACGGCCGCGGCCCGACCCAGCGCCTCCTGCACATGTTCGGCGGCTGCACCGAGCTGTGGTCGAACATCTCGGCCGAGGCCGAGGTGTTCGCGGTGCGCGCCACCTACGGCGCGAAGGCCGACTACAAGAGCGCCGGTCGCGAGCCCACGGACTACGTCAACTCCAGGCTCATCCTCATGTGGGGCTGGAGCCCGGCCGACGGCATGTTCGGCACCGGCACGCTCCAGTACCTCAAGCGGGCCAAGAAGCACGGCGTGCGCATCGTCTGTGTCGACCCACGGGTGACGCGGACCAGCCATGACCTGGCCGACGAGCACGTCTTCATCCGGCCCTCGACCGACACGGCCGCGCTCATCGCGATGGCCTACGTGATCACCGCCGAGGGGCTGCAGGACCAGGCCTACCTCGACCGTCACGTGCTCGGCTTCGACGAGGCCCACCTGCCCTCGGACGCGCCGGCCGGGTCGTCGTATCGCGCGTACCTCATGGGCCACGTCGACGGCGTGCGCAAGACGCCCGAGTGGGCCGAGGCGATCACGGGGATCCCCGCGGCGACGCTGCGCCGCCTGGCGGTCGAGTTCGCCACCGCGAAGCCGGCCGCGCTGCAGACGGGCTATGCGCCGGGCCGCACGATCCACGGCGAGCAGTTCCACCGCGCCGCCTACGCGCTGGCCGCGATGACCGGCAACGTCGGCGTCCCCGGGGGCAACTCCGGCACGAGCAACGGCGCGACCGGTCGCGGCGGCATCCGCCCGCTGCCGGCCGGTCCCAACCCCGCCGGTGCGCGCGTCGCGTCCTCCCAGCTCGCCGACCTGCTCTCGCGCGGAAAGGCCGGTGGCTACCCGGCCGACGTCAAGATGATCTACTCGACGGCGGGCGACCTCTTCAACCAGCTGCCCAACGTGAACAAGATCATCGCCGCCGCCGAGCGCCTGGAGTTCATGGTCGTCCACGACCACTTCGTCACGCCCACCGCGCGCTACGCCGACATCCTGCTGCCCGCGACGACCTTCTGGGAGCGCAACGACGTGCACACGCCGTGGGCGGGCGCCGGCCACTACGCGATCTTCATGCAGAAGGCGATCGAGCCGGTGGGCGAGTGCCGCAACGACCTCGACATCTGCACCGAGCTCGCCCGGCGCCTCGGCATCCGCGGCTACAACGACCAGACCGAGGAGGCGTGGCTGCGGGAGCTCACGCGCGACACGATCGACGACTTCGACACGTTCCGGGTGAGCGGCCTCGCCCGGCTGCCGGCCCCCGACGACGCCGTCGCCTTCGCGAGGGAGATCCGCGATCCCGACCGGCACCCGTTCACGACGCCATCCGGGAAGATCGAGATCTACTCGATGGCGATCGCCGCCAACCCCGACCCCTACGGCCTCGGCGCGATCCCGCCCATCCCCACGTGGATCGTCGACGACGCCCCCGCGACGCACCCGCTCCGGCTCGTCACGCCCAAGTCGCGCGCGCGCACCCACTCGATCCACGACAACCAGCCCGTGCTCTCGCGCGCCGACCGCGACGACGTCTGGATCAATCCGAGCGACGCCGCCACCCGCGGCATCGCCGACGGCGACCGCGTGCGCGTCTTCAACCAGCGCGGCGCCACCCACCTGCCCGCCCGCGTGACCGCCCGGATCGCACCCGGCGTCGTGTCCATCAAGGAAGGCGCCTGGTTCACGCCCGGCGCCGACGGCCACGACACGCGGGGCTGCGCCAACGTCCTCACCGACGACCGCTCGTCCCCGGCCGGCGCGACCCCCTTCAACTCCTGCTTCGTCGACGTGGCACGGGCCTAGCGTCCCGAGTCGGAAGTTCCCGCAACGCGCCACCCGACGTGGGCGGGGCACGGACGAGGTGAGTCCCCGAACGCGCCACTTGATGGCGAGCCGTCGTCGCCGTTCGAGCGCAGGGCCTCGGCGAGCGCGCCGCCGAGGGTTGGATCGCCGGTCACAACCCCCGCTGGGGGATGGGGGGCCGCGCTCGCCGAGGCCCGGAGCGAGTTACGGCGACAGGCGAGCCATCGTGGCGCGTTCGGGGACTCACCTCGTCCGTGCCCTGCCCACGTCGCTCCGGCCCATCGACGGACGTCGGAGTCGAGACCCTAGGCCGTCTTCGTCGCCGGTAGCTCCACGGTGACGCGGTTACGCTGGCCGGCGCGCGCGTAGTCGAAGCGGTCGGCCAGCTGGGTGATGAGGAAGACACCCAGGCGGCCGACGTCGCGACCCTCCACCGAGGCGGTTGGGTCGGGCGGCTCGATGCGGGCGAACGGGTTGAACGGGGGCGCGCTGTCCACGTAGTCGAGCACGATGCGGTCGCCGGTGATGCGGACGGTGACCTCCACCGGGGCGTCGGAGTCGCCGCCGTGCCCGTGGGTCACGGTGTTGACGAACAGCTCCTCGACCGCCAGGCGCAGCCGCATGACCTGCCGCGCCTCCATGCCCGTGATCGCGGATTCGACGAAGGCCGAGACGTTCGTGCACTCCGACAGGCGGGCGCAAAAGGTCCGTGTCTGCCTGATCGCCACTCGGATTAGTATAGGCCCCTCGGGAGGAAGGCCATGCGCTATGGGTTCTGGGGGTTGGCAGCGGTCGCCCTGCTGGTCACGGCGGGCTTCGCGTCGGCCGACGAGGTCGGCCGGGTGAAGGTCGTCAAGGGGGCCGTCACCATCGAGCGGGCCGGCAGCAGCCTGCCCGCCACCGTCGGCATGAAGCTTCAGGAGGGCGACGTGATCGCGACCGGGCGGGACGGCTCGGCCGGCGTCACCTTCAACGACGACAGTCTCCTTTCGATCGGGCCCGACAGCGCGCTGGCCATCGACCGTTTCGCGTTCGACACGACCACCCATGCCGGGCGCTTCGACACCTCGCTGCGCCGAGGCACGCTCTCCGCCGTGTCCGGCAAGATCGCCAAGCAGTCGCCCGACGCGATGAAGGTCCGCACGCCGTCCACCATCCTCGGCGTGCGCGGGACCGAGTTCGTGGTGCGCGCCGTCCCGGTCGCCCCCTAGCCCCCGCATGCGGCCGGCGCTCGTGGGGCTAGCGTTGCTGGCTGCCGTCGGCTGCGCCAAGGCCGTGCAGGTCTCCCCGGCGCCGCCGATGCGGGACGAGTTGATCGTGCTCCTGCCGGGCCCGGACGGCTCCACCGGCGCCCTCACCGTCACCCACGACGGCCAGCAGCGGACGCTCGACGCGCCCTACGCGACCGCCCGCGTCCAGCAGCAGGGCGCGCTCGAGGACGGCGGACGCCTGACCGCCGACGAGGTGCGCCAGCGGTTCGCGCCGGCCCTCGGCGCGCAGCCGCCCCGCCCCGTGAAGTTCGTCCTCTATTTCCTGGACAACAGCGACGAGTTCACGGCCGCCTCGAAGCTGGAGATCCCGAAGATCTTCTCGGAGATCTCGGGTCATCCGGCGCCCGAGATCGTCGTCGTAGGGCACACCGACCGCGTCGGCTCGCTGACCTACAACGACGCACTGTCGCTGCGGCGGGCCGAGCGGGTCCGCGCCGGGCTCGTCCAGATGGGGATTCCCCGCGAGCAGATCAGCGTGGCCGGGCGCGGCGAGCGCGAGCCCCTCGTGGCGACCGAGGACGAGGTCGCCGAGCCGCGCAACCGACGGGTCGAGATCACCGTCCGCTAGGGCGCCTTCGGTCCCTCCCAGCGTACGACGAGGACGGCGAGGTCGTCGGCCGGCTCGGCGCCGTCGGCGAACCGTCGCACGTCGTCGTGGATCGCCGTCGCCACCTTCTCGGCGCCGGCATCCGCCGGCAGCGCCGCCAGGCGCGCCTCCAGGCGCTCGCGACCGAACAGCTCGCCCTCCGGGTTCCGCGCGTCAGTGACGCCGTCCGTCAGCAGGCACAGCGTGTCGCCCGGCCGCAGCTGGTGCGTGGCCGCCGCGTACTCGAAGTCGTCGACCACGCACAGCGGCGGCCCCCCGCCCTCGACGAGCTGGCGCCGCGGCCCGCCGGTGAGGCCGAGCACGTACGGCCGGTCGTGGCCGGCGTTGCAGTACTCGAGCACGCCCGTGTTCACGTCCAGCACCGCCGCGAACACCGTGACGAACAGCGCCTCGGGGTTGTCGCGCGAGATCTCGACGTTGGCCTCTTGCATCATGGTGGCCACCGCCGCTCCGCGCCGCAGCGCCGTGCTTTTGTAGAGCGACTTGCTCACCGCCATGAACAGGCTGCCCGGCAGCCCCTTGCCCGAGACGTCGCCGAGCAGGAAGAACAGCCGGTCGCGGTCGAGCATGAAGAAGTCGTAGAGGTCGCCGCCCACCTCACGGGCCGGCTCGAGCACGATGTGCAGGCCGAAGCGTCGCTCGCCGGCCAGCACGTCGGCCGCCTTGGGCAGGATCCCGAGCTGGATGCGACGCGCCGCGGCCAGCTCGCCCTCGAGCCGCGCCGCAGCCTCCCGCTGCTGCTGCACCTGGCGGCGCAGCGCGCGCCGCTGGCGCTCGGCCTCGGCCAGGGCCACGCCGAGCATCACGGTGAAGACGACCACCAGGCCCGCCCCAGGTGTCACGGCGTCGAGCAGGAGAAACTTCCAGCGATAGAGCGCCAGGCTACCGCCGAGAGCGACACCGAGCAGCGGGAGCAACAGCAGCCAGCTCGCGCGCGTCCGTAGGATCGGCACCCCGCGGATCAGCAGGAGACCGCCGACGAGGAGGAACCCCGCCTCCGCCCACGTCGCCCACGACGGCCGGGCCAGCAGTGCGCCGTCGAAGAGGCTCTCGATCAGCTCGGCGTGGATCTCGACGCCGTCCATGGTGCCGCCGCCGGGAATCGGCCGACGATCGGCCAGCCCCAGCGCGGTGACGCCGAGGAGCACCAGCTTGCGCTCGAAAACTCGGGGATCGACCGTCCCCGCCAGGACGTCGGCGGCGGAGACGAACCGCGCGGGGGTGTGACCGGCGTACCGCAGCCACACGGAGCCGTCGGCCTGGGTGCGGGTCGTCAGCGTCCCGACGCCGATGGCGGTGACGCCGCGGTGGCCGAGCGTGAGCGTGAAGGCCCGCTCACCGCTCGCCACCCGGAACATCTCGAGCGCGAGCGTCGGGACGAGCACGCCGCCCACGCGGGCGACCACGGGCACCCGACGGACCGCTCGCCCCTCGAGCTGCACGTTGAGCAGCCCGCGTCCGGCCGCGGCGCGATCGATCTCGTCGAGCGTCAGCAGCCGCGCGTCGAAGCTCCGCACGAACGGCGCCGGATCGCCTCCGACAACGCGCATGGGCGCGACGCGGATCGGACCGCGTCCGACTGACTCGCCCGTGGCCTCCACCCCCGCCACCCCGAGCACGACGGGTCGATCGCGCAGGACCGCAGCCAGCCGCGTGTCGTTGCTCGGCAGCTGGGCCAGTCGGGCGGCGAGGTCGGGCGCGAGGCCGCCGATCAGCGCGGGCAGATACTGCGGCGACAGCCGGTCGGCCTCCGGCATGACGATGTCGACGCCGACCGCAGCGGCGTCCGCGCCGAGGACGCGGTCGATGAGGGTGGCCAGCAGCGTGCGTGGCCACGGCCACTGCCCGTGCCGCGCCAGGCTCGGCCCGTCGACGTCGACGATGACGACCGGGCCCGACACGCGCGCCCGCGGCGCCAGTCGCTGGCACGCGTCGAACCACACGTACCGCACGAGGTCCCATCCGGGGAGGCTCGGCGCGGCCGTGAGCGCCGTGAGCACGAGGAGCACGACCACGCCGAGCCGCCGACCCCTCGGCAGCCAGGCGCCGGCCCACGACACTAGAGCTCGAGCTCCATGCCGTCCCACGCCGAGGAGACCTGGACGGCGTGATCGCCGCGGGTGATCTCCTCGAAGCGCCGCGTCTCGGCCAGCACCGACGCGATCGTCTCGTCGTCGTACGTCGGCTCGTGGTGGAACATGCAGAGGTGCCGGGCCCGGGCCAGCTGGCACAACTCCACGCCGACCACGTTGCTCGAGTGGCCCCAGTCCTCCTTGATCGAGATCGCGTCGGCCAGCGAGTACTGGGCGTCGAAGATGACGAGATCGGCGTCGCGGAAGAACTCGGCGAAGGCCTCGGTCTGGCCCGGCTCGTCCAGCTTGTGCTCGGAGTCGGTCGAGTAGACCACCGCTCGGCCGTCGCGCTCGAAGCGGTACCCGTAGGAGTCGCCGGTGTGGCGCTGACGCTTGGCGCGTACCCGGAAGCCGGCGAGGTCGTACGCACGGTCCGGCTCGAGCCGCACGAACCGCACCTCGGCGCCCAGCCGCGCCCACTCCACCGGGAACGAGGGGGCGCCGTGCTGGCGCCGCAGGGCTTCCTCCAGCCACGCGTGGCACCCGTAGATCGTGATCCGGTTGCCCGGGATGTAGGCCGGCATGAAGAACGGGAAGCCCATGATGTGGTCCCAGTGGGTGTGCGACATGAACACGTGGAAGACCGCCGGCGCGCCGCGCCGGGTGGCGAGCACGTGGTTGCCCAGCCCGCGCACGCCGCTGCCGAGATCGCACAGCACGTATTCGTCACCGCCGGCGTCGAGCTGCACGCACGACGACTCGCCGCCGTACGTGTGCAGCACCGCGGGGTCCAGCTCGTGCTCGACGAACGCCTGGACGCGCTCGGGCGTGTCGAGGTCGCGCGTCATCGCCTGGGTCAGGGCGGCGACGACCTTGCGCCGGATCGCCGCCGACGTGGTGGCGACCGGGATGGAGCCGCGCGTGCCCCAGAAGCGGACGCGCACGACGGGTCAGCCTCGCTCGAAGGCCGCCAGGCCGGTGGGTGACGCCGCCGCCACCGCGTCGCGCACCGTGGGCAGCGTGCGCAGGACGAGCGTGAACTTGCTGATCTCGAGGATCTCCTGGACCAGGGGCTGCACGGCGGCGACGGCCAGGAAGCCGCCCTGCGCCTTCGCCTGCTTGGCGGCCAGCATCAGCACCCGTAACCCGGCGCTGCTGACGTAGTCGACGCCGGCGAGGTCGAGCACCACGTGGTCCTGGCCCTGGGCGCAGCGCGCGAGGTGGGGGGCCAGCGCCGTCTTGAGCTCCTCGGCGGTCGCGTGGTCGACGCGGCCCCGGGGCGAGAGCACGACGACGTCGGCGAACCGCGCGTGGTCCAGGCGCATGGCGCTGAGCGGCAGGATGGTAGCACAGTGCCAGCACCGCGCTGTGCACTCGGTGGCCGCCTTTGAGAAGACCGGATTCACCGGCCCCCGCGCAAACGTCCGGCATCGCTGCACTCGGCCCCTCGGCCCTCGTGGCAGCCGGCTTGCGAGCCTTGGGGACCAGACGGACGCTGGTCATGCAGGATCATCCGGCGCTCGACGTTCGGGACCCGAGCGCACCAGCCGCAGAGGCTCGGCGGGTTCGCCGGATCGTGCGCCGGGCAGTCTGGGGCTCGCTCCGGAGCGCTCTCAGAACGCGGGCGGGGCTCGTCGCCGTCAACCGCCTGCACCGGGCGCTCAGCCTGCCGCAGAAGCGCCGCTTCTTCTACCTGTGCTTCGATCCCTGCTACCGCGTGGAGGGCCCGTGGACCGTGAGCTTCGCGGGCCGCCGGCTGGTGCTGCCGCTGCACGGCGACTTCGAGCCCGGGTGGATCGCGGCCACCGCGTTCCACGGCTACGACACGGAGCTCCACGAGCTCTACGAGACCCTCGTGCGCGCCCCCGACCCGCCGCGCGTCTTCTTCGACGTCGGCGCCGGCTACGGCCTGCACTCGCTCAAGCTGCTGGTCCACGGGGTCCGGGTCGTCTCGTTCGAGCCGAACCCAGCCTGCCACCCCTTCTTCCTCGAGTGCTGTCGACGCAATGGCCTGAATCCCGACGTCCGCGCCGTCGCGGTCGGGGACGCCGCCGGCGAAGTCCAGCTGTGGGTCCCCCTGGGACGAACGTGGCTCGGCACGACCACCGCGGCCGTGGCCCGGTCGTGGGGCGACGCCGCCGAGATCGAGACGCGGACGGTGCGGCAGACGAGCCTCGATGACGTCGTACGGACCGAGGGGCTCGTTCCCGACGTCATCAAGATCGACACCGAGGGCAGCGAGCAGGCGGTGCTCGCCGGCGCCCGCGCCATCCTCGCGAGTGCGCGGCCGCTCATCGTCCTCGAGAGCTGGCCCCGGCCCCCGGAGCGCGCCGCGCTCTTCGAGCTGCTGGCCGGCTCCCACTACCGCCTTCACGCCCTGCGCTTCGCGCAGCGCCCCTCGCCCGCGCTGACGCTCGACGCCTTCGTGGGCAGCCCGGACGCGAACTTCGTCGCGCGGCCCGCCGTCCTCGCCGCCTGACCGGCGCCTTGCCTCGTCGCCGCTCCCCGGAGTAGTCTCGGCAGCACCGGCATCGACACCCCGGCCGTGAGAGGCTCACCCATGGCGCGTCATCTCGTGCTCGCTCTGTGTGTCCTGGCACTGGCCGGCTGCCAGCTCTACTGGCTGAAGCCGGGATCGGGCATGACCGCGTTCACCGCCGACCACAACGCGTGCGTGAAGACGGCCGGCAGCGAGGTCGGCCCCGAGGTCGTGCTGGTGAACCTGGACATGTACCGGGCGTGCCTCAAGGCACGCGGGTGGCAGCGCGAGACCGGGAGCACCTACGGCAACCCGCCCGGGTACTACCGCGGGCTGGAGACCGAGGGCCCGGTCCGGGTCGGTGAGGTCCCCAAGCAAGTGCCCACGATGGAGCGGAGGTAGCAGACAGCGTCATGAGTGACCCGATCACTGTCGAGAAGTTCGCCGTCGGCCAGTCGGTCCGCCGTCTCGAGGACCCGCGCCTGATCCAGGGGCTCGGCCGCTACTCCGACGACGTCGCCCTGCCGCGCGAGGCGCACGCCGTCCTCGCGCGCTCGCCGCACGCGCACGCCCGCATCCGGGGCATCGACGCGCGCGACGCCCTCGCCGCGCCCGGCGTTCTCGCCGTCTTCACGGTGGCTGACCTCGCCGCCGACGGCGTCGGCGACCTGCCCACCGACCGTGCGCGCAAGCGGCGCGACGGCTCACCGGCCTTCCCCACCCCGCGGCCGGCGCTCGCGCGCGACCGAGCCCGGCACGCCGGCGATCCGGTGGCGATGGTGGTCGCCGAGACGACCGTGCAGGCCATCGACGCCCTCGAGCGCCTGCGGGTGGACTACGAGCCGCTGCCCGCCGTGGCGAGCAGCGCCGACGCGCTGCGACCCGGCGCGCCCGCCGTCTGGGACGAGGCGCCCGACAACGTCGCCTTCCTGGCCGAGGCCGGCCAGCGCGAGCCGGTGACGAAGGCGCTGGCTACCGCGGCCCACGTGGCGCGCGTGGACTTCGTCGTCACCCGGGTGGCGGCCGCGCCGCTCGAGCCCCGCGCGGCCGTCGGCGAGTTCGACCGCCGCAGCGGACGCTACACGCTGCACACCGGCATCCAGGCGCCGCACGGCACCCGCGGTCTGCTCGCCGCGATCCTGAAGGTCCCGCAGAGCCAGGTGCGCGTCGTCACCGGTGACGTCGGCGGCAGCTTCGGCATGCGCAGCGGCATCTATCCGGAGATGGTGCTCGTGCTGTGGGCGGCGAAGCGCCTGGGCCGCCCCGTGAAGTGGACGTCCGACCGGCGCGAGGGGTTCGTGACCGACGAGCACGGGCGCGACAACCGCACGACGGTCGAGCTCGGCCTCGGCCCCGACGGCACGTTCCTGGCGCTGCGGGTGGCCATCAACCTCGACGTCGGCGCCTACCTCACTCAGCGCAGCGCCGGGCCCGGCACCAACAACATCGGCGGCGTGGCCGGCGTCTACACCACGCCCGTGATCCACCACCAGACGACCGGCGTCTTCACCAACACGACGCCGACCGGCCCCTACCGCGGCGCCGGCCGGCCGGAGGCGACCTTCGCCATCGAGCGCGTGATCGACGTGGCCGCGCGCGAGCTCGGCATCGATCCCGTCGCGCTCCGGCGGAAGAACCTGATCCCGCCCTCGGCGATGCCGTTCAAGACCGGGCTGGTGTTCACCTACGACTCGGGCGACTTCGCCCGCGGCATGGACATGGCGCTGTCGCTCGCCGACCACGCGGGCTTCGAGAAGCGCCGCGCCGAGGCGCGGCAGCGCGGCAAGCTGCGCGGCCTCGGCATCGCCAACGCCATCGAGGTGGCGGGCGGTCCCTACACCTCCGTCAACCCCGACACGGCGTCCATCCGTGTGAACCCCGACGGGTCGGTGATGGTGCTGACCGGCTCCACCTCGATGGGCCAGGGCAACGAGACCGCCTACGCGCAGATCGTCAGCGAACGGCTCGGCGTCCCGCCGGCACGGATCCAGGTGCTGTGGGGCGACAGCGACGCGCTCGACGCCGGCCGCGGCAACGGCGGCTCCGGCGCGCTCACCGTCGGCGGCTCCGCCGTCACCCGGGCCAGCGAGAAGATCGTCGAGCGCGGCCGGCGCATCGCCGCGCGGCTGGTCGAGGCGGCGCCGGAGGACATCCAGCTCCGCGACGGGCGCTTCGTCGTGGCCGGCACCGACAAGGGCGTGGGCCTCGCGGAGGTCGCCCGCGCGGCCTACGTGACGAGGCAGCTCCCGCCGGGCATGGAGCCCGGCTTCACGGAGACCGCCGCCTTCACGCCGCCCGCCGTCACGTTCCCCAACGGCTGCCAGATCTGCGAGGTGGAGATCGACCCGGAGACGGGCGTGGTGCGCATCGTGCGCCACACGGTGGTCGACGACGTCGGCCGCATGGTCAACCCGCTCCTCGTCAAGGGCCAGATCCACGGCGGCGTCGTGCAGGGCCTCGGGCAGGCGCTCTTCGAGGACCTCGTCTACGACGAGAGCGGCCAGCTCCTCGCCGGCTCGTTCATGGACTACGCGATGCCGCGCGCGGACGACATGCCGTTCTTCGAGGTGGACTCGCACGAGGTCCCGACGCAGGTGAACCCGCTCGGCGCGAAGGGCGTCGGCGAGGCCGGGACCGTCGGTGCGCTCCCCGCGCTCGTCAACGCGGTCAACGACGCCCTGGCGCCGCTCGGCGTCCGGCACCTCGACATGCCGATGACCCCCGAGCGCGTCTGGCGCGCGATCCAGGAACACTCCGCACGACGAGGACGTTGACGCCTTCGTGACCCCCGGGCTACTGTCGCCTTAAACTGAGGTCTCGGCCCCGTCAGCGGAGGCCCGACATGCAGTGCCGTCGGTGTCAGCAAGAGAACCCGCCCGGATCTCGCTTCTGCAATTCCTGTGGTGCCGGTCTCGAGCTCACTTGTGCAGCGTGTCGCCACCGCACTCCAGCCGGAAGCCGGTTCTGTAACGCCTGCGGAGCCTCCCTTGAGGCCATACCGACCCCGGCCGAGCCGCGCTTCGCTTCGCCAGAGGCGTACACACCCAGAGATCTCGCCGAGAAGATCCTCACCTCCCGGGCTGCCCTCGAGGGCGAGCGCAAGCAGGTGACCGTCCTGTTCGCGGATCTCAAGGGTTCGATGGAGCTGCTCGCCGAGCGCGACCCCGAGGAAGCGCGCAAGATCCTCGATCCGGTCCTCGGGCACATGATGGACGCCGTGCACCGCTACGAGGGCACGGTGAACCAGGTGATGGGCGATGGGATCATGGCGCTGTTCGGTGCGCCGATCGCGCACGAAGACCATGCGGTCCGCGCGTGCTATGCCGCGCTCCTGATGCAGGAGTCGGTCGCTCGGTACGCGGAGGAAGCGCGACGAGTGCACGGCGTGACGGTGCAGATCCGCATCGGCCTCAACTCCGGTGAAGTCGTGGTCCGCGCGATCGGCAGCGATCTGAAGACGGACTACACGGCGGTGGGCGAAACGACGCATCTCGCCGCGCGTATGGAACAGCTTGCGCGACCGGGCACGGTGCTGATCGGGCGGGCGACGCTCGATCTGGTCGAAGGGTTCGTGACCGTGAACGCCCTGGGTCCGGTGCCGGTGAAAGGCCGCAGCGAGCCAGTCGGGGTGTACGAGCTGTCCGGGGTCGGGCCGGCCCGTACGCGACTGCAGGCCGCCGCGCGGCGCGGGCTCACACGATTCGTCGGCCGGGACGCCGAAGTCGAGGTGCTCCGCCGTGCGCTGGAGCACGCCGGGGCCGGACACGGGCAGGTCGTCGCCATCGTGGGCGAAGCCGGTGTGGGGAAATCGCGCCTCCATTGGGAGTTCACGCGGTCACACCACGCCCACGGCTGGCTGGTCCTCAGGAGTCGCTCGGTCTCCTATGGCAAGGGGACGCCGTACCTGCCCGTCATTGATCTGCTCAGGGGATACGTTCAGATCGAGGCGCGTGACGATGCGCGCCGCATCCGCGAGAAGGTAACCGGCAAGATCCTGACGCTGGCTGAGACGCTCCAGCCCACACTGCCCGCTCTCCTCTCGCTGCTGGATGTTCCTGTCGAGGATACGCACTGGCAGCAACTCGATCCGCCGCAGCGCCGCCAGCGCACACTGGACGCCGTGAAGCGCCTGCTGATGCGCGAGAGTCAGGTACAGCCTCTCTGCCTCATCCTCGAGGATCTCCACTGGATCGATGCGGAGACCCAGGCCCTGCTCGAGAGCCTCATGGAGAGCCTGCCAACCGCGCGGGTGCTGCTGCTCGTCACCTACCGTCCCGAGTACGAGCACGGCTGGGGAGGCAAGACGTTCTACACCCAGATCACTCTCGACCCGCTACCGGCGGAGAGTGCCGAGCAGCTTCTAGGCGCTCTCCTCGGTGACGACCCGGGGCACGCGACACTGCGGCAACTCCTCGTCGAGAGAACCGAGAGAAACCCCTTCTTCCTGGAGGAAAGCGTCCGGGCGTTGGTCGAGACCGGTGTGCTGGTCGGCGAGCATGGCGCGTATCGCGTGGCGCAGGCGGTCCCGAACATTCCGGTGCCGGCGACGGTCCAGGCCGTTCTCGCCGCGAGGATCGATCGCCTCCCACCAGCGGAGAAGCGGCTCCTCCAGGCCGCCGCGGTCATCGGCAAGGACGTCCCCTTCGCGATCCTCGAGACCATGGCGACGGAGCACGATCTTCGCCCGTGCCTCGCCCGTCTCCAGGCCGCAGAATTCCTGTACGAGACCAGCCTCTTTCCTGAGCTCGAGTACACCTTCAAGCACGCCCTCACGCACGAGGTGGCGTACGCGAGCCTCCTTCACGAGCGGCGTCGTGATCTGCACGCCCAGATCGTCACGGCCATCGAGCAGCTGTCCGCAGACCGACGGGCCGAGCGCGTCGACCAGCTCGCGCACCACGCGCTCCGCGGCGAGGTATGGGACAAGGCCGTCGTGTACCTTCGTCGGGCAGGAGCGAAGGCCACCGCTCGCTCGGCCTATCGCGAAGCGGTGAGCTGCTTCGAGCACGCTCTCCGGGCGCTGGGACACTTGCCCCAGGACCGCGACACGACGGCCCAGGCGATCGATATTCGGCTCGACCTCCGGACGGCGCTTACTCCACTCGGGCACTATCGAGAAATCCTCGGGTTGCTCCGTGACGCGGAGGGCCTCGCCCGCGATCTCCGTGACGACCGCCGGCTCGGGCGCGTGGTCGCCGACACGAGCGCGCGGCTGAGGAACATCGGGGATCACGCCGGGGCGCTCGCCGCCGGGCGACAGGCCTGCGCCATCGCCACCGATCTCCGCGACGGTGATCTCCAGTTCGAGGCGACCTACCGGCTGGCCCAGGCGCACTTCGCCGTCGGCGACTTTGTCCACTCGGTCGATCTGCTGCGGCAGGCCGTGAGCGCCCTCGGCGGAGGGCCGAGATCGGAGGACACGGCCGTTCCCAGATACCTCGCGGCGTGGCCGCGCGCGTGGCTCGCGCTCAGCCTCGCGAATCTCGGACGTTTCGCGGACGCGATCGCACTTGGCGAGGAGGCCGTCAGGATCGCCGATGCCGCCGATCATCCGCACAGTGTGATCGAGGCACGGGCCGCGCTGGGTCGCGTCCATCTCGACAAGGGGGAGCTCGAACGAGCCATCACCCTGTTCGAGACTGGGCTGGCACCCAGTAGGGCCTGGAACATCTGGGATTCGAGCGTCTTCTCGGGCCTCGGCTACGCGTACGCGCTTGCCGGCCGCGTGGACGACGGCCTGCCCCTCCTCCAGGAGGCGGTGGACCTCGGACGGTCCATCGATGCCCTAGGTATCGGCCATGCCATGCGACTCAGTCGGCTTGGCCAGGGGTATCTGTTGGCCGGTCGTCTTGACGAAGCGCGCGAGCGGACGCGTCAGGCGCTCGATCTCGCCACGGCGCAGAACGAGCGAGCCAGTCAGGCGTACGCCCTACGCATCCTCGGCGACATCGCCGCCCACGATGAGCCTCTCGAGGTGGGAGCAGCTGAGTCCTATCTCCGCGATGCTCTGACGCTCGCGGCCGAGCTCGGCATGCGTCCCCTCGTCGCACACTGCCACCTCGGCCTCGGCACCCTCTACCGACGCACGAACGAGCGCGAGCCCACCCAAGAGCACCTCACGACCGCGACGACGATGTACCGCGAGATGAGCATGACGTATTGGCTGGAGAAGGCGGAGGTGAAATTGAGGAGCGGCTGAAGTCTGGACGTTCTCGAGGATCACATCCCCCGCTCCACGCGCGGGTCGAGGGTGTCGCGGAGCCAGTCGCCGACGACGTTGATGCCGAGCACGACGACCAGGATCGCCAGCCCGGGGAAGAGCGCGAGCCACCAGCCCGTGGTCAGGTAGTTCCGCCCCTCGTCGAGCATCGCGCCCCAGCTCGGGGCCGGCGGCGGGATCCCGAGGCCGAGGAAGGACAGCGACGCCTCGGCGATGATCGTGCGCGCGACCGAGAAGGTGGCGATCACGGTGATCGACGGCAGCACGTTGGGCAGCACGTGGCGCCACAGGATGCCGGCGTCGCGGGCGCCCAGCGCTCGGGCGCCCTCGACGAACTCCCGATGCCGGAGCGACAGCGTCTCGCCTCGGGCGATGCGCGCGTAGGTGACCCACCCCGTCACGCCCAGCACCAGCACCACGTTGCCGAGGCCGGAGCCCACCACCGCCAGCACCGCCACCGCCAGCACGAGTGCTGGGAACGCGAGCTGCACGTCGCCCAGCCGCATGAGCGCGTCGTCGAGGCGGCCGCCGTAGTAGCCGGCCACCAGCCCCAGCACGACGCCGAGCGCCCCGGCCAGGACGACGGCGGAGAAGCCGACCACCAGCGAGACGCGGGCGCCGTACAAGAGGCGGCTGACCACGTCGCGCCCGAGCGTGTCGGTGCCGAGCGGATGCGTCCAGCTCCCCCCGTCCATCCACGCCGGCGGTGTGAGCCGTGCGAGCAGGTCGTTGCGGACGGGATCGGTCGGCGCCAGCGCCGGCGCCAGCACCGCCAGGACCGCGCTGCCCACGATGACGACCAGCCCCGCCCACGCCACGGCGTCCCGCGGCGGCCGCATCAGGCGCCGTCCCCGAACACGCGGGCCCGCGGGTCGAGCAACCCCTGCAGCACGTCGACGACGAGGTTGACGGCGACGAAGAGAATGGCGAAGAGGAACACCGCCGCCTGGATGACCGGGAAGTCGCGGCCCGGCACGGCCTGCACGATGAGCCGGCCCATGCCCGGCCACGAGAAGACCGTCTCGATCACGATCGTGCCGCTCAGCATGAACCCGAGCGACAGCCCGCTCACGGTCAGGAAGGGCCCGGCGGCGTTTCGCAGCGCGTGGCGGTACACCACGCCGCGCTCCGCGAGCCCCTTGGCGCGCGCGGTGCGCACGTAGTCCTCCTGCAGGACCTCGAGCATGCCGGCCCGGATCAGGCGGACGTTCTGGGCGAGCGGCGCGGCGGCCAGGGTCAGCGCGGGCAGGATCAGGTGGCTGAGCGTGCCCGAGCCGAAAGCCGGCAGCAGCCCTCCCAGCGCGACGGCGAAGAGCAGGATCAACATGAGGCCGAGCCAGAAGCTCGGCATCGACTGGAGGAACAGCGAGCCGAGGCGGCTGGCGTGGTCGAGCGCGCCGTTGCGGTGCGTGGCGGCGATCACGCCGAGCGGGATGGGCAGCACGACCGCCAGCACGAGCGCGGCGAGGGCGAGCTGGGCGGTGGCCGGCCAGAAGTGCTCGAGCACCATGCCCATGGCCGGGCGGCGCTCGCGGAGCGAGACGCCGAAGTCGCCAAGGGGTGCGGCACGGAGGAACTCCGCGTACTGCACGAGGAGCGGGCGATCCAGTCCAAGCGCCTGTCGGGCCCGCTCCACCTCCTCGCGGGTGGCGGTGGCGTCGACCAGCAGCGCGGCGGGATCACCGGTGAGCCGGACGAGGAAGAAGACGACGGTGACCACGCCCCAGACGACGAAGACGGCGTGGACGAGCCGCCGGAGCAGGAACGCGCGCACGCGACCTGACGATCAGCGCCGCAGCGCGACGCCGCGGAAGTCCATGTTCAGCTCCTGGGTCGGGACGAACTGGAGGACGCGCGCGCTGTGCGCGTACGCCTTCTTCTCTTGATAGAGCGAGACGACGGGCGCCCAGTCGCGCACGCGCTGTTGCAGCTCGGCCAGCGCGGCCAGGCGCTTCTTGGCGTCGACCTGCCGTCGCGTCGACTGGTAGAGGGCGAGCAGCTCCGGCGGGTACGGCGTCCAGTTGACGAGGGTCGTGGTCGCCCAGTCGCGGACGAAGTCGTCGGCGTCGAGGTTGTTGCTCGTGCGGCAGGCCGCGAAGCCGCCGTTGGGAGGCAGCGTGCCCTTCGTCAGCGTCTGCAGCAGGGTGCCGAAGTCGAGCGTCTGCACCGTCACCTGCACGCCCACCGCCTTCAGCATCTCGACCACCGCGCCCACGGTCTCGTCGAAGGCCTGGCCGTAGTGCTTGGCGGGCAGCAGGAGCTGCAGCGTCAAGGGCTGGGCCGCGCTGACGCCGGCCTCGGCCAGCAACGCCTTGGCCCGCGCGGGATCGTACGGATACGGCGGCTGCGCCGCGTAGCCGTAGGCCACCGTGGCGACGGGCGAGGCGTTGGCCAGCGCGAGGCCGTGGAAGATCTTGGCGATGATGGCCTCGCGGTTCACCGCGAGGTTGAGCGCCATGCGGACTCGCGGGTCGGCGAAGGCGCCGTCCTTGCCGCCCGACTCGTAGGCGTCCTTGGTGCGGCCGTTCAGGTAGATCCGGCAGGCGAGCTTCTGCACGCTCGACGCCACGCGGATCGTCGACGTCTTGCCGAGCACCTCGGCGTCGAGCGGAGGGACGGCCTCGACCAGGTGCACCTGGCCGGCGCGCAGCGCGGCGATGCGCGCGGCCGCCTCGGGGATCACCTGCAGGCGCAGCCGCTTGGCCAGGGTGGGTCCGCCCCAGTAGCCGTCGTTGCGCTCGAAGGCCATGTGGTCCTTGCGCTTCCAGGCCACGAGCTTCCAGGGGCCGGTGCCGACGGGCTTGTCGTTCAGCGCCTCGACGCCGTGCTTGATCGTCCACGCCCGAGGCACCAGCGGCTCCCGGCCGAGGAAGTCCCAGAGCGTCGCCGACGGCTCGCTGGTGTGCACGCGCACGGTGTAGTCGTCGACCTTCTCCCAGCGGGTCACGAACGGGTAGACCTTGTCGAACGCGGTGCCGGCCGCCACGTCCTTGATGCCCCACTTGTCCAGGTTCTTGCGGAACATCCGGTCGAGGTTGAAGAGCACCGTGTCGGCGTTGAAGGGCTCGCCGTCGTGGAAGGTGACGCCGCGGCGCAGCACGAATTCCCACGTGAGGTCGTTGACGGGCTTCCACGACAGCGCCAGCCCCGGCACCGGCCTGCCCTGGCGGTCGACGTCCACGAGGCTCTCGAAGATCTGCCGGATGTAGTTGGACCGGATCGACCCCATGCCGATCCGGGGGTCGAGGTTGGTCGTGTCGTCGGTGAGCGCGACCACCAGCTCGGCCTCGGGGTCGATCGGCACCCCGTCCACGCTGGTCGGAGGCGCCGCCCCTGCGGCGAGGGGGAGGCCGAGGATGGCGAGGGCGAGCCACAGAACCGGGCGGTGCAAGGCTGTCATGGGGCGGTATGATACGCGGGCAGGCATCCGGATCACAGGAGGGTCACCATGGCGCGCTCGAAGGCTTCGAAATCGGCGGCGGTGCGGGCCAGGCTCGACCATCCGGTGGTCGACGGCGACGGCCACTGGCTGGAGCCGATCCCGATCTTCCTCGACTACCTCAAGGACGTCGCCGGCGCCAGCGTGGTCGACAAGTTCGTCAAGCGGGCCAAGGACACCACCTGGTACGACCTGGCTCCCGAGGAGCGGATGCGCCGGCGCCTGCACCGGCCGACCTGGTGGGGCGAGCCCGCCAACACCCTCGACCGCGCGACCGCGATGATCCCGCGGCTCTTCTACGAGCGGCTCGACGACTTCGGCATCGACTTCTGCGTCCTCTACACGTCGCTGGGCCTCTTCTTCGTCGGCAACCCCGACGAGGAGATCCGGCGCGGCGTGTCCAGGGCCGTGAACAAGATGAACGCGGACATGTTCAAGGAGTACCGGCACCGCATCACGCCGGCCGCGGTCGTCCCCGTCCACACGCCCGACGAGGCGATCGAGGAGGCGACGTACGCCATACGCGAGCTCGGCCTGAAGGTCGTGATGATCGCCAACCACGTGCGGCGGCCGGTGCCGGCCTTCGCGCGCGAGGGCGCGCCGCCGAACGAGGTGCGGACGTACGTCGACTCGCTCGGCTTCGAGAGCGCCTACGACTACGACCCGTTCTGGCAGCGCTGCGCCGACCTCAAGGTCGCGGTCACGGCGCACTCCGGCAGCATGGGCACCCAGTGGCGCGAGTCGGTGTGGAGCTTCACCTACAACCACATCGGCCACTTCGCCAACGCCAGCCACGCTTTCGCCAAGGCGCTGATCCTGGGCGGCGTCACCCACCGCTTCCCGCAGCTCCGCTTCGCGATGCTCGAGGGCGGCGTCGGCTGGGCGTGCAACCTCGTCACGGACCTCGTCGGCCACTGGCAGCGCCGGCGTCGCGCGGCGATGGAGGCCCAGACGCGTCCGACCAACCTCGACCAGGCGGAGCTCACGCGGCTCTTCACGGAGTACGGCGGGGCGCCGTACGCGGCGAAGCTCGCCGAGATCTTCCGCTGCGTCAACCTCGCCGAGCCGTTCACCAGCGCCGAGGAGGCCACCGAGCGCGCGTACCGGCAGGCGAAGTTCGACGACTTCGCCGAGGTGCCTGTGCAGTCCGGCGAGGAGCTCCGCCGCCACTTCGCGGAGCGGTTCTTCTTCGGCTGCGAGGCCGACGACCCGATGACCGCGTGGGCGTTCGACCGCCACGGCAACCACCGCCTCAACCCGATCTTCAGCTCGGACGTCGGCCACTTCGACGTCCTCGACATGTCCGAGGTGCTGGAGGAGGCCTGGGAGCTGGTCGAGCACGGCCTCATCACCGAGGACGACTTCCGTCAGTTCGTCTTCGCCAACCCCGCCCGCCTGCACACGACGCTGAACCCCGACTTCTTCAAGGGCACCGTCGTGGAGGACGCGATCGCGAAGATTTGACGATATCGGGGGGCTCGATGCGCCGCCGGCGTCGCCCCCCCGATTTGGTCTTCGAGTTTCGCCCTCGTTCCCTGGCCAGGCGCCGAGCGACGGCGTTGAGGAGGTCGGCCAGCGCCGAGGTCGTGGTCTTCGCGGACTGCCGTCGGATCTGAAGGCGAATCGTCCGGCCGTCCGGAAGCCGGATCTCGTACCAAGCCATCCGATTGCTCCCCATCCCTCTCTCTCTGGGACGAGGAACGAGCCCCCTCTGTTCAGGTCCGCCCGCGGAACCGTCGGAAGTTCTTCCAGAACCGATCGCTGCCGCGTGATCGAGTCTCCCAAGGGCGCGTCACATCGCCCATTTCCCGATTGGCACTGCGTTTGCCATGGTCGGCCCGGGCCGTGGTGGCCCGGCCGCTCGCATCGAGAGAGCAGGAGTCGAGTGAGACTCACGGTGGAGGTACAGGACCTTCCGACTGGGCGGGCCATTCCTCATAGCGTCGCAAGTTACGTGCGAGCCGTCCTCACGCTTCGCGCGTTGCGCCGGGAGCTTGCCACTGCGGCGATCGAAGTCGCCCGACGCAAAAAGGTGATCGCGAGCCGGCAGGGTGCACCGTTCCTTCTGCGGGAGGCGGAAGCGTTGCTCAGAGAACTTGGCGTAGACGCCGACGTCCAATGACCTCGTGCCGAGGTGAGGACCTGGCTCGGCTTCCTCGCCTGGTGATGGCGCTGGACTGAGCGATGACCTCGATCCGGCTGATGTTCTTGGGTCTCGCGATCGCCTCGTTCGCCCCCGTCGCCATGAGTCTTCGGCCCGGCTGGTGGGCCGCCTTCTATTATGGAGCCCTGTTCGGGTGGTGGGTCTGGATGTCGCTGGCCACGGTGCGTTGGACGACTCCAGAAGACCACGAGACGGATCGTCGAATCGGCAGCTCAGTACGTCGTCTCATCATCGTGTCTCGTGGGCAGATCGTGCTCTACGGTCGTATTCGCAGTGTGTCGTTCGGAGACGATACCGTCAGGGTCATCGTTGACCGACGTGGTGCGGACCGGCGGCGTCAGTTACAGGTGTTCATTCCCGATCGCCGCCGTGCGGAACGACGGCGCCACAACGTTGAACCGTTGCTCTTGGGGCAAGGCTGGGCGGAGGTGAGCCTCCCGGACAGCGCGGGGTAACGCCACGCGGCTCACTTCTCTTCCGTCGGCATCTCACCCGGCATCTCACCGACCGCGAGGCGGCGTACGGATTCTCGTAGAGCGGCACAGACCTCGTACACGTCTGTCGAGCGCAGCAGTCGCGCGTTGAATGCCCGGAGTCCCACGGGAAGGCGACGCGAGTCCTCATTACGAATCGCGAACGCCACGACCGGCACGTCGAGCGACGCGGCGGATGCTGGGATCGTAAGCTGATCGTCCGGCAGCGCCGTGTCCAGCAGAACGACGTGAGGTCGTTCGCTGAGCGCCGACACGGCGTCGCTCGCGCAACGCGCCACCCACGCGACGCCGCCGCAGAGCCCCACCATCGCCGCGAACATGCTCACGAGGTCTCGGTGATCCGAGGCCACCAGCACGCGAAGACCTTCCAGCAGCTGCCCTGGCATGGGTTCTGTCCCGGCTACGCGGCGCGAGCCCGCCTGTTGCCGTCGCCGGCGCTGGCATTCGTCCTCGCCTGTCGGCGACCGAGACGTGCCGAAGAGTGCCGGCCATGGGTCCAGAAGGTCCCGCGCCGCGTAGCCATGCGTCTCTGGCCCAGCAAGGCAGGTGCCACCGAACACGTCTCGGCCGCCCCTACGTCAATCGATCACGCGCACGCGGCCGCGGGGTTGCCAGTGGTGCTTGCGGTGGGCGGCCACGTCCTCGCGGTTGGCGAAGACCTTCACCAGGATGACGCCGGCGACGAAGCCGCCGATGTGCGCCCAGAAGGCGACCCCGCCCTGCTGCTCGCCGAAGAGACCCACCACGCCGCTCAGCGCCTGGAGCCCGATCCAGTACAGGAGCATCGTCCACGCCGGCAGGGCGATGGTCGTGAAGAAGAACCCGAGCGGCAGCAGCGTGTAGACGCGCACGCGCGGGTAGAGCACCAGGTACGCCCCCATCACGCCGCTGATGGCGCCGGAGGCGCCGACCATCGGGATGGCGGAGTCGGGACCGGTGGCCACCTGCGTCACCGCCGCCGCCACGCCGCTGAGCAGGTAGAACACGAGGAAGCGCACGCGGCCCATGGAGTCCTCGATGTTGTTGCCGAAGATCCACAGGAACCACATGTTGCCGATCAGGTGCATCCAGCCGCCGTGCAGGAACATCGAGGTGAAGACGTTCGAGAGCTGCCGGCCGGGATCGGTGAGGCAGACGAGGCCCTCGCCCATCGGGAACCGCGTGCCCGGCGGCAGCATCCCCGTCAGCTCGCCCGGGATCAGCCCGAGCTCGCAGACCGAGCGCGCCAGCGCCACCGTCGAGCCGGCGCCCTGGATCAGCAGCCACACCAGGACGTTCACCCCGATGAGCGCGAAGGTGACGATAGGTGTCCGCTGAGTCTCGTTCTCGTCGTGATAGGGAATCATGGCGCGCCTCCGGGCGTGCCGGGTATCGTACCCCGGCCGCCCGGAGGTTGCTCGTCAGGTCCTCGCGCGGACCGACGTGCGGACCTGGACCGCGTCGCCGATCTTGTAGCGGCTGGCGTCGCCGCTCAGCACCTGGATCGGGCCGGTCGGCGACTCGACGACGAGCACGTTGCCGGGGTTGATGCCGACGATGCGTCCCGTGACGACGGCGTGATCACCGGCCTCGCTGGTGGGCGAGGCCGCGGGTGCGCCGACGGGGGCCGGCGTGGGCGTCGCGGGCGACGTCGCCGGCACGAGGTCCACGGGCTGCACGCTCATGCGCACGATCACGGCCGCCCCCTTCTGGAAGCGCTGCTCGGCCCCCTGGGCGACCCACACGTGCAGCGGTCCCCGCTCGGAGGTGAGCGCCAGCCGACCGCCGGGATCGACGGTGGTGACGGTGCCCGGCACCTCGACGATCTCAGGCTGCCCCTTGGGCACGGGGTTCACGGCACCCGCGGCCTGGGTCGTGTGCACCAGGTCGGCCGGCGGCGCCTGCGTGCCCTGCAGACGCATGTACTGGTGCAGCCGCACCGTGCGCAGTGTCTCGGGATCGACCTTGACGCGCACCAGTCGGCCCCCGTCCTCCATGATCGTCACGACGGAGTCCCGCTCGTCCCAGGTCCACACCTCTCCGACGAAGGTCTGCGTGGTCTGCGTCGCCGGCGCGGGGGAGCGCCCCGAGGCGCAGCCGGCCAACAGGGCGATGATCCCAACGACTGTCACAATCCTCATGGCGCACCTCCGCTTGGAATCGATCGCCGGGCGATCAAGGGGCGCAAGGATACAAAGGTGATGCCAAGACGACCGGCTCAGGACTTCCGGCCAGGGCAACCTCGACCACAGGGCATCCCGATACCGAGAACGGGAGCGCCGGTCGTTGACAAGGTCTGCCCCGCCCCGTATCAGGAAGGGGCCGTTTCGGCCGCATCGTGAGCCCCCAACCCATCCGTCAGGAGAGCGTCGACCCCGGGCCGATGTCGGCCGCGCCGTTCGTGTGGCGTCCCGACGGCCGGCCCGACTGGCGCGCCATGTGGGAGAGCTTCTGCGATCTGGCTCTGCACGGCGGCCCGCCGCATCGAGGCCCGGACCGTGCGCTGCGCACGCCGTCGGTGGCGGCCGAGGGCGCGTCGTCCGACCCCGCCATGCTCGCGGAGATCCGTCGCGGCATCTGGGAGACGACGGGACTTTTCGTGGAGGTCACCGCTCCCGGCTGGCTCGTCGTCACGTGTGGCTCGCCGGCGATGGCGGCGTGGCTCGCCGAGGCGATCGTGCACGAGAATGTCGAGGCCCGCGCGGAGCACGATCGGCTGCTCCTGGTCGCGGGCCCCGATTACCGGCTCGACGACGAGGTCAAGAGCGTCATCACCGTCGTCGCCAAGACCCATCATTACTGGGACGCCCACGGCGCCGGCGTCGACGGTGGGGACGCATCCGGAGCGTGCCTGCAGTTCCGGTGCATGCGCTGCGGCCTCGACTTCCTCGTCTCGCGCGCGGCCGACGTCGCGCGGCGCGAGGCCACGTGCCCGATCGACGGCACCGTCATGGCGCGCTGGGACGGGCCACCGACCGCGAGGCCCGGACGCCGCGCACCGCCCTACGAGCACGCGCACGGCCCCGGGCTCCCCGTGCACACGCACGGGACGACGACGGCGCGACCGCGCCAACGCACGCCGCGCGGGATCCCCACACCGCTCGTCGTCGGCGTGGGTGGTCCGGCCGGCAGCGGCAAGACGACGCTGATCGAGGCGATCCGCCGGTGTCTCGCCGGACGACTGAGCGTGGCCGTCGTCGGCACCGCGGGCGACGACGCGCCGTCGGCGGACCTGCTCCTCGTCGAGCGCACCGGCGGCCGGGCCGCGGAGACGTTCACGCCCGATCTCGTCGACGCGACCATCGGCGTCGTGGCGCTCGCCACGGCCGCGGCCGACGCCGCTGTCGGTGGCGGCTGGCGGCTGCTCGTCGTCAACCGGCGGCTGAGCGATCCCGACCTGCCACGCCTCGACCGCACGGTGTGCGAGCGGTCGGACGGCGGTACCGTCGTGGTCGCCGACCTTGCGGCGGCCGGCGGCGGCGGCGACGTCGTGGCCTGGCTCGAGCGGGAGCTCCTGCTCGGCCTCTGAGCGCGCCTGCCCGGCTCCCATCTCGGAGCCCGCCTGTCCTTGACAGGTGTCCCACCCTGTTGTTGACAACATGAGAATGCTGTACAGTGACGCGCACACCGATCGCTGGGACCGCTCGATCCATACGTTTCGATCGACGACAGGGGAGGCTAGCGCCATGCGCCTTCGACCCTTCGCCCGGCCCGCGCGGATCATCGCCGTCCTCACCCTCATCGCCGCCATCGCCGTCCTGGCGATCGCCGCCGAAGCCCAGACGCCGAAACGCGGCGGCACGCTCCGCGTCTCGTACGGCAACGAGATCGCCAACCTCGACTTCCACACCGCTCCCGGCTACGAAATGATGTGGGTCGCCATGAACGTCGGCTGCGGGCTCGTGAACATCACGCCCGACGGCAAGTTCGTGGGCGACGTGGCGGAGTCGTGGACGACCACGCCCGATGGCCTGCTCTTCACGTTCAAGCTCCGCAAGAACGCCCTCTTCCACGACGGCACTCCGGTCGACGCCGCCGCCGTGAAGTTCAGCATCGACCGGCTGCGCGACCCGGCGACGAAGTCGGGCATGCGCACGTTCTACGAGCCGGTGCACTCCGTCGAGGTGCTCGACCCGCAGAGCGTGCAGGTGCGCCTCAAGCACCCCTATGCGTTCTTCCTCCACATGCTGGCCGCCTATCGCACGGGCCTCGTCCTCTACTCGCCGGCCGCCACCCAGAAGTACACGGTGGAGGACCGCAAGCAGGGCAAGCCGGAGGCGGTGATCGGCTGTGGGCCCTTCAAGCTGATCGAGTGGGTGAAGGGCGGCAACCTGGTCATGGAGCGCTTCGACAAGTACTTCCAGCCCGGCCTGCCCCACCTCGACCGCGTCATCATCCGCGTCATCAAGGACCCGGTCACCGAGATGGCGGCGTTCAAGGCCGGCGAGGTCGACTTCATCGCCTCCTTCTCACCCGAGCACGTCGACACTCTCAAGGCGCAGGTCCCCAACGCCCAGATCATGACGGGCAAGGAGACCACGCCGATGCTGGCGACGATGAAGGTCACGATCCCCAAGGACGGCAAGCCGATGTCCAAGGAGCGGGTGCCCCACCCGATCTTCGGCGACGTGAAGGTTCGCAAGGCGGTCGGCTGCTACGGGATGGACCGGGCCGAGATCGTCAAGATCGCCTTCAAGGGCAAGGCGACCCCGTGGGTGGGCACGATCCCGCCCGGCACGCTCGACTCCGTGGACCTCAACGCGGCGTGCCCCTACGACCAGGCCAAGGCCAAGGCGCTCCTGGCCGAGGCGGGCTACGGGCCGGCCAAGCCGCTCACGTTCACGCTCATGACCAACACCGAGAAGAGCGTGTTCAACGTGATCGCCACCGTCGTCAAGGAGCAGATGAGCCGCATCGGCGTCACCGCGAACATCCGGCTGGTGGACAAGATCACCTGGATGAACACGACGCTGCAGGACGCGCCGTGGGACATGTACGTCGAGGACCTGCTGTCGCTCATCACGCTCGACAGCAACGCCTACCTCACGACCACGCCGTCGACCTGGAACACCTCGCGCCACGTCGACGTCAAGGTCGATCAGTTCTACGACCGCTACGCTCGTGAGATGGACGCGGCCAAGCGCAAGGCGATCGCCAAGGAGCTGGCCGAGCACATGGTCGATCAGGTCTACTGGAACGTCGTCTCGGGCTCGCCTTTCTACATGGTCGCCCAGCCGTGGATGAAGGGGTACACCTACAACGCCGAGTTCGAGGTCCACTACGACAAGGTCTGGCTGGACCGGTAGGGGCGCGGATGCGCACCTACCTGCTGACACGACTGTTCCAGATCGTCCCGACCGTCCTCATGATCACCCTCGTGGTGTTCGTGATGATGCAGTCGATCCCCGGCGACCCCGCCGTCGCCCTGCTCGGCGACGCCTACACCGAGGAGGACGCCGAGCGGGTGCGGCAGGAGTACGGGCTGAACAAGCCGGTGCTGGTCCAGTACGTCATCTGGCTCGGCAAGCTCGTCCAGGGTGACTGGGGTAACTCGGTCCTCTCCGGGCGGCCGGTGCTCAAGGACGTGCTGGTCCGGCTGCCCGTCACGCTCGAGCTCATCGTGCTGTCGATGGGCGTGGCGCTGCTCATCGCGATCCCGGCCGGCATCATCGGCGCGCTCCGGCAGAACACCTGGGGCGACTACACGGCGACGTCGATCGCCATGATCGGGGTGTCGATCCCCGAGTTCTTCATCGGCGTTCTGCTGCTGCTCATCTTCTCCTTTGGCCTCGGCGGGTTGCTGCCCAGCTCGGGCTGGGTCTACCTGCCCGGCACGTGCCCGACCATCGTGTGCGCCACCGGCATGGTCGGCAACATGCAGCACGTCCTCATGCCCGCCCTGGCCCTCGGCATCGGACGGGCCGCGCTCCTGACGCGCCTGCTCCGCGCGAGCATGCTGGAGGTCATCCGCACCGAGTACGTCACGACGGCGCGGGCCAAGGGCCTGGCCGAGCGGCCCGTCGTGCTCAAGCACGCGCTCAAGAACGCCCTGATTCCGACCGTCACCGTGATGGGGCTGCAGGTGGGCTTCCTCATCGGCGGCGCCATCGTCGTCGAGACGCTGTTCGCGATGCCGGGGCTCGGCACCTTCGGCATCGACGCCATCGTCGCGCGCGACTACCCGCAGGTGCAGGGCTTCGCGCTGATCACCGCCATCTCCTTCGTCGTGATCAACCTGCTCGTGGACTTCACCTACACGTTCCTGGATCCGCGGATCCGGTACGCCTGAGGCCACCATGACCGACACCGGAAGACCGCATCCGATGCCGGCGATCAGTGGGGGAAGCCTGCGCGAGGCGGAGCTGCCGGCCGCGCCGCCCGTCGCCTGGTCGACGGCGGCGAGGTCGGAGTCGCCGTTCTTCCAGGGGGTCCGGCGGCTGCGCCGCAGCGCGACCGCGCTCGTCGGCGCGGCGATCGTCCTCGCCCTCGTGCTCGTCGCGATCTTCGCCGACGTCCTGGCCCCGCTGAGCCCGATCGCGAGCGACCACGCCAACACCTTCGCCAGCCCGAGCTGGGACTACCCGCTCGGCACCGACCAGCTCGGGCGCGACATGCTGAGCCGTCTCATCCACGGCGCCCGGATCTCGCTGCTCGTCGGCGTCTCGTCGGTGCTGCTGGCGCTTTTCGTGGGGGTGCCGCTGGGCCTGATCGCCGGCTACTACGGCGGCCGGGTGGACGGGCTGGTGATGCGTGTCATGGACCTGATCCTGGCGTTTCCGATCTACCTGCTCGCGATCATTCTGATGGTCATCTTCACGCCGACGGCCGGGCTCATCGGGACGATGAAGGTCACCGGCGCCATCGCCATCGTGCGCATCCCGATCTACGCGCGGCTCGTGCGCGGCAGCGTGCTGTCGATCAAGGAGAAGGAGTACGTCGAGGCCTGCCGCGCTCTCGGCGTGCGCGACCCCTGGATCCTGCTCCGCCACGTGCTGCCCAACTGCCTGGCGCCGATCATCGTCACCACGACTCTCGGCGTCGCGACGGCGATCATCGTGGAGGCGACGCTGTCGTTCCTCGGGCTCGGTACCCAGCCGCCCACGCCGAGCTGGGGCTGGGACCTCAAGGCCAACGTGGCGTTCATCCAGGCCAACATGTGGCTGTCGCTCTTCCCCGGCCTCGCCATCTTCATCACCGTCCTCGGCTTCAACCTCTTCGGCGACGGCCTGCGCGACGCGCTCGACCCCCGGCTGAAGTAGACGCGCGCGGCGGGAGGACTTGGGTTCCCGCCGCGCCGGTGCGAACATGGGGCCCGTGACGACCGTCCCCGTCCCGGTCACGTCGTGACCCCGTTCGGCACGCGGCGACTCCCCGATCGGCCCGACGCCGTCGCTCCCGACGGATCGCACGTCCGCGTCCTTGTGAGCGTCGATCGTGGCAGCGCCGCGCACTTCGAGCTGACGCCCGGCGCCACGTCGCTGGCCGTCGCCCACCGGACGGTCGACGAGATCTGGTACTTCCTGCGTGGCCGCGGCCAGATGTGGCGGAAGGCGGGCGTCCGCGAGGAGGTCGTCGACGTCGAGCCCCACGTGTGCATCAGCATCCCCGTCGGCACGCACTTCCAGTTCCGCGCCCTCGGCGACGAGCCGCTCGCCGCCTTCGGCGTCACGATGCCGCCGTGGCCGGCCGACGGTGACGCCTACGCGGTCGAGGGCAAGTGGCCGGCGTCCCCTCCCGAATGAGCCCCGCCCGTCGCGTCAGCATCGCGTTCCAGACCGACCTGCCCCTCGCCGCCTACGGCCCGCTGGCGGCGGAGGCGGAGCGCCACGGCTTCGACGTCGTCTCGGTCTACAACGACCTCCTGTACCAGCCGGCCTGGCTGCCGCTCCTCGAGATCGCGCGCGCCACCCGCCGGGTCGCACTCGGGCCGGCCGCGGTCAATCCCTTCACGTGTCATCCGGTGAACATCGCCGGCTACGCCGCCCAGATCGACGAGGCGTCCGGCGGCCGCGCCTACCTCGGCCTCGCCCGCGGCGCCTGGCTGGACTTCCTCGGCCTGGAGCCGGCGCGACCGGTGCGGGCGCTGCGCGAGGCCTTCGAGTGCGTGCGCCACCTGCTGCGTCGCTCGCGCGAGCCGTACCGCGGCGAGGTGTTCCGCCTCGGCGGCGGCGACTCGCTGCGGTGGGCCGTGCCGCGCCCGGACCTGCCGTTCCTGCTCGGCACCTGGGGGCTCGCGACGATCCGCGCGTGCCTCGGCGCCATCGACGAGGTCAAGGTCGGCGGCACCGCCAACCCGCTCCTCGTCCCGCGCTACCGGCACGCGCTGGACGAGGCCGCCGCCGGCGCCGGTCGCGCGCCCGGCAACGTCGGGCTCGTCGTCGGCTGCGTCTCGGTGGTAGCCCGCGACGGGCGCGCCGCGCGGGACGTCGCGCGCCGGAAGGCCGCCCTCTATCTCGGCGTGATGGCCGACCTCGACCCGACCCTCGGCGTCGAGCCCGACCGGCTGGCCCGCATCCGCGCCGCCGCCGCGGCCTACGACTTCGCGGGCGCCGCCCGCGAGATCCCCGACGCGCTGCTGGCGCGCGTCGCGCTCGCCGGCACCCCCGACGACGTCGCCGCCCAGGCCGACGCGCTGTACGCGGCCGGCGTCCATCGCGTCGAGTTCGGCACGCCGCACGGGCTCGAGGAGGCCGAGGGGCTGCGACTGCTCGGCGAGGCGGTGCTGCCGGCGCTGCGCGCGAAGTGGGGCGTCGCCGGTGGCTGAGGCCGAGTTCCGGCTCTACGACCTCGACCTGGTCGTCGAGCGGATCGAGGGTCACTGCACGTGCGCGATGCGCGTCGGCGACCGCGTGCACCTGCGCAGCGGCAAGCTGTCGCTCCCGGCCGGTGGCGACTTCTGCCTCTACGCGCTCCAGTCTGCGATCCCGCTCCTGCCGGCCAAGCAGCGCGAGGGACACCCGGCCGACTGGATGGAGACCGACACGCGGGTGACCTGTCCCGACCCGGCCTGCCGCCTCATCATGCGTATCGATCGCGTTGGCCGCCGCACCCTCCGCCACGACGACGTCAGCGCGGTGAAGCTGACGCCTCCGCCGCGTGGCGGGACACGACGATCGTCTCGCCGAGGAGGCCGCGAGGCCTGACGAGCAGCACCACCACCAGCGCGACGCCGATCAGCACGGTCTGCAGCGCCGCGCTGCGCGCCTGCAGGGCCTGCGGGAGCACGGCGGTCATGAGCGCTCCGCTCGCCGTCCACAGCGCCCACACGACCACCGCCCCCGCGATGGCGCCGCGGTTGTTGCCGGAGCCGCCGACCACGAGCATCGTCCACACCTGGAAGGTCAGGATCGAGAGGAAGTCCTCCGGCGCGACGAAGCCGATGAAGTGGGCGTACACCGCGCCGGCCAGCCCCATCACCATCGCGCCCAGCGTGAAGGCCTGCAGGCGAAAGGCCGCGGCCGACTTGCCGAGCGCGGACGCCGCCGCCTCGTCCTCGCGGATCCCGCGCAGCACGCGGCCCCAGGGCCCGGCCACGAGCCGCTCCAGCGCCACGTAGACGGCGCCGACCAGCAGCACGACCAGGCCCACGTAGGCGACGTTGCGACCGAGCGGGCTCGCGACGATGCCCGTGAAGGGCCGCGGCACGCCGTGGATGCCGAACGGGCCGCCGGTGACGCGCACGAGGTTCATCGCGAGCAGTTGGATCGTCACCGCGACCCCGAAGGTCGCGATGGCCAGGTAGTCGTGGCGCAGGCGGAGCGTGAGGGCGCCCACGCCGAGCGCCACCAGCCCCGCCGCGACCGCGGCCCCCAGCCAGCCGAGCGCGATCGGCCACGCGGGGCCGCCGAGGCGGTCCGGACTGGGCGGGGCCGTGAGGATCGCGGAGGTGTAGGCGCCCACCGCGACGAACCCGGCCACGCCGACGTTGAACAGGCCGGTCGTCCCCCACTGGAGGTTCAACCCGAGGCAGGCCAGCGCGAAGGTGCCCGCGATCGCGACGAAGAAGACCAGATAGGCGAAGAGGTCGACGATCACCCGCGCGTCCCCGCCAGGCCGGAGGGCCGCAGGAGGAGCACCGCGATCAGGACGAGGAAGGCGACGGCCGCCCGGTACTCCGCGCCGACCAGCGGCACCGCGAGCGCCTCGGCCAGCCCGACGACGAGGCTGCCGGCGAGCGCGCCGTAGACGCTGCCGATGCCGCCGAGGATCACCGCCGCGAAGAGCGGCAACAGCAGCTCGAAGCCGAGCAGCGGCCGCACCTGCACGGTGACGCCGATGAGCACGCCGGCCACGGCAGCGAGGCCCCCGCCGATCCCGCACGTCCAGCGCGCGACCGCGGCCGGCTCGATGCCGGTGACCGCCAGCAGCGCCGGGTTCTCGCTCATGGCCCGCATCGCGCGGCCCAGCGTGGTGCGCGTGAGCAGCAGGTGCAGGCCGGCCATGAGCGCGGCGGTGAGGAGCAGCACGAACACCTGATCGGCGGTGACGCGCACGCCCGGCAGCACCTCGCGTGCGATGGGGATCTCGCGCGTGAAGTAGAGCGGCTCCGGCCCCCACGCGAAGGCCACCAGGCTGCGCAGGGCCAGCGAGGCGCCGAACGAGGCGATGACGAGCCCGATCATCGTCCCCCGCCGGCGCAGCGGGCGGAACAGCGCGCGCTCCAGCCCGAGCGCCAACCCGGCGGTCA
>Ga0209382_10000630_pt1 | contig 57564 bp, 48 predicted proteins | sample SoiMetdeltSBSDD5_FD_187599 | JGI IMG/M metagenome (GOLD analysis project Ga0209382, IMG submission 187599) | Bulk soil microbial communities from a Populus tree surrounding site in Tennessee, USA - Soil MetaG P. deltoides SBSDD5 (SPAdes) (version 2) | ecosystem: Environmental > Terrestrial >...
GAGGTGAAGGACGCGACCACCGTGCGCTACTACATCGACTCGCTGGGCTACGAGAGTCCGCACGACTACGACGCGTTCTGGAAGGCGTGCCTCGACCTCAAGGTGGCGGTCACCGCGCACTCGGGCGGCATGGGCTGGCACGGGCGCGAGTCGATCAACAACTTCAGCTTCAACCACATCGGCCATTTCGCGGCGGCCAGTCACGCCTTCGCGCGCGCGCTCATCTTCGGCGGCGTGGTCAAGCGGTTCCCACGGCTACGTTTCGGCATGCTCGAGGGCGGCGTGGGCTGGGCGTGCAATCTCTTCACCGATCTCATCGCCCACTGGGAGAAGCGCAGCCGCGGCCCCATGGAGAAGCACCTGCGGCCGGGCAACCTCGACAAGAATCTGTTGAAAGACCTGTTCACGCGATACGGTGGACGCGCGTTCGAAGACAAGATGGACGAGCTGCTCGCGAGCACCAGCATCGTGCCGCCGTTCAAGACCAACGAGGAGCTGACGGAGCGCGAGTACGCGCTCGACCAGATCGACGACTTCGAAGCCGCCGGCGTGTCGTCGGCCGGCGAGCTGCGACGCCAGTTCGTCGACCACTTCTACTTCGGCGCCGAGGCCGACGATCCCATGACGGCCTGGGCGTTCCGCGACCCGCACAAGCTGCATCCGCTGTTCAGCAGCGACGTGAGCCACTTCGACGTCACCGACATGACCGAAGTGCTCGAAGAGGCCTGGGAGCTGGTCGAGCACGGGATGATCACGGAGGCGGACTTCCGCGAATTCACCTTCGAGAACGCGGCGCGCCTGCACACCGCGCTCAATCCCGATTTTTTCAAGGGCACGGCCGTCGAGGGCGCGGTCGCGAAGCTCGCGTGACCGTCACTCACGTGACCGTCACTTGACGGTCACGCTCTTGGCGAGGTTGCGCGGCTTGTCGGGATCGTGGCCGCGCAGCAGCGCGAGGTAATAGCCGAGCAGCTGCGCGGGCGGCGCGTTCACGATGGCGGTGGCCGGCCCGAGATCGGCCACGGGAATGTGGTGGTCGAACGCCTCGTGCGGCGTGGGCGATACACCGATGACCAGGGCGCCGCGCGCCTTGACTTGCATGGCGCCGGCCATGATGTCGTCGTAGGTCTCGTCGCTCGGCGCCAGCACCAGACACGGGGTGCCCGGCTCGACAAGGGCGATGACGCCGTGCTTGAGATCGCCGCCTGCGAAGCCCTCCGCGTGGATGTAGCTGACCTCTTTCACCTTCAGCGCCGCCTCCAGCGCGAGCGGATAGCTCGGTCCGCGGCCGATCACGAACAGATGCTCGCGCGTGTAGATCGTCTCGGCGATCTGACGAATCAGGTCGCGGCGGTCGTCGGCCAGCAGCCGCTCGATCTCGCCGGCGGCGCGTTCGATCAGCGCCGCGGCGGCGACCGCGGCGCCGGCCAGCTCGTGAGCGGTGAGCAGAAGCATGGCCAGCTTCGCGGTGAAGCTCTTGGTGGCCAGCACGCAGCGCTCGGGGCCGGCGCCGAGCGGCACGGTGAGATCGGCGAGGCGCCAGAGCGTCGAGCCCTCGACGTTGACCAGGGCGGCGACGCGGGCGCCGCGCTGCCGGGCCGCGCGCACGGCATCGATGACGTCGATCGTCTCGCCGCTTTGAGACAGCGCGATGACGAGCGCGCCGTCGGCGACGAAGTCCATCAGATACGGGAACTCCGAGCCGGTGGCGACGGTCACGCGGCGGCCGGCGATTCGCGCGAGCAAATACTGGGCGCCCAGCGCGGCGTGCCCCGCGGTTCCGCAGCCGACGACGAACACGTCGGCGGACGTGCGGATCATCGCGGCCAGACGTCGCGCGTGCTCGACTCCATCCACGGCGAGACGCCGCAGCACCGAGGGCTGCTCGTGGATCTCCTTGGTCATGTAGTCGGGATAGCCGGACAGCTCGGTGGCCGCGGCCTCCCAGCCGACCTCAGTGATCGCCGGCGCCAGCTCGCGCCCGCTGTCCGTCGCGAAGACGCGGCAGCGCTCACGCGACAGCAGCACAGCCTGGCCGTCGTCGACGAAGGTCACGCGGCGCGTGTGCTCCAGCAGCGCGCTGAAGTCTGACGCCAGTAGATGACCGTGCTCGGCCCAGCCCAGCACGAGCGGCGAGCCGCTCTTGGCGGCGGCGATCTGACCGGTGCGAACGTCGGCGACGGCGATGGCGTTGAGCCCCTGCAGCCGTCGGAAGGCCGTCATCGTCGCCGTGACGAGCTGCTCGGGACCGACGGGTGTCTCGTCCAGGCAGTGCTCGATCAAGTGCGCGACGACCTCGGTGTCGGTCTCGGAGCGGAACCGATGGCCGGCGCGCGCGAGCGGCTCGCGCAGCTCGCGGTAGTTCGAAACGATCCCGTTGTGGATGAGTGCCAGGCGGCCGGTGCAGTCGAGATGCGGGTGAGCGTTCTGCTCGGTCACGCCGCCGTGCGTGGCCCAGCGCGTGTGTCCGATCCCGATCGTACTCGGCGGCAGATCGGGCGCGGCTTCGCCGATCTTGCCGGTGCGACGCTCGAGGACGACGCGCGCCTCGTGAGCGACCGCCACGCCCCACGAATCGTAGCCGCGATACTCGAGCTTCTTGAGCCCGCGGAGGACGAGGTCCGCGGCGTTGGGATCACGACCGACATAGCCGAAGATTCCGCACATGGTGGGCCTCCTGCCCGTGGATGGACACGCAGACGGGCAGAACAGGAAGGCGGCACCCTGAGTGGCCTTTGTCGGCGCGTCACCACGCCGGTTTGCTCCACTCATCACGACCGTGCCCGCCGAGGGACCATCCGCCGAGTGGTTCGATCGGTCCCTACCTCGTCATCCGCCCTGTCGGGCGGACCTGGCGCTCATCGCACGCGATCGCCGTCCTGCTCAGCGTCTGTCGGCGCACCCTCCTTCCGGGAACATGGAATCGAGATTCGCTACCCTTATACCAGCTTGAGCAACGGGCGCGCCGCCTCCGCGAGCACCAAAGATCGGCGAATCAGGAGATCGACGGCGACGGCCTTCACGGCCGTCGCCGAGACCTTGAAGACGGTTACCTACCTCGGTGACGCCGACGCGCTGGACTCGACGCGCAGCTCGTTCTTTACTTCACGTACTCCGTTGGTCTTCCGGGCGATACGCTCGGCCTCGAACTTGTCCTCGACCGTCGGGACCTTGCCGGTGAGACGGACGGTCCCGTCGTTGGTTTCGACGCTCACGTCGAAGAGGTTCTTGACCCGATCCCCCGCGAGCTTCGTCTTCACGGCGGTCGTGATCTTCGCGTCATCCATCTTCTCGCCGATGGAGCGATCAGCGGCCGTGGCGGGGCAAACGACGGTGGCTACGGCTATGACCATGGTGACGAACGCACAGAGCAGTCGCCGCATCGTAGTGGTCCTCCCGGGGAGTGGCTGCAGCGAATGCCATGCCAGCGAGGGCACATTCAGCCGATGATTCGCCCGCCCATCACGCGGATCGTGTCTCCGGTCACGTAGGCCGACGCGTCGGAGGCGAGGAATACGCACGCATCGGCGATGTCTTCGGGTCGCCCGAGCCGCCGCAGCGGGATCTCCTTGACGTGCGCGGGGTCTCCCGGCGGCGTCTCCTTGAGCTCCGGATACCACTGCGCGTAGCGCCGCTCGGTGTCGATGAAGCCGGGTACGATCATGTTGGCGCGGATGCCGAATGGTCCGAGCTCCGCCGCCAGCGCGCGGACGAGGCCGAGCAGGCCCGACTTCGCCGCCGTGACGGAGGCGGTGTTCGGCCGTCCGGTGATGGCCGACTGCCCGCCCAGCGCGATGATGCTGCCGCGCCCGCGCGCCTTCATGCCCGGCACGACCGCGCGTGTGAGATAAAACGCCGAGTGAAGGTCCACCGCCATGACGCGATGCCAGTCCTCCAGCGACGTCTCGGTGAGAGGCGTGTGCGGCCGGATGGCGGCGTTGCAGACGAGGATGTCGATGGCGCCGAGCTCCGCGAGCGCTCGGGCGACCATCGTCTCGACGGCCGACGCGTCGGCGATGTCCGCGAGCGCCGAAACCACGCGCACGCCGGCCTTCCGGCAGTCGGCGGCCACCGCCTCGAGCTCGCCGGCGTTGACGCGGGTGTTGAGCACGAGATCGGCGCCCTCGGCGGCGAAGGCCAGGGCGATGGCGCGCCCGATGTTGCGGCTGGCGCCGGTGATCAGCGCGCGCTTGCCCTCGAGGCTCATGGCTTCCGCGTTAGTGTAGCCGATGGAGGGTCACGACCGTGCAGATCGGCTTTCACCTGACGCCATTCTGGAGTCCGACCGACCGGACGCCGAGCGCGATCATCGACGAGGCCGTGGAGGTCGTCCGTGCGGCGTCGACGCTGGGGTTCGCATGGGTCTCGATCGGCCATCACTGGATCTCGCATCCGACCGTGTGGCCGCAGCCGTTCCCGCTCCTCGCGCGGCTGGCGGCCGAGACGGGCGAGCTGCGCCTGAAAACGTCGATGCTGCTTCTGCCGCTGCTCAACGCCGTCGACGTCGCCGAAAACGTCGCGACACTCGATCACATCACCCACGGACACCTCGACGTCGGTGTCGCCATCGGGTACCGCGAGCGAGAGCTCGAGGCGGCCCGGCTCACGCGCAAGGACCGCGTGCCGAAGCTCGAGGAGTCGCTCGACGTGATGAAGCGGCTCTGGCGCGGCGAAGAGGTCACGCTCGAGGGCGGCTACACGACGCTGACGACGGCGAGGTTGGGCTTCACGCCGTACCAGAAGCCCCACCCGCCGCTCGAGATGGGCGCGCAGAGCGTGGGCGCGACGCGGCGGGCCGCGCGACTCGTCGACGCCGTGTTCTTCGGGCCACAGGTCGCGTGGACCGACGTCGCCGCGCTCGTGCGCGTCTATCGTGAGGCGCGAATGTCCGAGGGGTCGCGTGCGCCGGGACGCGCGCTGGCCTCGCGGAGCTTGATCGTCGGCGCCAGCAAGGAAGCGGCGCGCGCCGCGGCCCACGCGTATCTCGAGCGCACGTTCGCGATGTACCGCGGCTGGCAGATGCAGGAGCCGACGATGGTGCCGCTGCAGCTCGGATTCGACACCGGTCTCGACGCGTGGACGATCAACGGCACCGCCGCGCAATGCCTCGAGTCGCTCGCGCGCGCCCGCACGCTCGGGCTCGACGGCGTCGGTCTCAGCATCTACAGCCTGCCCCGCGGCGTGACCGCGCGCATCGAGTATCTGCAGATGATCGCCGAGCAGATCGTGCGGCCCGCGGCGGCGCTCGGCGGCTGAGGGCCGAGGTCGATCAGCGCGCGGCGCTCGGCGTCGCGATCGGGAGCGGCGCGCGGGCGGGTCCGCGGAACGTGGCCGAGATCGCCACCGCGGCGAGGCCGATGCCGAACGAGCCGAGGAACAGCCAGAAATACCCGCCGAAGGTGTCGTACAGCCAGCCGCCCGCCCACGGACCCAGCGCCATGCCGAGCGTGGAAACGAAGGCGACGGCGCCGAAGGCCGTGCCCATGATCCGCTCGCCGAAGTATTCGCGCACGAGGATCGCATAGAGCGGCATGACACCGCCGTACGCGAAGCCGAAGACGAGCGCGACCGCATAGAAGCCGGAGAGCCCGCTCGTGAACAGATAGAGGCTGACGGCGACGGCCTGCAGCGCCAGCCCGGCCACCAGCGTGCGCTTGGCGCCGACGCGATCGGCCACGAGCCCGCAGATGATCTTGCCGCTCAGCGAGGCCAGACTCGCCGCGCTCAGCACCGTGGTCGCCGTCATGGCCGTGATCCCATGGTCGATGGCGTTGGTGACCATGTGAAAGATCGGGCCCGAATGCGCCGCGCAACACGCGAAGTAGGCCAGCGCGAGCGCGGCGAACTGCGGCGTACGCAGCGCCTGAGCGACCGTCATGTCGAGATCACCGCGATCGCTCGCCGTGGTGGTCGCGGCGCGCGCGGCAGTCGGTGGATTGCGCACGAGCAGCGCGGCCGGAATGATGACAAGCCAGACCAGATCGCCGATCACCAGCATGGCCGAGCGCCAGTCGTAGTTCGTGATCAGCCAGCGCGCGAGCGGCGCCATGACCGCGGAGCCGACGCTGAGCCCCGCCGAGACGAGCGCGACGGCGAGGCTGCGATGACGGGTGAACCATCGCGCCGTCGTCGCCGTCATCGGGGTATAGAAGCTGCCGGCGGCCACTCCGACGAGCACGCCGAACAGCAGCTGGAACTGGCCGAGCGTGCTGGCCCGGCTCGCGGTCACCAGACCAAGCCCGAGCAGGATGCCGCCGCTGAGCACGACCGCGCGCGTGCCGAACCGATCGGACAGCGCGCCCCACAGAAACGCGCCGGCGCCCATGCAGAGCCAGTTCACCAGGGCGGCGGTCGAGATGCCGGTGCGTGACCAGCCCATGGCGTCGGCGACGGGCGCCAGGAACACGGTGAGCGTCGCCATGGCGCCGAAGCCGACGCACGTGACGACGATGCCGACGAGGACGATGACCCAGCCGTAAAAGATCTTCATCAGCTCTAGGTCGAACGGGAGGACGCGGGATCGACAGGCAGCCCGGGGATTTCGACGACGGGCCGGATCTCGACCGTGCCGAGGCGGGCCAGGGGGATGCGGACGGCGACAGCCACGGCCTCGTCGACGTTCTTGGCCTCGATCAGGAAGTAGCCGCCCAGCTGCTCCCGGGTCTCGGCGAAGGGTCCATCGATCACGAGTGGCTTCCCATCGCGGACGCGGACGCTGGTGGCCGTCGAGGTCGGCTGCAGCGGCGAGGCGGCCAGATACTGCCCCGCGGCATTCAGCTGGTGTGCGAGCTCAGTCGAATCCCGATAGCATTGCTCGCGCTCGGTGGCGCTGAGCGCATGCTCGTCTCCGTAGATCAGCAGCATGTATTTCACGATGGCTCTCCGTCATGACGTAGTGACGCCATCGAATAGGGTATAGGTGAAGGAAAGGGCGCGCGAGATGGGGGCCCTCAGGCCGAGGGCCCCCCTTCGGAGAAGCTAGACCTTCAGCTGCAGCTCGTTGCGAACGGCACGCACGCCGGGAGTCTTGCGCGCGAGCTCGGCGGCGCGGTCCTTGACCTTGACGGTCGGCACCGCGCCCATCAACGTCACCAACCCGTTGTCGGTACGCACGCGGATGCTCGTGGATTTGAGCTGCTCGTCGGCGGCCATCCGATCGCGGATGGACTTCGTGATCTCCTCGTCCTTCGCGTCGGCGGCCTTGCGCTTCATCTCCGGAACGATCTCGAGCGTGTTGCGAACCGACTTGACGCCGTCGACACCCTTGGTGATCTCCTCCGCGGCGGCTCGCTCGTCGGGTGAAGCGACCTTGCCCCGCAGGGTGACGACCCCGCTCTGCGTCTCCACCTTGATCTGACGGGCCTTGGTCCGCTTGTCCGCGACCAGCAACATCTTCGTCTTGGAGGTGATCCAGGAATCCTTGACCCCGATCCCACCGCGCTGCGACTCCGCGGTCGGCTCGGGCGTCGTGGCCGGTGCCGTCGCCGACTGGGCGGCGGTGACAGCCGGATATGCGAACAGCGCGGTCAACACCAATAGAAGAGCGATTTTCATGGATGGCCCTCCCGAGGGCCAGATTCCAAGCGGTGTGCCAATCGACCACCCATGAGTGCCGAGACGCACGGCCGTCGATGTCTCGCGGACTTCCACGGCGCGGCCGAGCTCGGGGCCAATTCGATGCTTCGCCGACCACGCTTCGACTGTCAGCCTGCTGCCACCAGAAAGACGGCTTGGCACGGCAGGCGCGCGCGAAAACGCTAGCCGCCGGCCATCGCGCCGACCACGAGAAACGGCTCGGCGCCGGTGGCGACGGCTTCGGGCAGCGGCGCGTCCGGCGACTCGTGAGACAGATCCTCTTCGCAGGCGAAGAATCGGACGAACGCCCGCCGCTGGTGCGTGACCTGGTCGCGAATGGTCCCGCGGAGCATCGGATAACGCGCCTCGAGCGCATCGAGCACCGAGCGCTGCGTGGCCGGGCCCGCGAGGTCCAGCTTGACCTCGCGGTCGACGCTGGCGAGGGTGCGCAGATGCGACGGCAGCACGACGCGGACGATCATGGCAGCGTCTGCACCTCGACCGCGACGACGGCCGGCAGATGCTCCACGATCGGCCTCCAGTTGTCGCCGGCGTCGGGCGAGACGTACACCTGCCCGCCGCTGGTGCCGAAGTAGACGCCGCACGGATCCAGCGCGTCGACGGCCATCGCGTCGCGCAGCACGTTGACGTAGCAATCGCGCTGCGGCAGGCCTCGCGTGAGCGGCTCCCACTCGTTGCCGCCGCTTCGGCTGCGGTACACACGCAGCTTGCCGTCGGGCGGATAGTGCTCAGAGTCGCTCTTGATCGGGACGACGTAGATCGTCTCGGGCTCGTGGGCGTGGACGTCGATCGGGAATCCGAAATCGGTGGGCAGGTTGCCGCTGACCTCACGCCACGACTCACCGGCGTCGTCGCTGCGCATGACGTCCCAGTGCTTCTGCATGAACAGCACGCTCGGGCGCGACCGGTGCATCGCGATGCGGTGAACGCAGTGCCCGACCTCGGCCGTCGGGTTGGGAATCTGCTCGGACCGCAGCCCCCGGTTCATCGGCCGCCACGTCTTGGCGTCGTCGTCGCTGCGGAACACACCGGCCGCGGAGATCGCAATGAAGATGCGTCCGGCATGGACGGGATCCAGAACGATCGTATGCAGGCACATCCCGCCGGCGCCAGGCTGCCAGGATTGCGCCGATTTGTGCGTGCGAAGACCGGGAAGCTCGTGCCACGTCTGGCCGCCATCGTTCGACCTGAACAGCGCGGCGTCCTCGACACCGGCGTAGATCGTGTCGGGATCGCTCGCGGACGGCTCGAGGTGCCAGACGCGCGCGAACTCCCACGGATGCGGCGTGCCGTCGTACCAGAGATGCGTGCCGGTGGGGCCGTCGTACACGAACTTGTTGCCGACGGGCTCCCACGTCTTGCCCCCGTCGTTGGATCGCTGGATCAGCTGGCCGAACCAACTGCTGGATTGCGAGGCGTAGAGACGATTCGGATCGGCGGGCGATGCCTTGAGGTGATACATCTCCCAACCGCCGAAGTGGGGGCCGCTCACGTCCCAGCGCTCCCGCTTGCCGTCCGACGTCAGAATGAACGCGCCCTTGCGCGTGCCGACCAGAACCCGGATCCGGCTCATTGCTGGCTCCCTCCTGCTTCGACGACCGATTTCTTCGCGACGAAATTCGCCTGCCCCACCATACTCCACGTCACGTCGGCTCGCCCTCCCGGATCGGCCTGACCTCGACCGTGCTCGTTCGAGCCAGCGGGATACGGGCGGCGATCGCCAGCGCCTCGTCGAGATCCCTGACGTCGATGATCATGTAGCCGCCCAACTGCTCACGCGTCTCCGCGAACGGCCCGTCGGTGACCACGCGCTTGCCGTCGCGCACGCGCACGCAGGTCGCCGAGGACGACGGATGGAGTGGAAATCCACCCAGATACTGCCCACGGGCGATGAGCTCTTGCGACAGGTCGAACGTATCGCGATAGATCTGCTGTCGCTCGCTCGAGGACAGCTTCTCCCATGTCGGTTCATCGCGGCAGATCATGAGCATGTATTTCACGCGTCCCTCAGTCGTCGATCGCCTGGTAGGCGGACGTCGAGAAATCGACGGCGACGCGCGGCGGCGTGGGCGACGTCCACGCGCATTGGGTCAACAAGATCGTCACCATGTCCTCGCCCGGATCCGATCGCCACGACGTACCGAGGCCGCCGTCCCAGCCAAAGCTTCCGACCGGACCCGCGACGTCGGTGCGACGGGTCACCATCGCCACGCCGAATCCCCAGCCGTGGCTGTCGAAGTAGTCGGCCGTGAGGCCCGAGGCGGCCTTCTGCTCCGGCGTCAGCTGATCCGTCGTCATCGTCTCGACGGATGGTCTCGAGAGGATGCGCTCGCGTCCGTGCCTGCCTCGGTCGAGCAGCATTCGACCGAACACCAGGAAGTCATCGACGGTGGAGACGAGACCTCCTCCACCCGAGGGAAACGCCGGCGGGCGGCTCCACTGACCGCTGCGCGGCTCGTCATAGACTTCGAGCGCGCCGGTGGCGGGATTGGTCCAGTAGCTCGTCGCCAACCGGTCGAGCTTGCTCTCCGGCACGCTGAACCCGGTGTCCTTCATGCCGAGCGGCTCGAAGATCCGCTCCCGGAAGAAGCTCTCCAGCGGCCAGCCCGCCGCGCGCGCGATCAACACCCCGAGGACGTCGGAGCCGGTGTGGTAGATCCACGCCTCGCCGGGCTGACCCATCAGCGGCAGCGTCCCCAGGCGGCGGATCCATTCGTCGGGCGCGGGCACCTCCGTCGGGCTGGGCATGCCCTGCCCGAGACGCTGCTCGGTCATCGCGCGCTGGATGGGATAGGTCCCGGGTGGCGCCATGACGATGCCCATGCCCATGCGAAACGTGAGCAGGTCGCGCACGGTGATCGATCGCTTCGCCGGCACCGTGTCGTCGAGCGCCCCGCCGAGCGTTCTGAGCACGCGGCGGCCTGACAGCTCCGGCAACAGCTCATCGACCGCGTCGTCCAGGCGCAACCTGCACTCCTCGACCAGGATCATGGTCGCGACGGCCGTGATCGGCTTCGTCATCGAGGCGATGCGAAAGATCGTGTCACGCTGGACGGCAGCGCCGCCGATCGTCTTCCTGCCGATCGCATCGACCTGCACGTCGTCACCCCGGCTGATCGCCGTGACGAGTCCCGGCACGCCGCCGTGCTCGACGTGCCGAGCCATCACGTCGTGCATGCGACCGAGCCGCGTCTTCGATAGTCCGGCCGCGCTCATGACTCAGGTGCTTCGCGTCGCCGGCTGGAATGCGTCACGCGACGATCCTCCGAGTGGGGCGAGCCGCCAGCGGCCGTACGCGACGAACGCCGCGAGCAGACCAACGATGAGTGAAATCACCGCCGGACCGATCAGGCCGGCGCCGAGAGTGATCACCGTCGCGCCGATCATGATGATGACGAGCCCGCACGCCGCGAGCGGCGTCAGCCCCGGTCGAATCCCCACGACGGAGGGCAGGATCAGGCCCACCGCGCCGAGCACCTCGCACACCCCGATGAAGCGCAGCAGGTAACCCGGCAGCTCGACCGGTCCCGCCATCTTCTCGAGCGGCAGAACCAGCTTCATGCCACCGGCGGACAGAAACAGCAGGGCCAGCAGCCCCTGGACGATCCACAACGCGTAGGTCATGAGTGCCCCTTTCGATCTGCCTCAGCATTGAGTCGAACGGCGGACGCATCGATCGACACCGGCAGTAAATTATCTCTCGTGGTGCACGTCCCGGACACCGGCGCGGCCGTCGACGCGGTCTATCGCTCCGACTGGGGTCGAATCGTGGCCACCCTGATCCGGCTCGTGGGCGATTTCGACGTCGCCGAAGACGCGGCCCAGGAAGCGTTTACCACGGCGGTCGATCAGTGGCACGCCTCCGGCGTGCCCGACTTTCCGCGCGCGTGGATCATCCAGACGGCCCGCCACAAGGCCATCGATCGCATCCGACGCCGCGTCCGCTTCGCGGAGAAGATGGACGAGTACGCCGCGGATGCATCAGTTGACACCGTCGAGCCGCCGGACTTCGACCCGAACGAGATTCCCGACGACCGCTTGAGGCTCATCTTCACGTGCTGTCATCCGGCGCTGGCGCTCGAAGCCCAGGTGGCGCTGACGCTCCGCACGCTCGGCGGCCTCGAGACCGACGAGATCGCGCGCGCCTTTCTCGTGCCGACCACGACGATGGCCCAGCGCCTGGTGCGGGCCAAATCCAAGATTCGAGACGCGCACATTCCGTACGTCGTGCCCGAGACGACCGATATGCCGGCCCGGCTCGAGGCCGTGCTGACGGTGATCTACCTGATCTTCACCGAAGGCTATGCCGCGACCCGGGGCGAGTCGCTCGTGAGAACCGACCTCTGCGCCGAGGCCATTCGCCTTGCGCGCCTGGTGCGCGCGCTGATGACGCCGCCGCCGTCGGAGGCCACTGCACTCCTGGCCCTCATGCTGCTCCACGATTCGCGCCGCGAGGCACGGCTGGATGAGGCGGGCGATCTCGTCCTGCTCGAGGATCAGGATCGCAGCCGCTGGAATCGCGCCCTGATCGCCGAGGCGCTGCCGCTGGTCGAGGAGGGCCTGCGCGACGGTCCGGGGCCCTTCGCGCTGCAGGCGGCGATTGCCGCGCTGCACTGTCAGGCGGCGCGCGCCGAAGACACCGACTGGCCGCAGATCGTGCGGCTCTACACCCTGCTGGAGCGTCTGCAGCCGTCGCCGATCGTGTCGTTGAACCGCGCGGCGGCCGTCGCGATGGTTGACGGGCCACGCGCGGGACTGGTCCTCATCGACGCGCTGGCCGCCGACCTCGAGCGTTACTACCTGCTCCATGCCGCGCGCGCCGACCTGCTGCGCCGCCTGGGTTCGTGGCAGGGCGCGGGCGAGAGCTACGCGCGCGCGCTGGCCCTGGTCACCAACGATGCCGAGCGCCGGTTTCTCGAGCGACGGCTGCGCGAAGTCGAGAGCCGCCTGGGATGAGGTCGACGCCCGGCCTCGGCTCGTCCAGGGTTGCTCGGTGTGGCAGGCTGGTGTCGAAGGAGGCACCGCTATGAAGCGACTGCTTGCCGCGCTCTGTGTCTGTGGCGTCACGAGCCTGCTGCTCTCGGCGTGTGCGACCAAAGCATTCGTCCGCGAGCAAGTCGGCTCGACGGAGACCAAGCTGAGCCAGACGGAGTCCAAGCTGAGCCAGACGGAGTCCAAGCTGAATCAGAGAGTGGACACGCAGGAGACCAAGCTCCGCGAGACGTCGGACCGCACGGCGGCGCTGGACAGTCGGGTTGCCGACGCCGCCGGCATGGCGGCGGACGCCAAGCGCGACGCGGCCGCGGTGGCGACCGCCCAGCGCGAAGCCGAGAGCAGCTTCAACCAGCGCTTCGCGAACCGGAACAAGTTCTCCGTCATCGACACGAAGACGGTGTACTTCGACTTCAACAAGACCGACCTTCGCGACGAGAGCATCAATGAGCTCACCGAGGTGGCGAAGGCCCTCAAGGCCGATCCGAACGCGGTCCTGGAGCTGCAGGGATTCGCTGATCCTCGCGGCAGCGACCGCTACAACTTCCAGCTGACGCGCGAGCGCGTCGACGCCGTCGTGCGCTACCTCGTGGACGCCCAGGGCATCGATCTGCGCCGACTCTATGCCGTCGGCATGGGGAAGGTGGCGCCCGTGCCCGGCGAGAAGCAGACGAAGGAGACCCTCGCGAAGAGCCGTCGGGTGGATGTGCGTCTGGTCGGGCCCCAGAGCTGACGAGCCGGCTGCGCCTCGGAGCGCGAGGGATCGCGCTCCGAGGCCAGTCGGGACGTGACTCAGGCGGCGGCGCGATACGTGAGCGCGCGGCGATCCATGCCCTCGAGAAACGTGTCGGCTTCGATGAAGCCGAACAGCTGAATCAGCGGGGCGACGAGGCCCGTCCAGCCCGTCTGATGGCTCGCGCCCAATCCCGCCCCGTTGTCGCCGTGAAAATATTCGTACTCTTGGGAACTACGTCCGGCGTTGGGAGGCCTCGTTCTCCAGCGCGGCGAGTCGCGCGGCCGCCTGCGAGCGAACGAACGCGACGTGGACGCGCCAGTTGTAAACGTCATGCTGGCGTCCCGCCGGGAGCCTGTTACAGAGCGGTCGGGCCTCGAGCGCGAGCCGATCGAGATCGGCGAGTCGCGCTCGCAGCTCGTCCGCATCGTGCGCCGCCTCGAGGCGCCGCTCGGCGTGTCGCAGGCCGCTGTAGAGCCGGCTGAAGCGACGATTGACCCTCCAGCCCAGCACCTCGGGCAGAAAGCGGACCGCGGGGATCCAGAGGATGAGCGAGACGAGGAGCACGCGCAGAAGCGGCGTCCAGCGCAGCAGCCCGTACGGCAGCGTCCGCGAGACGAATGATTCACCCTGGGTCAGATAGATCGCGGCCGCCTCGTGCAGGGGCAGGTCCACACCGTCGCGGCTGGGAAAGCGCAGCGGCGGGTCGATCAGGCTGCCCGAGCTGTGAATCGCCTGGGCCACCTTCAGGATTTGCTCCACGACTCGCGGGTGCAGGTCGGCGCGACACGCGAGAAGTGCCGAGGGCGCGAGCAGCGTCGCCTCCGCGGCCGGAAGGTTCCGCCGCAGATCGAGCAGACCTTCGGGAATCTTCACCGGCGTGAGTGCCGGAAATTTTCGCGTGTACGCGGTCTCGCGATGGAAGCTGAGAAGCCGGATGTTCGGCCGGGCCAGCAGGTCGGTCACGAGCACATCGCGGTACGACGTCACGAAGAAGGCCGCCTGCAGCGTTCCGCGCTCGAGCTGTTCGTCCGCCGCCGGATTCGCCAGCCGCACGATCGTTGGCTGGGCCGGGTCGATGCCGTGCTCACGCAGCAGCATCGCAGCCACCGCCTCGGTGCCGCTGGCGGGAAGGCCGATCGAGATGCGGCGGCCCGCGAGATCGGAGAGCGAGCGCACCGCGAGGCCTTCCCGGTAGAAGACCCAGAGCGGCTCGAGATACAGCGCGGCGAGTCCGCGCAGCCGGGAGTCGGGATCCGCCACGAGCGAGGATGTCCCGCTCTGGGCGAACGCGACGTCGACCTCACCGCGGAGCAGGCGCTGCAGGTTGTCGAGCGAGCCGCTGCTCTGCACGACATCGATGCGCAGACCGACGCGGCCGAGGCGGGTCGCGTAGAGTCCGCCGAAAGTGTCGTACATCCCGCCGCGCTGGCCCGTCGCCAGCGTGATCTTCCGCGGCGGCGAGGGGCCGCCGAGGAAGGCGCCGACGAGAGCGGTGACGGCGACGAGGATCGCCGCGATGATCCAGACCCGGCGACGGCGCAATCACCGACCCTCGTACGCCTTCTTCAATCCCTCGATGCTCAGCTTCTTCATCATCAGCATCGCCGCCATGACACGCTTCGCTTTCTCGGGATCCCTATCCTGCAGCATCTCGGGCAAGATGCTAGGGACGATTTGCCACGACACGCCGAATCTGTCCTTGAGCCAGCCACACTGCACTTCCTGGCCGCCGGCTGAGAGCCTGTCCCAGTAATGATCGACCTCGGTCTGCGCCTCGCAGTTCACGACGAACGAGATCGCCTCGGTGAATTTGAACACGGGACCACCATTCAGGGCGGTGAAGTTCTGGCCTTCGAGCTCGAAGGCCACCGTCAGAACGGATCCGACCGGACGTCCGGCGGCCCTGGCCGCAGCCTCGTCGTAGCGGGTCGTGGCCAGAATCCGCGAATTCTGGAAGATCGACGTGTAGAACGCCGCGGCCTCTTCTGCCTGGCTCTCGAACCACAAGAACGGCGTGATCTTTTGTCGCATTGCCATCAAGGCCTCCCGCACTCGAGTTCGGGCCTGCATCACCGGGTCGAACGGCGGGATCTCGGATCGACACAGATGCATCGGGGAACAAGGGAATCGTCGCATGAGCTGCGAGCGTCGAAATCGGCAGCCGCCGGCGAGCCGTCCCACATCAGGTTCGCGAGAACGGAAACTAATCAATTAGCTAGGCCATTCCGGCGTGCGTCCCGAGTAGGTGATCACGAACAGAATGTCCTGGATGTCCTCGTTCTTGAAAAAGCTCTTGGTCGTGTCGTCGTTCGGCAACGACAGTTCCCACTCGCCGATCGGCGGTTTGGTGCCGGTGATGGTCACCCAATTAGCGCCATTGGGTCTGCGCGTGCTGATGATGCCATCGATGGAGTCGGCCGAACCACCGGCTGGAGTGTCGTCGCCCTGTCTGGTGAACAGGAGACGAACATCGCGTACTTCGACTGGCTTTGCAGTGGCTGGCGCGAAGTAGAGCACCAGCTGCCGGACCCTCAGATTCTCGATGTTCGGCACGAAGTCCCCGCGCGTGGTCGCGAAACGCATCGTCATCGGCTTCGGCGTCTGGTCGGGATTATGGAGGTCGTACCATTGATCCGGGAACTGCAAGCGGAAACTGAATGGGCGATCGACGCTGACCTCCGGATCGAGCGTCTGGATCACCTGTTGCCGATAGTCGAAGCTGTTCAGCGCCGTGTATTCCAGGGTCAGGAGAACGTCGGCGATGGTGGAATAGTCGAACTGGTTGGCCGCCTTGGGCAGCTCGAAGCGCCAGACGGTATCCACGCCTGTTCCCTCGAAAGGCAACAGGAGCTCGGGCTGCGAATCGGGCTGAAGCTCAAACAAACCCGTGGCGTCCCGCGGCGAACTGAGTCCGATGGTCTCCGGATCGCGGCGCACCAGCACATTCCGGAAGGTGTCGCCGCCGATCACGACGCGTGAGGTTCCCGACGTGCTCAGGGTCGCGTGGATGCCATCTGTCGGCGGAATGAGTGCGATCACCGACGTCCGCACCCGCCTGACCAGACGCAGGTAGTGACCGGGGAAGTCGCGGTCGAATTGCTCCTGCGGCGTGCCGACGACCAGCACGCCGGTCTCGCGAAACAGCTGTAACTCGACCGGGGCCAGCCGGGCCAGGGAGAAGGCTTTCGTGAGTTGCAGCTTGCGGCGGTCGGTGAGGAACGCATGCTGGTCAAGCTGGACGACGTCGGCCAGGAGCCGGGCCGAGCCTGTCATGCCCCGGCCCTCGGAGCCACCGTCGGGCGCGGCATAGTAGTCGCCCTGAATGATTCTCCGGCGCGGCTCCTGCCGCTCGAAGGCGAGCTGGTCCTCGGCAAGTTTGGCGAGTGCGGTAGCTTGCTGCAGGAAGAACCGATAGACGCCGTCCAGCACCTCGCTCATGAACTCATAGAGCTCGGGACTGGTGAACTTTCCCGCGAGGAACTGGACGATGGCTCCGGCGTGGTCCATCTGGATCTGCGCGATCCCTTGCTCCTCCGTCGCTATCACGACCTGATCGGCAGCGAGAGTCAACTGAAAGCCGCCGATAGCTTTATCCTGCTCTGCCAAGTCGCGCTGTAGCTCCCAGTCTTGTTCGCGGCGCTCGTTACTGGCCATCTGCCCGAAGACCGATCCGAGCCCCTCGAAGGCGCCTGCGGCATTGGTCGAGGCCAACGCACCGATCCCCGCGGCTGCCAGCTCGAGATACTCCCACTTGCTCCTCCCTTCGTTGATCAGCCTGTCGAAATGGTCGAACTGAATCTGCGCGCGCCCCTTTTGCAGCGCCGCTAACTCCATTCCGTCCACGGCTTCCTTCACGCGCAGTCTATGCAGGAACACCGTTTTGCGGGCCAGCTCGACGTCCTGGATTGCCTTGAGCAGGTTGTATGACGCCTCGGCGCGCTTTTCCAGGGCGGCCAGCAGGGCGGCTTCCATCTGGGCAGCGATCTGGGTGAGCTCCTTCGCCCGGGCGATGAGCGCGGCATATCGGTAGGGAGTCGGTTGCGATGGCGCAATCGCGGTCCCGGCGGCGAGCTCGGGCGAAACCTGGCGCGCCAGCCCAGCAATGTTGAACCCGAGGCGCAGCTTGCGCAGGTTCGACTTGGCATGCAGACGCAGCGCGTCTACCACGGGATCGAGCGGGAACTTGTGGCCGTCGTCCTTCGCGTCGCTCGGCGCAGCGGCAGTGGAACCCGATGCGGGATATTCCAGCCCGAGCAGGTCGAGAGCGGTCTGGTAGAGGGCGCGGGCACGGGCGACCGACTCATCGGTGTCCCGGGTGAACTCCGCATCCGCGAACGCCTCAAAGCACTGCACGAGCGAGATGGCGATGAAGCGCGTCAGCGCTTTCGGTCGGGTCAGGACGATGTCGTGCGGGTTGAGACCGTCCCGCGGCCAGTCCGCCGGCCGCCGGAACTTCGCCGGAATCTGCTCTTCGAGCGTCAGGCCGTAGTAGATATGCCGCCGGTCGGGCAGTGGGTCCGGCGGCGTGTCGGATGGCAGCTGGTCGGCCTTCAGCCGACCGGGCGGCAGATGGTAGGCGTAGACACTCCGGAACCAATCCAGAGCGGCAACGTATTCGCCCGATCGCCGCAGTTGGAGTGCGCAGAGCAGGGGAACGAAGTAGAAGACCTCCTTCAGATAGCTCGGCGCTTCATGGGGATCCGGATCCGTGAGCCTCCCAAAAAGCTCGGCGCTCAGCGCCTGCCGGTGCGCGAGTTGCGTGTCTGTCAGTCGCTCGGTAATGACAAAGGAGCGCTTTGGACCCGGTGATTCCTGCAACTCCGACGGAAGGTCAGTGCCGAGCTCTTTGCGGAGTCCGCCCAGGTACTGCGCAGCCTTGGCACGTGCCTCGTCGGCCGTGATGCGCGCGAAGCCGCGCAGTTCGGCGATCAGCGACTCGAAGGCATGCGTCGGCTCTTTCTTCTTCGGCCTGCGATCGGGGCGTAACGTGGGCAGCAGGTGGCTCTCCGGGTAGATGAAGACCCGCATCGCGCCTTGCCAGGTCTCGTGCGATCCCCAGAACACCCAGTCCTCATCGAAATCGGCCTTGCTATAGTGGTCGGCGGTCGACAGCTTCCAACCGGCTGCCGGGTGACCCGTAGTAACCGCGCCCGCGCGCACCGCGAACAGGGCGCCTTGCAGCGTTTCGATCGCTTGGGCGATACGGCTCGTCCGCTGAGCGGCGCCAGCGGCCAGTTCGATCAGCAGGCCGCGCGTCGCGTCGCCAGCCGTGGCGACGAGCACATCGCGTAGCCCCGAAAGGACGTTCCCTTCGGCCGCATCCGTCACGGCACGCAGCGCTTGGATGACGGCTTCTTTCTGACTGATCCGCGTTTGCAGAGTCACCTGCCACGCGCGGCGCGCCTGCAGGGTCGCACGCCACTCGGGCAGATCAGCAGGCGGCGTCGTGGGATCGGGCAGTACGAAGTAATCGGGACCCAGAGTGATTCCCTCGGCCTGCTCCTCCGCGCGCCAGACAGGATAGAGGCCGAGCTTGGCCACCTGGGCGGCGATTGCATATACATCTGCCCAGTCGGCATCCAGAACAGTCCCGGCGGCGGCTAAGTCCCGGGTCCGCATGAGGCGGAGGAATGCCGCAAGATCCAGGCGCTTCTCGATGAGCTGTGGGCCAATGTCCTTGCCAGCCTGGTAGTCGGTAAGCAGCGCCGTCAGGTCCTTGACCTTGGCCACGAAATGGTGGACGACCGCATCGAACCCGGCGAGGGGAGTGCTCTTGCTCTTTCGGAGGTCGTCGATTTGCTTGAGGATGGCGGCCATCTCGTCTCTGCGGTCATTCCACATCCCAAACGCGGGATCGGCGGCCTTGTTCCGCGTCCGGAAGTCGCGTTCGACCACTCGGTCAGGGTCGATGATGGGGACAATGTCGCCGTAGACCCGCGCTGCGTCGTCTTGCTCCTGCCACTGCGCTCGGAGGCGGCGGAGTTGCCAGGTGAGCAGCAGCGCTCGCGGCCGGCGCACCAGCGGATTGCGGGTGGTATCTTGCAGGCCGAAGAGCTGCTCGAGCTTGGCCTCGGTGACCTGTTCGGGCAGCAGCGTCAGCTGGTCCAGTCGGTCCGGCCGGTCCACGCCGAGCCGCGCGGCCAGCCTGACGCGCGCATCTTCATCGCCGCGCGCGCGCCCGATCTCTTTTAAGGACGTGCCGAGGCCGCTCAGCAGACTTGCATACGCTCTCTCGCGGTACTTCGCCTCCTCCGCCGGGGGCGCGCTCTTGCCGACGCCTTTGAGTATGGCGCGCATCACCTCCACGCACACACGCACCTGGCGTACAGAAGTCGTAGCAGCTCGGTGGTTGTTCGGGTCAGTCAAATCCGCGAAGCGCTGACGGTAGGCCGTGGTGAGCATTGCCGGCGTGAGCGCGGTGCCTTCGGCATCGACGACGCGCCGCCCGGCGAATTTTAGGAGGTCGTCGAGGTAGCCAGCCTGGTTGAAGACGTCACTCGGATCCGGCGGCTGAAAGATCTCGACCGCGTTCAGCGTGACCTTCAGGTCAGGTGGAGTGGTGTTTTCCTCCCCGTCGCGTGCGCGCAGTTGCAGTTCATGCGTGCCGGCACGCGATACCTGCACGGCGGCGGTCCAAGACGACCAGTCGCCTGGAGCCCTCGGCGTCGCCAGTGTGAAGTGTTGGCCGTGATCGAGAACCCATTCGACTGCCACGACCGGGCTCAGTTCATCGTCCGCGGTGCCCGCCAGTTCGAACGTCGTCTTGCCGTTGGCTAGCTCCTGCGTGATCTCGGGTCGGTCCGGGTCCGGCGTGGTAAGGTCCAGGTCAGGAGGTGTGCGGTCCACGGCCACGGCGACCGTGGCGAACGCCTGGGCTGCCTGCGCGCTTACCCCTGCAGACACACGCGCAGTGATCTGCAAGTCATCGGTCACGACACCGATAATGATCCGTGAGTCAGTGGTCCACGTCGACCACGTCTTGTGACCGTTGTGAACCGGCCCGGTCGGATTGGCCTTCACGAACAACCCGGACGAGCCGAGGCGAACCGCCACCTCGGTGATGCTCTCAGGCGAGGGCTTGGTGGAGTCATTTTCGGGATGCTCTGTGTCAACGGTCTCCTTCCGGCAGTCGGCCGTGCCCTTGACCGTGATTTTCTGGCCTCGGACGATTCCCCCTGCACCCGTCGGGATTGGATCGATATCGACGCTCGGATTGAGAGTCACCTCCAGCTTGCTCACGGCACAACCTCCCTCACGTGACCACCGGCACGAGCAGGCGGCAGGTGGAGCGAGCGCGCGGACCGTCAGCGCGGTAAGCCGTGCTCCCGATCTTGCTACTTCTTATCTTCGATCTTAGAGATCTCATATCGCTGCTTTTTCAGGAAGTCGCGAGCCGCGGGCTCCCGCAACCGCACCCCCATCTGCGGGTCGTCGATGTAGAACCCACGAGACCCTGTGATACGCATGTAGACCATGTGTTTGGGGTAGCTGCCTTTGTAAAGGACGATCGCGTAGTCGCCCCGCTCCGTGGGAAAGCCTTTCTGTGTCCAGTCTTTGAGGGTCTTGCCGTTCGCCTCGAACAGCAGCCGCGCCTGCTTCATATCGAGACCGTTTAGTTCGTTGACGAGTTCCTGGCTCAAACCGGAGCTCGTCAATACATCGTCCGCGTTCGTCGTTCCACGCAACTTGCCGACGGCGTCGGGATTTTTCGGGCCCTCGCGAAGCGATCGGGCGCAGGTCGCCGCCACACAGTCTTTCGTCCCGAAGCCCTTCTGTTTAGTGGCCCACACGCGGCTTAGGCGTTCGCCACCGGCCCCGTAGCCCGACGGGATCCGCTTCGCCCCGATCCGACCGCCGGTGGGAGAACCGCCGATGTCCTCGACGTCCGTCGGCGCCGCCATATGTCCGAGGTCCATGTCCATGTAGTGGTTCATCTCGCCCTGGACGGATGCTTCGTGCATGTCCCACATCGCGGACTGGGCGCGCAGCTTCAGCTCCTCGCGCGCTTGTTCCTCCGCTTCCATTTCCGCCATCCGGCGAGCGATGATGAGGTCGAGGTCGACTTCCCACAGCCCATCGGTCATCGCGTAAATCTCTTCGTCCACATCGAAGCCCGGGTCATACGGGTCGTCCGTGTTCGTGTATGGCGCCGAGGATGTCGAGCCCCCGACCGTCTTCCTGTACTCCTTTCCTTCGAACACAAAAAGACCGGTGTCGGGATCGACGGAGACGTTGACGGTCTCGGGCGCGGTCCCGGTCGTATCGACGTGAGTCACCGGGTTCGCGGACGTATAGCAGAAGGGGCTCCATTCGGGGAACCGGGCTTGGTCAGGGTCGACGCTCACCCACCTCCCCGTCCACGGAGCGAAGTACCTCGCCCCGTGGTAACTCAAGCCGCTCTCTTCGTCCCTTTCCATTCCCGTGAACCGATAGCGCTTCTTCGCGAAGCTGCCGAAGCTCGACTCTCCGTAGGAAGAGAACTCCTCGCGATTGACGAGCGCGCCGCCGGAATCGATGACCACGTTGCTGCTGCCGAGGTGATCCCCCAGGTGGAACTGGATCGCGGGCCCCCGGTCGTCAGGGTGCGCGGGCCCGAGCCGCACGAGCGCGATCCGCTGGCGATCGTCCATCACATGGACATGGTTGTTCTGACGGGCCACCGACGACGCACCCCACCGGTGATTCTCGAACACGCCTTCGATGTAATGCGTCGTCTCGACCTGCCCCCCCTGCTTGCGCACGAGCTTCTTGAGCCGCTGCCCCGCCGCGTCGTAGAGGTAGTGCGCGTGGACGGACGGCTCGGCGCCCGCGGTCTGCGTGCGACACACCTTCATCTGATTGAGATGATTCCACTCGAAGTGGCGTGACGTCGTCTCCGTGGTGACGTTCCCGGCGTCGTCGAACGCGTACTCGAAGCGACGTTCCCCGACCGTCATGCGGCGCAGCCTGTTACTGGTGGTAGCCACTCTGAACTCGCGCGTGAACCCGCCGGTGCCGTCACGGTGCTCCAGGCGGAGCAGGCTGCCCATCGCGTCGTAGCCATAGCGCTCGGTGTAGCCGCGAGCCTTCGTCACGTCGGCGCAGCGCGGGGAGTCCTGCCATGGGTCTCCCTCGGGCGCGCGGTCGCACTCGCGCCCGGTGGCCGACACGAGGCGGTATATCGGGTCATAGTCGAAACGTCGATTCAGCGCATCACCCGTGGCGAGCAGTTTCGCGAGGACGGGATCTTCCGTGCCGAAGGCGTCCGGATTGTCGAGGATGCCGCTGTCGGGGGCTCGGTCGCGAATACCAAGGATGTTCCCGACCAGATCGTAGTCGTACGCGAAGTCCTGGAGCGTCTCTCCGCTCGGACGATAGACGAGGTCGTCCGGCTCCGCATAGCGCTCACTGCGCAAGCGCTTCAGACGGAATGTCCGCGGGTCGTAGGCATAGCGGGTCATCACGCCATTGCCGTAGGCGATGAGCAGGCGCTGGCCCTTGGCGTCGTACGCGATGCGCTCGACATAGAGCTTGTCGTCCAGGAACACACTTTCCAGCCCACCCGCATTGTCGTAGGTCGGGCGCAGCTCCCGCCGTTTCCCTTTCGCGTCGGCGGGTAATTGCGTGCGCTTAAGACGGTTTAGGGCGTCGTAGGTCGCGGTGATCCGGTAGGCCGCCGTCTCCAGCAGCTCGCCCTCGCGGTCGGCGAGGGTCTGGTGTGGTCGCACGTCCCAGTCCACCTGAAAGGGCACGACATGCCACCCGTTGGCCGGCGCCTCGTCGAACACGGCTATGATCGGCGCATCGGCGACGACGCGGCGAGCCTTTTCCAGCACATTGCCCTTGAAGTCCACCGCCGCCACGGTGGCGAGTCCGGCTTCGTCGTAGTGCCGATTGACGTAGCCAAGGAGATTCTTGTCTCGCATCGCTGCACGTTCCGCCGGCGCCTGGTCCGAGGTACCCCCGTCGCCGTAATGCATCCGCTGCCGCAGCGTGATCTGGCCACCCGCATCATCCCGGGCCCACAGGCGGGTCGGACGCTGGAGCCGGTCGTACGCCGCGAGGATCAACGCCCCCTTGCTGTCGCGCTGCTCGATCGTGTTTCCCACGCCGTCCATGACGGTTCGGCGGACGCCGGAATCGATGTTCTCGACACGCCATGGCCGATTGGCGAGGTCGTAGATATGGCGAGATGCGACGCGATTCAGCGCGTCCGTCACCGTGCTGACGTTGCCGCGAATGTCGTAGGTGGAGCGGGTGTGGAACCAGTCCGCCCGATCGGCGCCGTTGCGAGCGATCGTCTCGATCCCGCGCCCGAGGGCATCGGTCACAGTGCTGGACGGGGTGAAATGATGGGTCGCCGGCGCCGCGTCGGCCAGCGACTGTCCATCCGGCCCCTCGCACCGCGGTGCGAGATCGTTCGCATCGTAGGCATACGCTTCCCACGGGGTAGGTGCAAAGCGATCGGGCTTCGTCAGATCGAGGGGTATTCCATAGATCACCTGCTGCTCCGATCCGTCGGGATTAACACTCCGGATGACGTGCCCGCGAGCGTCGTAGAACATCGTGGCCTTCTGCCCCCGCTGCGCCTCGGTCGGCGCGGTGTACTCGAGGCCAGCCGAGAAGAAGGGCTCGAACTTCTCGACCACGCGACCCTTGTTGTCGTACACCTGCGCGCCACCTACGATCACGTTCGGCGGCTCGCCCGCCGCTCGACGTCGACCGACCGCCTCACGGGAGGGGGCGGATTGATCCGCAGGCAGGACGCCTCCGCCGAAGCTGGGATCGCCGAAGAGGACGTCCTCGGCCTGTGTGCGTGTTTGCAGCAGACGTCCGAAGCCGTCGAAATACTGGGCGCTTTCGATCGTCGCGTCCCGCTCCGGCAGCGGCACGTCCGTCTCGGTGACGTGGTGCAGGCGAACGACACGACGGACACGGACGGGCTCTTGCCGGTTCGCGAAGGCGAAGAGGTCGTAGTCCAGGCGGCTGCCCGGCGTCTCGAGCGTGTCGCCGGCCTGCTCGCCCTTCTTCCCCAACACGGCGTTGGCGGTGACGAACCCCAGCGGACCGAACGCGACCGCACGGCGGTTGCCATTGGCGTCGGTGACCATGCGGGGCTGCATGACCCGGTAGTCGTGCTCCGCGCTGATCGTCAGGCCAGCGACGTCCGTGGTCTCGACGGGAAGCAGGTGGTAGGGGCGGCCGTAGGTGATGGTGGAATCGTTGCCGAGCCCGTCACGCGTGATCACCGGAAGTCCACGGCGGAGCACCCCCGGCCTCTGAAAATCGAACGCGACGCGCGAGCCATGAGCGAAGTAGCCGCGCGTCCGCTGGTCCGAGCCGTCGGCGAACGTGTAGCCCGCCAGCGGCGGCGTGCCGTCCTGAAATTCCTTCGGGTAGTCCGCGGGCCAGCTCCACACCCCTTCCGGTTTCAGGTAGGGCGGGATGCTCGGTCCATCGGAATTCACGGGATCACGAAACGCTTCGCGGAGGATCTCCTCGGTCAGGACGAGCGCCTCGCTCCGCACGAGCGTCCCGAAGTCCCCGAGCCGACCGAAGGGCCGTCCCACGAACGCTTCGCCGTCGTAATAGTTGAAGGTCTGGTTGAACAACTGTGTTGTCGCCGTGCCCGCACGAACCTGCCGGTAGAGATCGAAGACCGTCGGGCTGCCGTCGTTCAGGATCTCGTAGCTCGTGCTGCCGGCGATGCGATTCACCATGTATCCTCGGGTATCGTCCCGCTGGGCATACTGCGTTTCCACCAACGTTCCGAGATACGGCCCCCCGGCCGCCGCCGTGGCGCGATAGTCCCGGTGGCGCGGCACCGCGAGGTTGACTTTCCGTCGCGGCTGCCCGTAGGCGTCGTAGTCGTCGGTGAAGGCGAACTGGGTCATCGGCTCGTCGCCGCGCTCCCACTGCGTCGTGCGCTGGGCCAACGGTTGGGGGAAGAAGATACGCAGCCGCGCCCGATCGCCGCCGGCCTCGGGCGCGGATTCCTCCCGCACGCCATAGGCCTGCTCGATGACCGTGAAGGGGCGATCCTGGCGGCCGGTGCCGTCGAGAGCGTAGAGCTCGGTGCGCAGCGTGCTGCCCCGCAAGGTCCGAAGCGCGTCGCGCCGGTGCCGCGGATCCGCGAGCGTCTTCAGGAACTCGTTCACAGTTTCGGTGTGTCCGAGGGCCTCGGGGTCCCCCGGCCAGTAGTCCTGAGCCCAGCTCAGCTCCTGCCAGTCGCCGCTGTCGTCGTCCACGGGCCCTGGATGGAACCAGACCTTGGCCAGCAGCGGCGGCGAGAAATGCTTCTCGGACACCGCCTCGAAGCGTCGCTCGGGCCCATGCGCACCGGGGGCGTGATAGTCGGCAAAGGTCTCGGTGTCCAGTTGCTCGACCATGCCGAAGCCGCGAAACTCTCGCTCGACGCCATCCCAATACCCGTGGTGATAGCGGTACTCGGTGGTCAGCTTCCCGTGCGAGATCTCATCGATCACCTCGACCCGTGCCACCACCTGCACGGGAAAGGGAAGCGGCGTGCGCCAGCGCGTGGCGCGCCGCGTGTCGTCCTCGAGATAGAACCTCGTCGACGGCGCGTAGGAGACCCTGGTGACGGCGCCCATGTGGTTGTCCATCTGACCGAGGACATAGGGCTTGATCCCGCCCGTGAGATCCAGGAACTTGTACGTGCTGTCAACGAACGCATCGAACTCGTACGTCCACAGGATGCCTTCGGTGCCGGTCCCGAGCATGTCCGCCGCCCTGACGGCCGCGGCGTCGGTGACTGGTGGTGTCCCGTGGATGACGATTGGATCGCTCCAGGCATTGCCGTTCTGGTTGATCCAGACCGTGATGTGCCCGGACGAGACATAGACGAGGTCCGCCACACCGTCGCCGTCCACGTCCGCGATGAGCAGGCGCTCCGGATCGAAGCCGATTCCGGGGAAGAGCACGGCGTCCTCGAAGCGCGGGCTGTTACGCATCGTCACTCGTCGCCCCCACCGGCCATAGCCTCGATAGGGCCAGTAGTCGACACGCCCGTCATGGACGAGCAGGATGTCCTGCAGGCCATCCCCGGTCATATCGCCCAGCTTCACGCGCGGGTCTTCGAACGTAACGTTCGGAAAGGAGGCGGTGTCGGTGCGTTCGCGCACCTCGAAGCCCGACCAGCCATCCTCGGGGTCGTTGAAGAACAGCTCGAATCGGGAGCCCGTGCGCAGTGCATCGGTGACCCCGTCGCCGTCGAGGTCCAGGAGCCGCACGTCCGGCGCGTGCAGATCGACGATTGGCACAGTCGGGTAACGCACGAAGCCGCGCCTGTTCCACTGGCCGTCGAAGGCCAGCGGGAAGTAGCCGCCGCGCACCCCGTCGATCACCATCAGGTCGGTCCGCCCATTGCCGTTGGCATCGAGCAGATGGACGCCTGGCTCGGTCAGGCGCACGCCCGCCGGCGCCGTCTCCATCGTACGCATCAGCTCGAATCGGCCGTGGCCGCGGTTGCGCCAGAAGCGGACCTGCTCGTTGAACTCCACCACCGTGGGCAACCCGTTGCCGAACAGGTCAACCAGCTCGAAGTCGGGATGGGCAAGCGAATGATCCGGCCTCGACGCACCGGTCCCGTTGAATGGCTGGTAACGTCGCAGTGTGGGCTCGAACCGTGTGTAACGGAATTCGAGCGGAGGCAGCGACTCGGTGAGGTCGCCGTCGTGTCCTTCGACGACGATCTGACTGAGCAGTGACGCGGCATTCAACGGAAGCTCTTCGGCAGGGAGACCGCGCTGATCGAGGTAGATCAGCCGGTAGGTGCGGACCCTCCGGTCACGATCGGCGTGCGTGCGGATCTCGATGGTGGTGCAGCGCCGCGTCGTCCGGATCTCGAACCCGGACCGGAATTCCGAGAAGGGGTCGGGCCGGTCTTCATAGTTGAGCGTGACCGAGATCAGAAATCTCTCGTCACCCGATTCCGGATCGGCGTAGTCGACGTAACGGATCCGCTTGAGATAGAGCTGGTCGCACAGATGGTCGGAAGAATCGCCGGCTTCGCGCTCGTACTCGTACCGGATCACGTTGCCGAACGGGTCCTTGGTCTCCGTGAGCCTCCAGTGGAAGATTTGGCTTCGGTCTTCCGGGTTGGCGATGACGGCCGGATCGTTCTGCACGGTGAAGGGCGTCCCGTACACGCTGACGATTCCGTCCTTCGTGCGGATTTCCCAGTGATCGGTGTGCGAGTCGCTGTGGTGCTCGATACGAGCGAAGAGTCCCTCGGTGCGCGGGCGATAGCGGATTGCTCCCGGCCGCTCGCCGACGGAGACGAGGTCCTCCGCACCGGACAACAGGAACGTGTCTCGTTCGAGCAGCGGGCCGCGCTCATCTCTGTAGCGAGGAATCCCCCGCGACGTCTTCCGGCTCACGCCGGGGATGCTGAGGCTCCACCCCAAGCCATACGGCCCATTGCCGTTGCCGGTGCTGTACCCGAGGTCGAGTTGCGGGAGGAGTCCAGCGCGACCCGGTGGCAGCGTGATCGGGACCGTGAAGTTGCCGGTGCCGGTGTGCAGATCAGGTGAGAAGCTCTCGCCGATGCCATGCAGCGCGCCACCCCCTTGCGGGAGCGAGATCAACTGGTCGGCAGTGCTCGACTTATTCATCTGAATCTGGTCTCGGCGCCGGTATGGTCAACATCCTGAAACCGCATTGCCGCGAAAGACACCTTGCGACGATCGTCTTACTATCCGCGCCAGATTCAAGATCCATGACGTAGACGGTTGGCAGGCTGAAGACGCGAACCAGCTTTTGAAGGTTTGCCAAAGACCGGGCACTCATCCTTGACGGTCGAGGATCACGAACACTAGACTTCTCCCCACGACCAGCGCTTGGGCCCAAGGCTAGGGGCGAGGCGAGGCATCGCCAATTCCCCTAAACAGAGGAATCGCGCCGATGGCCAAGTCAGACCTCTTGCGCGTGCAGGACGTGCGCGACGCCTACCGGCTGATCGGGGAGTGCCGCGATCTGGGCGTCCACCCGGCCCTGTGGTTTCCGCGGATGCTCGAAGGATTGTGCCGGCTCTTTGGCGCCTTGACCGCGACGGGCGGCGAGGGATGGTGGGTCCGACCGCACCGTCCCATCGAGCCGATCTCGGCCTTCCAGTCCGGCCTCAAAGGGCGTGATTACGAGCTGTTCATGGCGTACATGCGTGCCAACGGAACCGCGACCGATCCGATCTATCGCCCGCTGCAACACGTCCCCGACCGACTCATCACCCGGACTCGACGGCAGGTCGTCTCCGACGCCGTGTGGTACCGGTCCGGCGTGTTCAACGAGAATTTCCGGCCAGCCGGTATCGATCATCGGCTCGTTTCCTTGGGCCAGGTCTCGGACGCAGGGGCCATTATCGGTATCGATCTGGACCGGCCGCTCGGGGACCAGGATTTTTCAGCGCGAGAACAATACCTGCTCCACTTCTTTCACGACGAGTTGGGCCGGCTGATCGGCCGCTCGCTGGTCAGCGCCACCGAGCCCGGCCCCGAGAAGCTGTCCCCGCGGCTCCGCCAGACGCTCGCGTGTCTTCTGGATGGCGACAGCGAGAAGCAGGTCGCGGCTCGCCTCAGTCTCAGCCACGCCACCACGCATCAGTATGTGACCGCCCTCTATCGCCGTTTCGGCGTCCATAGCCGCGCCCAGCTCTTGGCACACGTCATGAGGCGCATCGGGAGTGGGCAGTGGAGGAAGTTCGCGGTCGGAGACCCAACCTCATAGCTAGAGTAGAGGACCCGAGTATGGCCAGGTTGGACCTGCTGCGGCTGCAGGACGTGCGCGGCGCGTATCGTCTGATCGGCGAGTGCCGCGACCTGGGATACGATCCCGCCCTCTGGCATGTGCGGATGTCGGAAGGGCTGTCCCAGCTGATCGGCGCGCCGATGATCAGCGGCGGCGAAGGATTGTGGATCCGACCGGTCCGGCCGGTCAAAGTGATCTCCGCCTTCAGCGTTGGCTACGACCCACGAGGCCACGAACGATTGATGGCCTACGTGCGCGAAAACGGCCCGGTGGACGATCCGATCTACCGCGCCCTCCAACCTCTGAGCGGCCGCCTCCTCACACGCACGCGCCGTCAGCTGGTGAGAGACGCCGAGTGGTATCGGTCTGCCAGCTTCAACGAGTATCGACGGCTCGGGCGGGCCGACCATCAGCTCACGTCGATCTACCAGGTCTCGTACGACGGCCCCATCAGCGGGATCTGTGTGAACCGGGCGATCGGCGACCAGGATTTCTCTCGACGCGAGCAGCAACTGCTCAACTTTTTCCACGCGGAGCTTGGCGGGCTGATCGGCCGATCGCTCGTGAGCGGCATCGAGCCCGGCCCGGAGAAGCTGTCGCCGCGCCTGCGGCAGACGCTCGCGTGCCTGCTCGAGGGGGACAGCGAGAAGCAGGTGGCGTCGCGTCTCGGGCTGAGCCAGGCGACGACGCACCAGTACGTCACGGCCCTCTATCGCCATTTCAAGGTCAGGAGCCGCGCCCAGCTCCTGGCCCATGTCATCAAGCGGATGGGCCGCCCACAATGGGGACGGCTCACGGTCGCCGGCGAGGAGTCCTAAGCGTCCTCCTCGGCAGCGGCGACGTCGCAGACGGTGACTACCGGGATCGGCGACGCACTGGACGTCTGCGAGACGTTACCCGCGGCGTCATCACTCGGCTCTCACCCACCCGCCGGCGATGTGCTCGCCGATGCACGCGTCCTGCTGCGACCACGGGTTGAATCCCGCGAGACTGGCCTTGCACGTTGCGGTCTCGCCGGTTCGCGGGTTGCGCAAGACGACATCGGCCGCGCAACCACTCACCAGCGCCGCCACCACGACCAGCATGAAATACCGGATGCACGCCTTCATCGCTCAGCCATTCGACCGCGGGGGCGCGGCCTCGCGATTCCACCAGCCGCCGCCGAGTGCCTGGAACAGCGCCGCCGTGTCGGCCAACCGACTTGCCTGAGCCTGCACCCGCGAGATCAGCGCCTGCTGATACGCCTGCCGCGCGCTGAGGAGGGCCAGATAGCTGACGGCTCCGAGCTCCTGCTGCTTGAGCGTGATGTCGAGCGTCCGCCGGGAGGCCTGTTCGGCCGCGACCGCCGCTTTGAGACTGTCCGCATCCGCCCGCAGCGCGTACAACGCATCCGCCACGTTCTGGAACCCGGTGAGCACGGTGCTGCGGTACTGCGCCGCCGTCTGCTCGAAGGTCGCCTCGGCGGCGCGCTGCCGATGGAACAGGGTGCCGCCGTCGAAGATGCTCTGCGCGATGTTGCCGGCGATGGTCCATAACGGATTGCCGTTGGCGAACATCTGGGTGAAGGCCGTCGACGTTCCGCCATACGCGCCGCTGATGGTGATCTGGGGCAGGCGGCTCGCGACGGCGACGCCGATCTGGGCGCTGGCGGCGTGCAGCTGAGCTTCCGCGGCGCGTACGTCGGGCCGCTGCTGGACCAGCCGCGACGGCACGCTCACCGGCAGGTCGGTCGGCAGCTGGAGCGACGCGAGCTCGAACTGTTCCGCCGAATCGTCGCTGGGAAGCCGGCCGCTGAGCACCATCAGGAGATTCCGGTTCTGCTCGAGCTGCTTGCGCAACGCGGGGAGCGTCTGCTGCACCTGCGCCAGCGCCGCCTCCTGCGCCGCGAGGTCGATGCCGGCCACCGCTCCCAGCTCGAATTGCCGCCGCACGATCTCGAGCGACGCGCTGCTGATCGCGATGATCTCCTGCGTCGCCGCGATCTGTGCCCGCAGCGACGCCTCCTGGATCGCCGCCGCGACCACGTTTGAGGTCAGCGTCACGTAGGCTGCCTCGCGCTGGAAGCGCTGGGCCTCCGCCTGCCCGATCAGCGACTCCACTTGCCGCCGAGCGCCGCCAAACACGTCGGGCGTGTAGCTCACCGCGACCTGCGCGGTAAAGAGGCTGTACGTGAACTGATCGGGGTTGGCCAGCGGGGGGGACAACGTGCGCGATACCCGCTGATAGCTCGGCGCAAAGCTGCCCTGCACGGTCGGATAGAAGCTGCCGCGCTGCGCGGCGACGAGCTCGAGCGCCTGCCGGAGCGACAGGTGCGCCGCTAAGAGCGTGGGACTGGCCGCCAGCGCTCGTTCGACGAGCGCGTTCAGGGGCGGCGATTCGAACAGCATCCACCAGGCGGCCGGGATGTCTCGACCGGCGACCAGACGCTGCGCTTCGCCACCCGGCATGTCGGCCGCCGGGCCCGTGCCGGTCATCGGCGAGCGTGTATAGCTGTCGACGGCCGGCGCCGCCGGCTTCCGGAAATTCGGACCCACGGCGCAGCCGGAGACGGATGTGACGAGCGCGAGCAGCACGACGACCGCTATCGTTCGTGAGCGAGCTGGAGATGTCATGGCGTCTCCTGAACCGGGCGGATGGCAGGACGGAAGCGGTCCGTCAGCCAGTAGACCGCGGGAAGCGCGAAGAGGGTCAAGAACAGCGTCGAGATGAGGCCGCCGATGACGACGGTGGCGAGCGGTCGCTGGATGTCTGAGCCGATCCCGTGGGCGAGCGCGGCCGGTAGCATGCCCAGCGCCGCGACCAGGATGACGAGCAGCAGTGGACGGAACTGAACGCGCGCGCCAACGACGACGGCATCATGGAGCGGCACCTGCGGGTCTCGGCGCCGACGATTCACTTCGGCGATGTAGAGGACACCGCTCATCACCGCGACGCCGAAGAGCGAGATGAACCCCACGGCCGCCGAGACATTCAGGTTGATGCCTCGAAGCCACAGCGCGACGAACCCACCGACCAGCGAGAAGGGTACGTTGAGCATGACGAGGACTCCGTCGAGCGCCGACCCGAACGCCACGAACAGAAGCGCGAAGATGATCCCGATCGTCACCGGAATGATGATGATGAGCCGCTGGCGGGCCCGCTCGAAGTTCTCGAACTGGCCTCCCCACGTGACCCGGTACCCGGGAGGCAGAGGGAGGTCTTTCGCCAGCCGTGCCTGCGCTTCGCCCACGAATCCACCCTGATCGCGCCCGCGGATGTTCGTGCGGACGGTGATCTGCCGCTCGTTCTCACGCCGGGCGACGATGCTGGCGCCGTCCACCACGCGGAGATCGGCCAGCTGCGACAACGGGATCCGCGCGCCGTCGCGACCCGGAATCAGGAGATTGCCGATGGTCGTCGGATCGCGGCGCGCTTCGGGGATGAAGCGAGCCACGACGTCGAAATGCCGATCGCCCTCGAAGACGCTGGTGATCGGGCTGCCCCCGATAGCCAGGGCGATCACGTCCTGGACGTCGCTGACGTTGATACCGTAGCGAGCGACCTGAAAGCGGTTGACGCCGATCCGTAGCTGAGCCTGATCGCGCTCCTGCTCGATCGAGGTGTCGACCGCTCCGCGCACGCCGCGCAGCATCCGTAATGCCTGAGCGGCGAGCGTCCGGAGCTCGTTGAGATCGGGACCACTGATGATGACGGCGAGGTCCGCCGACGATCCGGTGGCGATCTCTGTCGCCGAATCGATGATCGGCTGCGTGAAGTTGAGGACGACTTCCGGGATCGTGTCTTGGAGCCGGCGTCGCAGCTCGTCCACGAGCTCGGCCTTCGTCTTCCCCGACGTCCACGTGTTGTACGGATACAGGTCGACGAGCAGCTCGTTGCGATTGGGCCCGAACGGGTCGGTCCCCGAGTCGTTGCGCCCCGTTTGCGACATCACGAGCTTGACCTCGGGAGACTGCAGAACCGCGAGCCTGATCGTGCGCGCGATCTCACTCGACGTCTCGAGCGCAATCCCCGCCGGCAGGTTGGCCCGGATCCAGATGACACCCTCGTCGAGAGTCGGCAGGAACTCCGTTCCGAGGCGTCCGCCGACCACGAGCGCCGCGACAACGATGGATGTCGCGAGGCCGACGGTGAGCCACGCGTGACGGACCGTCGCACTGATGATCGCTTCATACCGCTCGGCGATCAGATCCAGCAGCCGATGTTCCCGCATCCGGCGCTTCCCGCGGAATACGAAGCTCGCGAGCACAGGAACCAGCGTGAGGCAGAGCAACAAGGACCCGAGCAAGGCGAAGCACACGGTGAGCGCCATCGGCGTGAACAGCCGGCGTTCGACGCGCTCGAGCGTCAGCAGCGGAATGTAGGCCGCGATGATGATCAGCAGCGAGAACAGAATCGGACGCTGGACGGCGATCGCGGCATCACGCACCCGAGCGGTCAGCGTCGTCCCATCCAGCCGCGCGGGTTGCTGATCGAGCGTCCGCACGATGCGTTCCACCATGACGATGGTGGCGTCGACCAGAATGCCGAAATCGAGCGCGCCGATGCTGAGCAGGCTCAGCGACACGCCAGAGAGATACATGCACACGAGCGCAAACAACAGCGACAGGGGAATCGTGAGCGCCGTCAAGAGCGCGACGCGGAGGCTCAGCAGGAAGAGCAGCAGCACGGTCACGACGATGACGAACCCTTCGATGAGCACGCGCGTCACGGTGTGCAGCGTGTTCTGCACGAGCTCCGTCTTGTCGTGAATCGGCACGATCTGGACACCCCGCGGCAAGCGGGTGCTGTTGATCTCTTCGACCGCCTCGTGAATGCTCCCGAGGACCTCGCTGGGATTCTCGCCACGGCGCATGAGGACGATCGCTTCCACGCCGCCGGCGCCGACCGGATCACGGTTGACGGCGAAAATCCCCGTCTGCGGCAGGCTGCCGACGGCGACCTTGCCGACATCGTGCACGAAGACGGGCACGTTCTTTTGTGAATCGAGGACGATGTTGCCGATATCCTCGCTGTTCTGAATCAGCCCCGAACCCCGGATGGCCAGAGACTGTTGTCCCATCCGCAGCAGCGCGCCGCCGGCATTTCGGTTGTTGTTTTTCACGGCGTCGGCGATCTGTTTCACGCCGAGGTTGTATTTGTCGAGTGCGCGAGGATCCACCTGGATCTCGTACTGGCGGATGACTCCGCCGAATGGCGTCACATCGGCCACGCCCGATACCTGGAGCAGCCGCGGCGCCACCACCCAGTCCTGAATCTCGCGCAGCTGCATCGCATCGAAGCCGGGGCCGGCCAGGACGTAGCGATAGAACTCGCTGACTCCGCCGATCAGCGGACCGAGCGTCGGGGTCACGCCGTCGGGAAGATCGGCGTCCCGCAGCTTCTCGAGGACGACCTGGCGGGCGAAGTAATCGTTCGTCGTATCCGTGAACGTGAGCTCGACGACCGAGAGGCCGAAGATGGTGCGCGAGCGCCTCGCGATGACGTTCGGCGTGTTGTTCAGCGCGCGCTCGATGGGCACCGTGACCTGCTTCTCGACCTCCTCGGCGGCGAAGCCCGGGTAGAGGGTGATGACGACCACGCCAGGGTCCGAGATGTCCGGGTACGCTTCCAGCTTGAGCTGGGTGTACGACCAGGCCCCGGCCGCCGCCATCACGAGCACGGCCACGATGACGACGATGCGGTGACCGAGTGCCACATCGAGCAACCGCGCGAGCATCGGCTTACAGACCCTTCAGGAGGATCGCCCCGTCGACGATGACGCGGCTGTTCGCCGCCAGTCCACTCACGATCGCCACGTGATCATCCGTCCTGACTCCCGTCACGACGGCGCGCCGTTCGAACTGGCCGGGCCCACGCTCCACGAAGACCTGGGAGCGTCCGTACTCCTGGACGATGGCGGAGACGGGAATGACGGGGAATCGCCGCGACGGACCCGCATGGCGCATGGTGCCGAACATCTCCGGAACGAACCGCCGGGCGGGGTTGGGGAGATCCACCTGGACCTTGAGCGTGCGCGTCTGGGGATCCAGCGTTGTTCCAATTCGCGCGATCCGGCCGGTGAAGGTTTCGCCGGGGTAGGCGACGAACGTGATCTCCGCGTCTTCCCCGATGCGGATGAGCCGCATGAACGGCTCCGGCACGTCTGACGACACCCACACCGTGCTCAGATCCGCGATCGACATGAGCGGCGTGGCGACATCTGCGGCCGACGAGACGGCGGCTCGATAATCGCCGGGCGTCACGCTGATATCTGTCACGACGCCGCCGATGGGCGCGCGGACCACGACGGGCTGCTGCAGATCGCTCGTCGAGAGTCCCAGCAGCATGAGCTTGCGCACCGCCTGCGCGCGAGCCGCCTCGGCGTTCTCCAGCGCCGCCCGAGCGGTCGCGACGTCGTTCTGCGCGGCCAGAACATCTTTCTCCGAAATCGCCTGGTATTGGAGAAGCTTGCGTGACCGCTCGAGATCGGTCTCGGTCTTGACGAGGGTCACTTTCGCCTGGCGCAGTGTCGCGTCGGCCTGGAGATACGTCGAGATGGCCGCGTCGGCGTCGGGACTGTTCAGATTCACGAGCGGCTGACCCTCCGCGACGGTGTCGCCGAGCCTCACGAACACCGCCAGCACGCGGCCCTGGACCGGCGGCAGCACCCGCGAGATCCGGTTGGGATTGATCATCACCCTGGCGGGCGCGAGCACCTCGTCGGTCGGGAAGGCTTGCTCGCGGACCGTCTCGATGCGCAGCTGCTTGGCGCGCGGCGAATCCGGCGGCACGACGACCAGCGGCATCGCCTGCGACTGCACCGACGCCGACATGGCGGCGCCGGCCCGCTCCTCCGCCGCGCTCGGTTGCGGATCCGCAGAACGACTGCACGCGGTCGACAGCGCGAGAGCGACGATCGACACGATGACGACCCTCAACACGATAGGCACGATCCCCTTTGATCTTCGGCGCCGCCCAGTGTACGGAGCGAGTTCTGAAGGACCGGTGTAGAAACTCTGAATTTTTTCTTCAGAAATTTCGCGCGAGCGGAATCTGGCGTAGAGTCGACAAACAGCGATGAGAGTGCTTCTCGTCGAGGACGACCGTAAAGCGGCTCGTCTCGTCAGCAAGGGTTTGCACGAGGCCGGCTTCTCCGTCGATGTCGCCCATTCGGCGGAGGAGGGCGACGAGATGGCGGCGACCTCGGATTACGCGGCGATCGTCCTCGACTGGCTCTTGCCGAAGAGGGACGGCATCGCGTTTTGCCGAGATCTGCGCGCGCGCGGCGTGTCGACGCCGATCCTCATGCTGACGGCTCGACAGGGTCTCGACGATCGCGTGACGGGCCTCAACGTCGGCGCCGATGACTATCTGAGCAAGCCGTTCGCGTTCGCCGAGCTGGTGGCGCGGCTGCACGCGCTCCTGAGGCGTTCCGCCATCACACGACCGGTCGTGCTGACGATCGGCGACCTGTCCCTCGACCCCGTGAGCCAGGTCGTGACGCGCGCGGGCGCTCGCGTCAATCTCACGCCGAAGGAGTATGCGCTTCTCGAGCTGCTCATGCGTCACCCGGGGGAAGTGCTCACGCGCGCGACGCTCGGCGAGCAGCTCTGGCGTGACGATGACGACGTCAACAATCTCGTGGACGTGCATGTGAGCCACCTGCGAAAGAAGATCGATCGGCCGCCGCACGAGCCGCTCATCCACACCGCGTGGGGTCGCGGCTACCGCGTAGGGCCGCCGCGGTGATGCATCTCGACTTCAAGACGCGGCTGTCGCTCTGGCATCTCGTGTGCGTCGCGGTCATCCTGGCCGTGGCGGCGCTCGTTGCCGACTGGGCGCTGGCCCGGCTTGTCCGCCAGCAGGTCGACTCCGCCTTGCTCACGCTCGCCCGGCACGAGATCGCGGCGATCGAGCGCACGCCCTCGGAGCCGTTGCGCATCCACGAGGCGCCGCCAGGAACGGCGCGGCCCTCGTTCGAGCGGCTGGACAAGTTCGTTCAGATCGTCGCGTCCGACGGCGACGTGCTGGCGCGCAGTGCCACGCTCGGAACCGCGGTGCTGCCGCTCTCGGAGCGCGCGCGAGAGAGCCTCCGCCGCGAGCACACGATCTACGAGACCGTCGAGAACTTCGGCGACGAGCCGATCCGCATGATCTCCGTACCGGTGCGTGTCGGCGCGGGCCACTACGCGGTGCAGGTCGCGGGCTCGCTGGACGACGCGCGAGCCATCATGCACGCCGCGCGCTGGCTCTTCTTCAGCATCGCGGCCGCGATTCTGGTGGCGGTGGCCGCGACCGGCGCGCTGCTCGCGCGCCGCGCGCTCGTACCGATCGATCACATCGTGAGCCGAGCGCGCCGGATCGGCGAGGCGAGCCTGGCCGAGCGCCTGCCGCATCCCGGCACATCCGACGAGATCGGCCGCCTGGTCGACACGCTCAACGACATGCTCGGGCGCATCGAAAAGACGTTCGAGATGCAGCGACATTTCACCGCCGACGCGTCGCACGAGCTGATGTCGCCGCTCTCGCGGCTGCGCGCGGAGCTCGAGGTCACGCTGCGGAGACCTCGGAACATCGCCGAATACGAGGAATCGCTGCGCTCGTGCCTCGAGGAGGTCGAGCGGCTGTCGTGGCTGACCGAGGAGCTGCTGAGCCTCGCCCGCCTCGACAGCGGCGAAGGCCGCGAGGCGGCGACCGAGCCGGCCTTGCTCGCCCCGATCGTGGAGAAGGCGATGCAGCGGCTCGAGGACGAGGCGCGGCGCTCCCACGTCACGATGATCCTGGAGCCGCGCTCGACGGTATCGGTGACGGCATCTCCCGCGGTCGTGAGCGTCGCGGTCGGCAACATCCTGCACAACGCCGTGAAATTCTGCGGCGCCGGTGGCCGGGTCTCCGTCCACGTCGACGTCGACGGCCGGGACGCCGTGGTGGAGGTCGCCGACACCGGTCCCGGCGTCACGCCGGACGAGATTCCGCTCATATTCGAGCGCTTCCATCGCGGGAGCGGGCCCCGAGCCGCAGGCGCGCCGGGCGTTGGCCTCGGGCTCGCGATCTGTCGCGCGCTCGTCGAGCGCCAGGGCGGCCGCATCTCGATCGCAAGCACGCCGGGGCGCGGCGCCACGTTCGCCATTCGCTTGCCGGTCGCGCAGCAACGGCAAGACCCCGAGCCGGCCGGCCTCTAGACGCTCCCCACCCGCCGTACTAGCATTCGACGCATCCTCGCGGTCGGAAGAGGACGTTATGGATGTCCGCTTCTGGGGCACCCGTGGGTCGTTGGCCAAGCCGGGCCCGACGACGCTGCGCTACGGCGGCAACACGTCATGCGTCGAAGTCCGCGCTGCGGACGGAACGCTCATCGTACTCGACTGCGGGACCGGCGCGCATGGGCTCGGGCATGCGTTGATGATCGCGGGCCAACCCGCATGCAGCGGCCATCTGATGATCAGCCACACGCACTGGGATCACATCCAGGGCTTTCCGTTCTTCGCGCCGCTGTTCATCGCCGGCAATGCGTGGGATATCTACGCTCCCGGCGCGCTCGGACAACAGCTCGAGCAGACGCTCGCCGGACAGATGGAGTACAGCTACTTTCCCGTCACGCTCGCGCAGCTCGGGGCGACGATTCGCTTTCACGACCTCGCGGAGGGCTCGTTCACGGCCGGACCCGTTCGCGTCGTCACCCAGTATCTGAATCACCCGGCGCTCACGCTCGGGTACCGGCTGGAGTCCGGCGGCGTGGTGGTCGTGTATTCGGTGGATCACGAGCCACACGCGCCGAATCCCGCCGCGAGACGTGACGATGCGCCGATGCACGCGGAGGACCGACGCCACGTCGAGTTTCTCGCCGATGCAGATCTTGTAATCCACGACGCCCAGTACACGGTCGACGAATATCCGCAGAAGACAGGCTGGGGCCACACGCCGGCCGAGTGGGCCGTCGATTATGCGATCGCGGCGCGCGCCAAACGGCTGGCCTTGTTTCATCACGATCCACTGCGCGATGACGATGCGGTCGATCGTCTCGTGCACGTCTGCCGCCGCCGCGCCGCCGCCGCGGGCAGCGCGCTCGAGGTCTTCGGCGCCGTCGAGAGCGAGCAGCTCCAGCTTCCCGAGCGCGACGCCGACGACTGCAGCATCGACGCCCCGCTTCGTCCGTCAGTGAAGGCGGGCCCGCTCACGATTCTCGTGGCCGACGACGATCCCACGATCGTCCGGCTGCTGACCCTCGCGCTCGAACCGGACGGCTTTCGCGTGGTGACGGCCAACGACGGAAAAACCGCACTCGATCGCGCTCGCGCGGAGCGCCCGGCGCTCATCCTGCTCGACTGGCAGATGCCGGGCGCCGACGGCATCGAGGTGACGCGCGCGCTCCGCGCGGAGCGCGACTCAGCGTTGCGCGAGGTGCCGGTGGTCCTCATCACCGCCCAGTCCGGCGCCGATAACACCGCCACGGGTTTTACCGCGGGCGTCACCGACTATCTGACGAAGCCGTTCCGGGCGGCGCACGTTCGGGCCCGCGTTCAGGCCTGGCTGCTGCGCAGTCGGGCCGGTGGCGCGCGCGACACATGAGCGAGCGGGACGACGTCGATCCCCGGCTGGTTTCGGCACTTCGGTGGATGAGCCGCGGCTCGGCCGTCTTCGTCGCGCTGCTCGGTCTCGTGGTCCTCCTCGGATGGGGCTACAACGTCGAGCTGCTGGAGGGCCGCGGGCGCACGCGCGTCACGATGAACCCGACGACCACGCTCGTGATGATCCTGGCCGCCGCGGCCCTGCTCCGGCGTCGCGCCGTCTCCGCCGCAGCCGTCGTCGCCGCCGTTGGTCTGATCACGCTCGCCGGCTACGTCGTCGGTCGGAATCCGGGCCTCGATCAGATCCTGTTCCGGTCGCAGCTCGCAGGCAACCGCATCGCGCCGAACACCGGCCTCTGCTTCGCGCTGACCGGCGCCGCGTTGTGGCTGCTCGACCGACCCTGGCGCTGGAGGCGCGCGCCACCCGAGCTTGTGGCGCTCGTTCTGCTGGGCGTCTCGGGCGTCTCACTTCTGGGCTACGGGTACGGCGTGGCGGGCATGTACGGCGTGGGTGAGCACATTCCGATGGCGCTGCCCACGGCGCTGGCATTCTTCGCCTTGGCACTCGGAATCCTGTGCGCTCGACCGGACCGCGGGCCCGCCGCGATGCTGACGCGGAACGATGCGGGAGGCGTCCTCGCGCGCCGTGTCTTGCCGGCCGCCATCCTCATTCCCGCCGTGGTCGGCGGACTCAGGCTCTGGGGCCACCGCGCGGGCTTCTTCGACGAGGAGCATGACGTGGCCATCATCGTCATGCTGACGATCTTCGTCCTCGCCACGTTCATTGCCGTCACGGCGCGCTCGCTCAGCGAGACCGACCGCATTCGACGCGTCAGCGACCGGCACTCGGCGACGCAATATCTGACGACGCGTCTGCTCGTGGAATCGTCGACTCTCGTGGAGGCGATGCCCCGGATCCTCGAGCTGATCTGCGAGCGCCTCGACTGGGTCATGGGCGTTCGCTGGAGCATCGATGACGAGGCGCGCGTGTTGCGCTGCCAGGAGATGTGGCTCGCGCCGGGTCGAACGTTGCAAGCGCCGGTGGACGTCAATCGCCGGATGACGTTTGCGCGTGGCGTCGGCTTGCCGGGGCGAGTCTGGAGCGCCGAGCGGGCGGCCTGGATCGTCGACGTCACGCGAGATCCGAACTTCCCACGGGCCGAGGCCGCCGCGCAGGGCGGACTGCACGGCGCATTCGCGTTTCCGATCATCGGGCCCAGCGGCTTTCTCGGAGTCATGGAATTCTTCAGCACGGACATTCGCCCCCCCGACGAGGCCGTGCTTCGCCTGTTCGACGGCATCGGCGGACAGGTCGGCCAGTTCATCGAGCGCAAGCAGGCGGAGGTGGAGCTCGAGCGCGCCAAGATCGCCGCCGAGGCGGCCACGCAGGCGAAGTCCGAGTTCCTGGCGAACATGAGCCACGAGATCCGGACGCCGATGAACGCGATTATCGGCATGTCTGATCTGCTGGCGATGACCCGGCTCGATACCGAGCAGCGCGAGCTGGCCGACACGATCAGGCTGAGTGGCCAGCACCTGATGACGATCATCAACGAGATCCTCGACTTCTCGAAGATCGAATCCGGAAAGCTCGAGCTGGAGCAGGCGCCGTTCGAGCTCGCGACCTGCGTGGAGGAGGCCCTGCAGCTCGTCGCCCCGAGACTGTCGGACGCCAATCTGGAGCTGACATACGCCACGGATGCGACGACACCGCGGCTCATCGCCGGTGACGCGGGACGTCTGCGACAGATCCTCGTCAACCTTCTCGCGAACGCGATCAAATTCACGCCCGCAGGAGAGGTCGCGGTGACCGTCTCCGCGCGATCGATGGAGGCACCACGCCACGAAATCCACTTCGCCGTCCGCGACACTGGCATCGGGATCTCGGCCGAGCAATTCGATCGGCTCTTCAAGGTCTTCAGCCAGGTCGATGCGTCGACGACGCGGCGCTATGGCGGCACCGGTCTCGGCCTCGCGATCTGCAAGCGGCTGGCTGAGCTCATGGGCGGGCGGATCTGGGCCGAGAGTGAGCTGGGGAAGGGCTCGACGTTTCACTTCACGATCGTGGCGGACGAAGTCGAGGCTCCGACACGGTCGGCCCGCGACGCGCAGCCGCACGAGCTGACGGGCAAGCGAGTGCTGATCGTCGACGACAACCGCAATAACCGCCTGCTCCTCAAGCTTCAGACTGAGCGCTGGGGCATGTTCGCCCGCGAGACGGATTCAGCGAAGGCGGCGCTGGGATGGATCGGTCGGGGCGATCCCTTCGACGTGGCGCTTCTCGACTATCAGATGCCCGAGATGGACGGTATCGCTCTGGCGCGAGCGATTCGCGCCGCGCGCGGGTCGGGATCGCCGGTACTGATCCTTCTCTCGTCCGTCGGACAGCTCGCGACGGTCGAGCCGGCGGAGGCCGGCTTCGACGCGGTGCTGTCGAAGCCGTTGAAGCTCTCGCACCTGCGCGATCGACTCCTCGAAACGGTGGGCACGCCGAGCGAGCCCGCGGCCGCCCCTGGCGAGCCCGTGCCCGGCGGGCCGTCCGCCGCCGTGAGGCCGCTGCGCATCCTGATTGCCGAGGACAACGAGGTCAACCAGAAGGTCGCGCGCCGGCTGCTCGAACGACTCGGCTACGACGCCGACATCGCGAGCAACGGCCGTGAGGCTCTGGCGCGCCTCGAGGAGGCCACGTACGACCTCGTCCTCATGGACGTGCAGATGCCGGAGATGGATGGCCTCGAGACCAGCCGCGCGATCTGCGCGCGCTGGCCGGCAGGCCAGCGTCCACACATCGTCGCCGTGACGGCCGAGGCCATGCAAGGCGACCGCGAAAAATGCCTGGCGGCCGGCATGGAAGACTATCTCGTCAAGCCCGTGATGCTGGACCGGCTGCGCGAAGTGCTGGCGAGGTACCAGCCGCGTACGCGCCCCTATGAACCGGTGCTCGACCAGAGCGTCCTCGATCAGCTTCGAGACGATCTCGGAGGAGCGGCGCCGCTCGACGAGGTCATCGCCACGTTCCTCGAGAAGACGCCGGCCGCTCTCTCCGTGCTGCGCGAGGCCGCCGCGCGAGGCGACGCCCCCGGACTCCGCAAGGCGGCACACCTGATCAAGGGCACCAGCGCCACGATCGGCGCTCGCTCGCTCGCCCAGCAATGCGCGGAGGTCGAAGCGCTCTGTCAGGCCGGTAGCCTCACCGACGCCGCGAACCGCGTGGGAGCGATCGAGGAGTGGTACCGCAAAGTCGAGGCCGAGATCCGACGGAGGAAACTTCGGCAATAGCGCACGATACGTCGGCATGACCACGCTGCGGTACATCGCCGTGGCGATGCTCAGATGCTCGTCGGCTCTCTCGCGGCGGCGGGTGCGCCGGTACCGCGTGCCGAAGCTGCGGTGGCAATGTGCCCCGGGATCAGTTCGATTCGCGGTTCGTCAGCAGCGCGATCACGCCGGCCACCGTCAGCAGCGCCCCGAGCGCCGCGGCGAGGACGACGATAGGAGCCGCGGCGCCCCGGAGTGCGCCACCCACCGTCCCCGCGCCCGCGCTGAGCACCACGGCGGCCGCTACACCGATGGCGGCGATGACCAGCCATTGACCGAGCTGCGCGACGATGATCGAGCCCGCGACGGCGGCGTCTTGCAGATGGCTTGCGAGGTGAACGAGCGCGAGCAAGACAACCAGCGTCGCGGCGATTGTGAGCGCGGCGACGAGGTCAACCGCCGCTTCAGCCATCACGAGCGCGACGCTGTACTCGATCAGCGCCACCGAGGCGCCGGCCGTCACGAGCGGTATTGAGAGTAGAACCACACCCGTGCCGCCGACGACGAGCGCGGCAACTGCGAGCCAGGTGATGGGCGGAGCGAACAGGACGCTGAGCGGGAACGCGCCGAGGACCGCGACGAGGATCGCCGCCGCCACACGGGTCATCGCGCAACGACCTGCCGAAGGCGGGGACGTCGCAGCGCGGCCAGAGGGACATCGAGCGAGCTGACGCCGTCCCAATCGACGATCGTCAGCCCACGGCGGCGGTGCTCATCCAGCTGCGCGCGGCGTTCCAGAGCCCACAACCGCGCGGCGACGTCGCCGACGGCACCGCGCCGCGCCGCAGCGCGCGCCGCTGCGACCGGCGAGATCGCGATGATGACGAGGTCGAAGCCGCGGGCGGCGAGGTCGGTCGCGGCACTCACGAAACGCGTATCGAGCAGCGGGCTCAAAGCCAGGACGAGGGACTGGGGCGGGAGGATACGCGGCGGGATGAGGTCGACGCCCCGGGTGACGTACGTGAAGACGACCGACGCGTCCAATAGCGTGTCGAGCACGCGCTGCAGCTGGGCTCGACCGGAGGCCGGTCTCACCGACCGCACGTGGCCACCGTACTCGATCAGGCCGACGCGGTCCTTTCGGGCGAGGTAGCCTGCAGCGAGAGCGGCGGCGCCGCGCGTAGCGACATCGAGGACGCTCTGGCCCTCCGCACCCACATCGGACAGCGTGTCGAGCACGAGGACTACATCGGCGTTGCGCTCGCGGTGGTGCTGTGTGACGTGGAGTGTGCCGAGCCTCAGCGTGGCGCGCCAGTTGACGTGCCGCACGAGATCGCCCGGCGCGAACGGGCGGATGTCGCCCGGCTCGATGCCTTCGCCCTGCGCTGGCGACACGTAGTTCCCGACAAACGTCTGGGTGCGGACCGGGCGCGGCAGATGCCGGACCGGCGCGACGTGTGGGTAGACGGCGACGGTCCGCGCCGCACGATAGTGCGTCTCGGCGGCAGCAAGGCCGAGCCGCCCCCAGAGCCGGACATGCGGGCCGGCGAGACGCAGGCGCTGACGTCCGATGCAGCGCAGTGCGAACTCCCAGCGCACCTCCTGGTCAGGTTGTAGACTGAAAAACGCGTGGTTACGTCCGTGCTCGAGGTGTGCTCGCGCAGGGAGCGGCTCCAGCACCTCCACGAGCGGGACGCGCGTCTTCGCCCTCAGCGTGACGGTCACCGTCACGCGCTCGCCCTCGAAAACGCGCTCGGCGCTCAGCTCATGATCGATCTGCAGCGCGGGCGAGACCTTCGCCAGTCGGCCAGCGACCAGTGCGACGACCAGCGGAACCGCGACGACGATGACATCCGCCCGGCCGGTGAGGATGCCGAGAAACAGTGCCCAGCCGATGAGGGTCAGGAACGACACGTTCAGCGCCGTCGGACGCCAGCTCACGAGCGATCAGCCGTCGGTACCGGGACCTGGCTGAGCAGGCTCTCGACGACCTGTGCCGGCGTCGTTTTCGACACCCAGAGCTCGGGTCGCAGCACGAGCCGATGGGCGAGCGCGGCCACGGCCACCGCTTTCACGTCGTCCGGAAGGACGAAGTCCCGGCCGCGAATGGCCGCCTCCGCGCGGGCGAGCTTCAACAGCGCCAGGCTCCCGCGCGGCGACGCCCCGAGCGCCACGCGAGGATCGACGCGCGTGGCCTGCGCGATGGCCACGATGTACGTCTCGAGTGCATCGCTGACGAACACGTCCTCGAGCGCCTCTTGCATGCCGAGCAGCTCAGCACGGCTGACCAGCACGGGGGCCGACACGGCGTCAGTGCGTCGCTCGCGGCGGATTTTCAAGATGTCGCGCTCGGCGGCCGCCTCGGGATACCCGACGCCGACACGCAGCAGGAAACGATCGAGCTGCGCTTCGGGGAGCGGATAGGTGCCCTCGAGCTCGATCGGATTCTGGGTGGCGATCACGAGAAAGGGCGGCGCGAGGGGGAACGACCGGCCCTCGACCGTCACCTGGGATTCCTGCATGGCTTCGAGCAGCGCGGCCTGCGTCTTGGGCGTGGCGCGGTTGATCTCGTCGGCGAGCAGCAGGTTGGTGAAGACCGGGCCGGGCCGGAACTCGAAGCGGCTCTCACGCTGGTCGTAGAGGAAGCTGCCGGTGATGTCGCTCGGAAGGAGGTCGGGCGTGAACTGGATGCGGCGGAAGCCGAGGTCGAGCGACTCGGCAAGGAGCCGCGCGATGAGCGTCTTGGCAAGCCCGGGATAGTCCTCGACGAGGATGTGGCCGTTGGCGAGCACGCCGGTCAGGATGCGCTCGAGGACGGCGTCCTTACCGAGCACGATGCGCCCGAGCGTCAGCACCACCTCGCGGACACGTTCGGCAACCGCGGCGATCTTCACCGCTGCTGCTCGATGCTGGCGATGACCCGGCGCAGGTTGGCCAGGCTCGGGCCGCGGCCACGCCAAAGAGGCGGGCGAACGAGCGGGCGCGAGCCGAGCGCCGCCAACCGCGGCCACAAGACCTTCTCGAAGTGCTGTCGGCTGCGGAGGCCGGCCCGCACGTCACTGACGAGCTGCACGAAATGATAGTGAGCATCGGGCTCGGGCTTGCGACGTCCACGTGCCTCGTCGAGGGCCGACCCATCGGCGTCCTCGAGCCGGTCGGCGAGCGCGCGCCGCAACTGCAGAAGCGTGATGCCGAGGACGAAGGCCACCGCCACACGCGCTACGAGCGGCCGCCACGACGGCTCGGCCCAGACGTAGAGCGGGACCGTGAAGATCAGGACGACAACCGCGAGCGCCGCGCAGCGAGCAGCAATGAGCCGTATCGAAGGGCGGCGCTCAGCGCTCATCGGCATCTTCTCTATCGGAGCGCCTGGCCGGCTCGAAGGCAGGATCGGCGGTTTCGAGCGCCGCCGTGATCTGGTCCAGGCAATCGCAGGCGGTGTCTCGCGATTCCACGTCGACCAGTCGGTCACTGAACCGCGCCGTCTCGAAGAGCGTGGTGAGGCGCGCGACGGGCGGGACGGGCAGCGGCAGCCGCGCGAGCGTCGTGCGCATGAACTCCCTCGGCGTCTGGCATGGCAGTCGTGGCGCGCGGGCGCCAGCGAGAGCACGCTCGAAGCAGCCATAGGCACGGATAATCGCAAGGCGTGGGTCGCGTTCGGCCCGAGGATCGTCGACGCCGTCAGAGACGAAGGGGGGTGGCGTGCTCGCGACAGCACTCCGGCCCGCCCACCACTTCTCGAGGCGTGGCGCCAGCGCGACGAGAACCATCACCGCGAACGCCGCGAGCGCGACCAGCAGCAGGAGCCCGGCGATCGTGAGGTCGAAGAACGGGACCGATGTCGCCGGCTTGCGCGGGAGCGCGAGGAGCTGCAGGAGCCCGGCGATCGCCGCGAAGGCTCTTTCCACCGGATGACCGTCCTCCCCGGACCAGCCATTCCAGACGAAATAGCAGACAGCGGCCATCAGCAGCATGAAAGGCAGCAGCGAGAGGACGGCGCCCCACGCTGAACGACGCTGCTCGGCTCCGAAAGGTAGTGGCTCGTCCTCGGTCGGGCGTCGTCGGCGCTGCAGCGCGAGGAGTAGGATCGCCGAGAGCGCGAGCAGCGTGAGCACGATGGCCTTCACGGCGTCCGGCAGACGGACGTTCAGACTCGCGCCCGGCTCGCCAGCCGTCGGCGCCAGCGGACCGAGGGTGGCGCCCAGAGCGAGGAGCAGACCGATCCCGATCACCGCGCTCGCACGAAGGAGGATCGAGCGCAAGAGTGTGTGCACGGCGGTTAGTCTCATCGCGCGCCCATCACTCGTCAAGGCGCGGACCGGATCAGGACATCACGCGACCCAGCGTGCGATTGCAAGCAGCGCGGCGACCGCCGCGTGTAGAGCATGGCCGGCGATTCACAGCGGGCACGGCTGTCGGAGGTCGACGACAAGGGCGCGCACGAGGTAGAGCCCGACCAGCACGCTGGCACCCGCCACGACCAGGTACGGCCATGGCACCAGGACACGGCCGGTGACCAGCCACGACAGGCCGAGGCCAAGCAAGGCGACGTTCCAGACGATGCCGACGTGGACGTTGGGTGCTCCACCGAACAACCGCGCGTACGGCGTCTGTACGACGATCGCGCACGAGGACGTGTCTGCGCCGCAGCTCGTGAACAGGATCCCCAGGCGGTGGCGTAGCCCGGGCCACCGGCGAAGGATCAGAAGCGTGAAATACAGGTTGATCAGCAACGCGGGGACGGTCAGCGCAACCAGGCCGATCGTCAGTGCCGCTGTCATGGGCACCGCCATTTTCGACCAGAGAACGACGGATCTTCAATCATCGTCGGCATACAATCGCCTATGAACGTCGTCATCACCGGCTCGTCAGGGCTGATCGGCTCGGCGCTGGTGCCGCTGCTCACGCGGAGCGGACACACGATCCGTCGCCTCGTTCGCGGGGCCCGAGATGCAGGGGCGGCGCGCTGGAATCCCGACGATGGCTCGCTCGACGCGAGCGCGCTCGCAGACGCCGATGCCGTCGTGCATCTGGCCGGAGAGACCATCGCCGCGGGTCGGTGGACGGCTGCGAAGAAGGCTCGGATTCAGAACAGTCGTGTCCGGGGCACCACGCTCCTCACGCGCGCACTCGTCGAGCGCGATCGAAAACCGACGGTGTTCATCTCTGCGTCGGCGGTCGGTATCTATGGAGACCGCGGCGACGAAGTCATCGACGAGCGCAGCGGTCCCGGTCCGGGATTCCTGGCTGAGGTCTGCTCCCAGTGGGAAGCGGCAACGCGTCCCGCGGCAGACGCGGGGATACGGGTCGTCAACTGCCGGATGGGCGTCGTCCTGAGCGGTACGGGCGGCGCGCTCGCGAAGATGCTGCCGTCGTTCCGACTGGGGCTCGGGGGCGACATCGGGTCGGGAAAGCAATACATGAGCTGGATCGCGCTCGACGACGTGGCCGGGGCGATCCAGCATCTCATGTTCGCGAAGACGGTCGCCGGGCCGGTGAATGTCGTTGCGCCCACCCCGGTCAGCAATACGGACTTCACGAAGACGTTGGGCCGCGTGCTGCGCCGCCCAACGCGTCTGCGATTGCCGGCATTCGCGGTCCGTCTCGGGCTCGGCGAGGTCGCCGATGAGCTGTTGCTGGCGAGCACGCGCGTGCTGCCCGCGCGCTTGACCGCGTCGGGTTACCAGTTCCGTTACCCGACGCTCGAAGGCGCCCTGCGTCATGTGCTCACCGCGGGCCGATGACGGCCGCCACCAGCGAGCAGGCCGCTCTTTATCCCCGGCTGCTCGGCGCGGCATGGCTCGAGCTGCACCCGGCGATTCGTCGTCACCTGACGGCTGACGTGGCGAGCGGTCGGTTCGAGTTTCGTCGCGGTCGCAGCCTCGCGGCGCGCCTCACATGCCGGGTGCTTCGGCTTCCGTCATCCGATACGGCGCTCGACACCCGGCTCGCCATCGCTCGCCGCATCGAGTCAGAGACGTGGTCGCGGGTGTTCGGACACCGGCTGATCGTCACGATCCAGCGCGGACTGCCGGACGGGACGCTCGCCGAACGGTTCGGAGCTCTGGAGTTTCGCTTTCACCTTCGCGTCGTCGACGGCGCGTTGACCTACGTTCAAGCGGGCGTCGCCTTGATGGGTGGGCCGCTGAGGATTCCGCTGCCACGGTTCATCGCTCCTCGGGTCGAGGCACGAGAAGCGCGCATTGACGAACGAGGTGCACACGTCCGGGTTCGGATCTCGGCGCCGGGAATCGGATTGTTGATGTCGTACGAAGGATGCGTCGAGGTGGAGCGCTCTTGATCGCGGCGGCCATGTGGCTTCTTGCCCTGCAGGGCATCATCGGCGGGTTCGATACCCTGTACTATCACGAGTGGCGCGCGCGCCTTGTCACGCGCGGCTCGATCGCTGCGCCCGAGTTGACGCTGCATGCCGGGCGCGACGTTCTCTATGCCGTGCTCTTCGGGACATTGCCGTGGCTGGCGTGGGAAGGCGTCTGGGCCGCGGTGCTCGTCGCGATCCTGGTCGCCGAGATCGCGCTCACCATGGCGGACTTCGTCGCCGAGATCGCTGTCCGCCGATCGCTCGGGGACGTCTACGCCGGAGAGCGCGTCACGCACGCGATCATGGGCATCGTCTACGGCGCGATGATCGCCGCGCTCCTGCCCGTGCTCTCGACGTGGTGGCAGCAGCCGACGGCGTTACGGCTCGCTCCGGTCGCGGTCCCGCCCGCTCTGCGCTGGACTCTCGTCGTCATGGCGGTGGGTGTGTTCGTCTCGGGGGCGCGCGACCTGTACGCCGCCGCACGTCTGCCGCACGCCGACTGGCCGTGGACCCTGGACCGCGCGATCTAGCGGCCAGGCGCCGGGTCGCCAGCAACGCCGTTATCATCGCGCGATGAGCCGTTCCACCGACTCGGCCAGCGCGTCGGCGATCTTGTCGAGATCGACCTCGGCCAGGTTCCCGATCGGATGCTGGCAATCGAGGAACGGGTAGTCGGGCATGCCCCAGCTTTCGGCCATCGTCTGGCCGGTCTTGCGAAAGGGCGCGGTGACGATCGCCACCGCCGGCACGCCCTGCTGCTCCATCAGGATGGCGTCGAGCACACTGCTCGACGAGCAGGAGCCTCAGTCGCCGACGCCGGAGATGACCAGATCCGCGTCGCGCTTGAGCGCGGCGACGGCCTTGTCGTCAATCTCGTGGCTCGGCGAGCGTTTAACGTCCCGCACGCTCACGCGCGTGCCGTGCTTCGCGGCCAGCCGGTCGGCGATCTTCTCCAGAATCGCCGCGGAGTTCACCTTGCGGTTGTCGACGAGCCCCAGCCGCAGGCCGCGAAGGCCGGCCGGGCGCGGCGCGATCTGCAGGCGGGGCGGCCCCGTGCGCTTCGTCGTCGGATCGAACATCTTCATCGCGGGCTCCTCATTCGATGCGAGTGGTGATCGCGCGCGTCCACTTTTTGCCCCAGCCCGGGAGAACCGCCGACCAGCTGCCGGCGCCGCCGGCGCAGACGATCAGCAGGTCGTCGGGCGACTCGAACGCATAGCGCCACGTCGTCTCGTCCTCCGGCGTGATCTCGCCCGGCAGCCGCGCGGCGCGCTTGAGGTCGGCGACGCGTCGCCGGCACTGCTCCATGAGGAAGGTCTGCACGTCACGGCGGCTCCATCGATTTGCGCGCATGACATCCGCGTGCTCGAAGCCCATGACCACCAGGCCCTGGTTGAAGCCGTAGACGTTCGGGGCGCCGAGATTGTAGAGCGCATCCGCGTAGCACCGGACGATCGCCTCGGGCGTCGCCGCGAGCTGGTTGTAGACCTGCTGCAGGCTGTTCGACGCGTAGAGCGTCAGCGTGCTGTCCTCGGCACGGAAGCCGCGACTGACCTGAAACGGCTCCCACGGCGTGTCGTCACGCTCGGCGAAGCAGAACGCGTATTTGCCGGGATTGCCGAACGTGGCGCGATCGAGGAAGCCGGGCTTCGTGTTCAGCGCATTCATCATGATGAGGCGCACCGCGCGGCCGATCGTCGCGTTGGCGCGGTGCCCTTGTCCGAAGGCGTTGTGGCCGCTGTTGACGCCGAGCTCGCGGGCCATCGGGCCGCTGACGATGAGCACCATCGCCGATCCACCGGTGCTGCTGGCCGGACCGTGGTACGCGAAGTCCGGGTGGCAGAGGCTCTTCACCGCGGTGACGACGACGGGGGCGAACTCCGGCCGGCAGCCGGCCATCACGGCGTTGATGGCAAGACTTTCGCCGGTGACCACGGCATTCCGCCCTTTGATCTCGCCGACGATGTCTTCGGCGCGCAGCCTGGCGCTGCCGAGCATCGCCGCGATGCTCGTGTCGCTCGGCGGGACGACCGGCAACCCATCCGTCCATCCGGCGTCGTAGTACGCCTCGATCATCGCGGCGGGATCACTCATCCTCGTTGACCTCGGGGGTGAGATATGTCTAGCACATCATGGAATCGTGTGGAGACGGGAGAGGCCGGAGGCGGGCGTTGCGCTCGCGACTCGGGCTGATCGTCCTGGCTTCCGGCCTCGTCGCCGCCGCGTCCACGGCACCCCCGGCCGGGATGTCCGACGACGTGCGTCGGCGCCTCGTCGCGGGCGAGGTCGTCGTGACGGCGGCGCTGCCGCCCGGTGCCAGCACGACGGCGCGCGGCGGCACCGCGATCGCGATCATCCGGGCGTCGCCGGAGACGGTGTGGCGCGTGATCGTCGACTATCGCGGCCACCCGCGATACTACCCCCGCGTCACAGCGGCCGAGGTCGTGGAGAGCGACGAGCGGCACGTCCTCGTTCACTATCAGGTCACCGTGTTCCCGTTCTCGTTCGGCTTCTATATGGACAAGTATCCGGACCCGGGGCGGCGACGTGTGGAGTGGCATCTCGCCGACGGCCGCGCGAACGGTCTGTTCCGCGAGAACTCGGGCTACTGGCAGGTCGACGATGCGGACGCCGACACGAGCCTCGTCACCTACGCGATCGCCGTCCGCACGCTGCTGCCGGGCTTCATCACCGGCGGCCGTGAGCACGCCAGCCTCATCGAAACCGTCACGGCGCTGCGAAAGCTGGTCGAGCCTCAGCCGTAGCGCGATGGGCGAAGCCCAGGCACCCATCCTCCGCCAGAGGTCGAACGGGCGCTTACCGATGGTCTGGAAGCGCCCGTTGATTGGTGGGCCGTCAAGGACTCGAACCTTGGACCCGCTGATTAAGAGACGGGGGCCGGCGCCGAGCCGGCCCTCAGACTTTCTCGCAGTTGCGCGTAATGATGCATCGCCGCTCGTGTTCTCGCTGCTCGCGCCGGGTGCTCTTCAGGACTCTCGGCGCGCTCGGGGACTGAAATCTGCCTCGTTGACGGATGCGTTCAGCGCAAATTAGCGCAAGCCAGTTAGTCTCGGCGGCCTACTGATTTTGGTCAGGAGTACGCAGCGGGCTTCCGTGCAACACGAACCGGACCGTTGTCGCCCGAGTGGGTTCGGGCGCGGCGCTACCGTCTCGGTCCCCGGGCATCCGTGCCGATGAAACCCATCGCCTTGAAGCGAAGTTCGACCGGGACACCGTAGACCTTCACCATCGCGCCGGGGGTGACCACGCGCTCGAGGTTGCCGCCGACGCTCGACACGTCTACACTCACGCGGCCGCCGTCGACCTTGAGCACGAGTGTGCTCCCAACGACCTTCTCCACTTCTCCCACGAGTTCGATCCAGCGGTGATCGTCCGCCGGCAGCGGCATTGGCGCCGTTGTGGTGACGGCAGGCGGTGCCATCGCGGCAGGCCCGACGCTCGGGGCGGCCGCCGCCACCGCGTCGATCGCCACCGGCCCGGGCGCAGCCAGCACTCTCGGCTTGGGAGCCGCCGGTGCCGCTGGCGCCGAGGGCGCGGAAGGCACCGAAGGCGACGTCGGGACGGCGGCCGGCGAGGTCGCTGGCGTCGGTGCCTCGCTAGCTGGCGTAGGCGCAGGAGCCGGCGGCGGTGGTGCGGCCGGTGCCGGCAAGCGCGTCCCCTGCAACTGTGCCAGCGCCGCCTCGGCACTGAAGCCGGTACCAATGCCGACCGCGGTGATCTCGGTTACGCTGCGCCCTTCGATGCCGAGCACCGACACGCGGGCACCTGCCGTAACGGCGCCCTCGCGCCGTGCAGCCGTGACGCCGACGTAGTACAGCACGCCATCGTCACCACGCACGATCACGAACGGCTCGTTGGCGACGACGCTGGGCCATTCGAGCACACCGTTGAGGAGGCGCGGATCGCCAGGCCCGGCGCTGGCGGCGCGTGGAGCTCCAAGCAGAAGGAGAAGAACCAGAATCACGCATGCGGCGAACAGTCGAGCCGGTTTCAAGGCAGCACCTCCGGAGCGAATGCGAGCGCCGATCCGTGGCGCGGACTTTATGGCAGCGCGAGCCTCACGTCCATGTCCAGGACGTTATAGACCGGTCGATACTCGCGGCAGCGCGCGCGACGACGTCCACGAATAGTTCTGAGCAGGCGTGCTAAGAACGGGCGCGGACGAGCATGGGGACCGTGAGCGCGTACCGAGGAAGCACGCGCGTCATTCTACCTGGCCTTGTACAGCCTACCTGGCCTTGTACACCGCCTCCCACGCTGCGCGCTGCACCCCTCCCCACGGCGTCGCGTCCGCGCCGAAGCCGTCGGCCGAGATCATGGCGGCGCACGAGAACGTCGCGCGCCACGTCGCGGCGTCGACGTTCGAGAGGTGCAGCCAGTAGCCTTGTCGGTTCATGCCGGACACCACGTCGCCGACGCCGCGCCAGCAATCCATCCAGCGATGGAGCAGACGCAGCTCGGGCTCGGTCGGCGGCACGACGGCGGCGCGGAGGAGGCGGGCGCGGGAGTCGGTCACGACAGCTTCTTCTGTAGACTCGACTTTGCTTTCGGCCCGCGCGATGTCGACGTGGCTCTGTGAGCGGCCAGCCTATCGTTCAGCCCTTTCAGCACCGCCCGCAGCCACGGCTCCCGCTCACTTTCTGTTGTCTCCTGCGCTACGCAGTCCTCGATGAACTGCCTCACAATCGCCAGCGCGGCGGCGTCGGTGTTCGCGTCGACGATTCTGGCTGTGATTGCCGCCTCAACATTGGTCACCATTCTCGCTTGCGTCATTTCACGCGGACCTCATCTTCGGGCAGCATGGCGCCGGGCGGCACCGATCTACTTCACCGGGGTGTTGGTGGTCACTGGCATGTCATCTGCCTCTCGTTAGCGCATGGTCGAGCGCGAGCCGCAGCTGGCGGAGGACCTTTACGAGCGATTGCACGCGATCGCTGAACAGCTGGACCATATCCGCGATGAAGCAGCCGTTTTATCGGCCGACCTACGGAATCGCCTCCGCGCGGCCGCCCTGGAACGGCGGGCCGTGCGGCGCCTCGAAGACAACCGCCAAGAGCGGATTGAACGTCAATCCGGACGGGCAGATGCCAGCGGCTGAGTTGTTGGCGTAGAAGTTCGCGCTTATCCGTTCCGTGCGTGCCGTGCCTCACGGCAGCTCCGGCCTCTCCACCGGCCGCTCGATCCGCGCGCCGCACGCGCCGCACGCCATCCACACGCGCTCGTCGTCCGTACCGCCGTTGAGGTCACCGCACAGTCGGTGTTCGAGAAAGAACGCGTCGAAGTCCAGCAGCAGCCGCTCGCTCAAGCCCGGTGACGTGTGCGTCTACACGCCAGAGTAGTCGTCGCGATCCGAAGAACTCTCCGGCTCTGGGTTGTCACTTCGGATCGTCGGCTCCTCTGGTGGTTCTGGGAGGCTTACGCAGTCGCCGCACAGCTTGGCCTGGTGGTTCTCGGGCTGGTCACGCGGGATGATAATCGTAAATGCTCGGCCGCAGAGGAGGCAGGTGCGACGTTGGGCTCCGAGTGGCATTCGCGAGCCAGCGCGATCGGCTTTGAGTACATCGCACAGCGCCTCCCCAGAGGCGGCGATCGTAGCCGATGCGTTCGGTGTCGGCAACCAGCCGCACCCGTGGCTCCGTCGGCCCGCACGAGCGCGAAGCCGACGGCGGTACGGAGGAGGCGCGGGCGCGCGGATCGAGCACATCGAGAGTCAGTGACGAATTGTCAGACTCAGCCCCGTAAGTGGCATCACGGTTGCTCTGAACGCCCCCTCCCTGAGGGGGAGACAAATGCTATTCGCAGGAATCGTCGCGGCCACGTTCATGGGAGTCGGATGCGCGCTCCTCGCCGCCGATACTCGCGTCGCACGGCGCGCGAAGTACACCATCTATCGCTGGCGGCGGCACCGCGCTCGCCTGCCCGCGCTGGCGACCCGCCGCACCGCATAACTCGCGACGGCCGACGGCGGACGTGATGTTCTTCAGTGGCACGCTTACTGCTCCGGCGCGTTATCGGGAGGAGCCGCGATGAAAAATCTCGTGGTATTCGGTGCCGGACTTCTTCTGCTTACCGCCGGGTGTGCGAGTCATTCGAAAGCGCCGGGGACGACTACGACAACGCTACCAACATCGACCGGAACACCGGTTGTCGTGACATCACCATCGGCGGCAGCACCGGTCGTCGTGACGTCGCCCGCACCCTCGGCGGGCGGCGCGGCCGGTGTGCACCACACCGTTACCGGCGAAGTCACCGATGTCGATCGCAACAGCGGAAAGGTGAACATCTTGGCGTCTGACGGCTCGAAGATTCAGGTCATCTTGCCGCCCTTGGCCGTCGCGACGACGAACAAGGGCGACCGCGCCTCGATGGACGTCATCATCGGACCGGCGCGTTAGAGGGCGCGGCAGACCGGCGCGACAGCCGTCGCGGTTGCGCGCTGCCGCGCCGGTCAGTAATCGCATCCCTCGCAGCGCGCCAGCCACTCCTTGTCAGCAAAGTGATGCCGACAGCCTCAGATCTCCACGCTCCGCGCGCCATACGCGCTGCATGCCATCCACACGCGCTCGTCGTCCGTGCTGCCGTTGAGGTCGCCGCACAGTCAGTGTTCGAGACAGAAGGCGTCGAGGTCCAGTAGGAGCCGCTCGCTCACCGCGTGGCCACCCTGATTCGTCGGGTCCGTCGGCGTCGCCGGTGGTCCAGCGTCGCCTTGATGGCGTGTCCGCGACCGCCGAGGCTACGGAGCGCCGCGCTCGGGGCATGAGACGTAAGCGACCGCTTAGTCGCGGCGCGTCACCGAATAGACCGTCGTGGGGTTGCCGCACACGCGGCAGCGGTCGACACCGCTCAGGACGTCCACGGCTCTTTCGATGCGGTTGAGATAGGACTCGACTTTCCTTATGCCAAGTCCAGACTTCTCCGAGATACAGGCGACGCAGACCGGACGGTCCATGATGAGGACTGTGATGAGTGCGGCTCTATCAGGCATCGACCCCCTCGGCCGACAGGTGCGCTTCAGCGTCCGCGCCGGATGTCGTCCTCATAGCACTTCCGGTGCATCGTCGACTGCTCTCGCCGTACGACCTTCTCGTCGGGGTGTACTGGTTTCCCGCAGAGGTAGCATCGCACCTCAGGCGTGTTCGGGGCCTTTGAATCTGCCAAGGTGCTACACCATGCCGCGCGAAGGACACGCCCGTCTCGTCCTTCGGTCGCGCGCAAGGCCCGCTTTGCCTTCAATAGGTTCGCGTGTCATTGGCACGTCAGATGCTCGCCGCCTGCACATGGACTGGCGCACGCAGGAGCGAGTGGAGAACCTCCAGGGGCGACTGCGCGCAGTGGCCGAGCGAGTGGACCAGCTACGCGGCGACGTGACCAGACTGGCGGCCGATCTCCGGAGCCGCCTCCAAGCGTTCGTGCTGCAACGGCAAAGAGTCCGCGACGAGAGCCAACGCGATAACCAGCCCCACATCCACCAGCAGACGGCGAGGTCGAGGTCCGCCCCTGGCCAGAGTCGCCACTGCGAGGCGTCAGGCTGCACGAACCCACGCGGCGCGTTCACGTCGGAGCGCCACGACCGGATCTACGAGTTCTGTTCGGAGGCCTGCAGGGCCGCGTTCGAGCGTCCTGCCGCCTGACGGCGTCGATGCCGAGCAGCGCGGACACGGCCAGAAGCGGAACGGCCCGGCGCACCACGGCAAGAGCGGCGCGAACTGGGGCGGGCGAGGCGAAGGAGCGGAAGAGGCAGTTCCCGATCACCCCTCTCGCGGCTCGCGCCGCTGTTCGAGCCGCATAATGCTGATGGTCTGATCAGGCATGGCGACCCGCGGGGACCTTCGGCCTCGGCCGGTCGATCACCGCCTGGGCGAGGCGCTGCGCCACGGTCAGCTTCGCCTGCCCAGGCCGCAAGGTCCTCCGGCTCGCAATTCCTCGAGCACTTTCGGGTCGTCAATCAATCCTGCGCGAACTTGCGCTCGGTATTTTTGGGTCGCTCGAATCCTTCGCCAACATGTGGTGTCTCCTCTCAGTGAAGTGATGATGAAAACCCCGCGCCGAGGGACAGACCGGTGGAGGTCCGGCTCGGAGCCCCTGCGACAGGGACGCGAGCGCTCCACGTCTCCATTCCACGATTTCCGGCCGTCGTGCGGCGTGACGTGGCTCGAGCCCGCGCTGAACCGTCGAGCTGACGTACAGCGAGATCATGGAGGGCCGGCTGCGCGATCCGGTGTATCGCGGGCTCGCGTGAGTTCCGCAGCGCCCGCGAGTCACTGGCGATCGGAGCTAAGGGCAGTAGCTGGCCGGGCTGGCGATGATCCGAACCACCGGGAATATGCGCGCTCTTGACCGGTGAGTTCGTT